>SWCE01001997.1_pt1 | contig 13603 bp, 12 predicted proteins | sample 4690061 | NCBI WGS metagenome assembly SWCE01 (sample SAMN10267279, study PRJNA491770) | bioreactor metagenome | isolation source: DHS bioreactor inoculated with subseafloor sediment | place: Japan: off Shimokita Peninsula | collected 2012-10
AATCAAAAACCCCCGGCTAACGCCAGGGGTTTGTCAGCAGTCTGAGGGCCGGCGTGCCGGCCCCATCTGTCAATCGATCCGTCTGCCGCCTCAGCGGCAGGCGTCGGTAGCGCTCTTGATCGCCGCCGTCACACCGGACAGCGAGAACTTGTAGGTGGTCTTGGTTCCACGGCTGGATTCGCCGTGAACCGTCATTTCACGACCGGCCTTCATGGCGCCGACCAGTTGCGTTTCGGTCGCCGCGTTGTCGACCCAGGCCCCGTCGTTGTTCGTGAACATCGAGAAGGTCTTGCCGTCCACGTCAACGGTTACCGTCGACTTTTCCTTCATGGGGTAACCGACCAGCAGGCTCGGTTCCTCCGAAACACCTTCCGCTGGGCGGCTGGTGATGAAGAAAAAGACGTCTCCATGGTTCCGGTCGCCCGGCAGCATCTGCGTCGGCTTCGTCAGCGCATAGCAGACTTTTCCGCTGCCGCTTGCCATGACATAGGCTGCCCAGTCCTTATGCTGTTGCAGCAATGTCGGGGTCTGTGCGAAAGCCGCTGCACTCGAAAAAATTAGACCCGCGAGGGCCAAGATCAGCGTTTTTGCTTGCATCATCTCCACACCGTTTGGCTCGTGACAGTTGGTTTGCATTTTATTCAAATGCCATTCGGCATATAAACCTTGTTTTAATGATAACTTAAAGCCGGTTACGAAAGGGTTGAGAGCCCAAAATAACGTGCTTTCAAGGTCTGACCCCGCACCGTCAGGACCGGGCACAGGCTGTTTGGATAAATCGGGCAGCAGTGTGGCAGGGGCGTGCGAATAGCCCTGGCCCGGCCCGAAACCTCAGTTTCCCGGCACTTTCCGGCCTGTCCGCATCACCGGCCCGCCCTGGACATGTTTCGGCGCATCACCTGCCGGCGCACCCGCCGTGATCGACCGGTCCCGGTAACGGCCCAGCGCCCGGTGGCGGTCATACATGACGATGGCGCCCGCCATTGCCACGTTGATGCAGAATTTGGTCGGAATCTTCACCACGTGATCGCAGCGCGCCAGCATCTCCGGCGACAGCGAACCCCGCTCCGGGCCGAGCACATAGGCCGCCTGCAACGGGTGTCCGAAGCTCGGCAGGTCGATGGCCTCGTCGGTCAGCTCGACCCCGACCAGCTGGCAACCGCGCGGCAGATCCATGGTGTCGACGCTGTCCCAGGCGAAATAGGGCAAATGCCCCGGGCTCTTGGACGTATCCGACGGCGGCGCCTTGCGGATCGCCTTGTCCGCATCGACGGTGAAGAAGAAGCTCGCCCCGAACGCATGCGCGGAGCGCATGAGCGTGCCGAGGTTCATCCGTTTCGACAGCCCCTCCGCACCAACCGCAAAATATCCGCGCATTCCTATTATCCGTCTTCTTTAAAGCTGGCTCTAAATACCGGTCACCCCGGAAAATTCAACCGCGACAAGCCGAAAGACGGTTAATGAAGCCTTTAAGCCTAAAAAAAGGCATGCTAACAACAAATACATTGTTTTGAATTTCTTGAGAGATTTCCACCCGTGAAAGCCTGCCTTTGCAAAGCCTTCGGGCCACCGTCCTCCCTCGTCATCGAAGAAATAGCGGACCCGGTTCCGGAACCCGGCGACGTTCTGGTACGGGTCAAGGCCTGTGCGCTGAACTTCTTCGACACGCTGATCATTCAGAACAAGTACCAGACCAAACCGGCCCTGCCGTTCTCACCGTCTGCCGAATTTGCCGGGGTGGTCGAGGCGGTCGGCGAAGGTGTGGAAGACGTGGCGCCGGGCGACCGGGTCATGGGCTATCTCGGCTACGGCGCGGCGCGCGAGCTGGTGATCACCTGCGAAGACCGGCTGGTCAAGCTGCCTGACGAGGTCTCCTTCGAGGCGGCCGCTGGGCTGACGGTCACCTACGGTACCACGCTTCATGCCTTTCGCGATCGCGCAAAACTGCGGGAAGGCGAAACCGTCGCGGTGCTGGGGGCGTCGGGCGGCGTCGGCCAGGCGGCGGTGGAAATCGCCACGATCATGGGCTGCCGGGTCATCGCCTGCGCCTCGTCGGACGAAAAGCTCGCCTTTGCCCGTAGCCTCGGCGCAGCGGAGACCGTCAACTACTCCACCCAGCCGCTGAAGGAAACGCTGAAAGGCCTGACCAACGGCGAAGGGGTGAACGTGGTCTACGATCCGGTCGGCGGCGAACTGGCCGAACAGGCCCTGCGCGCGACCGCCTGGGAAGGCCGCTTTCTGGTGATCGGCTTTGCTGCCGGTGAAATCCCGAAGATCCCGCTGAATCTCCCGCTTCTCAAGGGCTGCGACATTCGCGGCGTTTTCTGGGGCGAGGCCGTCGTGCGCGATCCCGAAGGCCATCAGGACAATATGCGCCAGCTTCTGGAGTGGGTCGGCCAGGGACGGCTCAACCCGCATGTGCATGCGATCTACCCGCTGGAGGATATCTCCACCGCCCTGGAGGAAATCGCCGCCCGCAAGGTGCTCGGCAAGGTGATCGTCACGCCGTAACGGGCATGTCTCAGGCGGAAAACTCCGCGATCACCGGGGCATGGTCCGACGGCTTGTCCCAGCCGCGCGCGTCGCGCAGGACCTGCGTGCCCTTGATGGCATCCGACAGCGGCGGCGACACCCAGACGTGGTCGAGACGGCGGCCCTTGTCGGCGGCCGACCAGTCCTTTGCCCGGTAGCTCCACCACGTGTAGAGCTTTTCCTCCATGGGCGTAAACCGCCGCATGGCGTCGATCCAGCCGCCGGATTGCCGGACGTTTTCGAACAGTTCGGTCTCGACCGGCGTGTGGCTGACCACCTTCAGCAATTTCTTGTGCGACCACACGTCCTCCTCGTAGGGCGCCACGTTGAGGTCGCCGACCAGAACGGCAGGCCGCGCGGTCTCCTCGCCCTTCAGCCAGTCTTTCATCTCGGCGAAGAAGTCGAGCTTGTGACCGAATTTCGGGTTGATCTCGCGGTTCGGTTCGTCGCCACCGGCTGGAACGTAGAAATTATGCAGCCGCAGTTTCGAGCCGTTGAACGGCACGTCGACGGCAATATGACGGCTGTCGCCCATGGCGCAGAATTCGCGGCGCTCGATGTTTTCAATCGGCAGTCGCGAGACGGTCGCCACTCCGTGGTAGCCCTTCTGACCGTTGATCGCGATATGCTCGTAACCTGCCTTGCGGAAGGCGCCTTCCGGGAAGTTCGCGTCCGGGCATTTCGTTTCCTGCAGGCACAGCACGTCCGGCTGCACTTCATCCAAGAGCTTCTCCACGATCGGCATCCGGAGCCGGACGGAGTTGATGTTCCAGGTCACGATGGTCAGGCGCTTGGGCATGGGAATCCTGTTCGAAAGGCAAATCGGGCAACTTTCCTAGAGCATCCTGCGTTCAATTGAAGGCAGGATGTCTAATACTTCGAAGGCGATCAACAGACCTCCAGTCGATTCCGATTGGAGGTCTGTTGATCTAGTCATAAGGATTCGATTGCCGCGCGCCTAGGCCAAATTCACCCTGTCGAGACAGCACCTGACCTCTTCAGCCAGTCTGTCCCGGCCTTCATTTAAGGTCCATCCTTTGAGCACGGACTTGTTCACAATCGCGCGTTCTCCATATTCCGTTAGGAAAACTCGGTCATTTTAGGGGCGAGTTTTAGCATTTCCTTAATCAAACGAGCGCGCCGTGAGTTTCTGTTTCAGACGCCTTCTACCCGTTATCGCCCTGATTTTCCTCGGATCCTGCTCGGCTTACGAGTTTCCGGACCCGACCCCGGAAGACTATGCCGTGCATGGCATCGACATCTCCCGCTGGCAGGGCGACATTGACTGGAACGCGGTCCGCAAGGACGGTATTTCCTTCGCCTGGATCAAGGCAACCGAAGGCGGCGACCACTCCGATCCGCGCTTTCTGGACAACTGGTATGGAGCGAAGGCCGCCGGCCTGCCCCGCGGCGCCTATCATTTTTATTACTTCTGCCGGCCGGTGGAAGAACAGATTGCCTGGGTGCAGGAAACCGTCCCCGTCGATCCGACCGCGCTGCCGCTCGTACTCGACATGGAGTGGAACGCCCATTCCAAGACCTGTCGCGAGCGGCCCGAGCGCGAAAAGATCCTGCGCGACATGAACGCCTTTCTGGATGCCATGGAAAATCACTACGGCAAACGGCCGGTGATCTATTCCTCGGTCGACTTCCACCGCGACCGCCTCGTCGACGCCTTGCACGAAGAGCAATTCTGGCTGCGCTCGGTCGCCGCCCATCCGAACCGGGTCTACACGAAGCGGGAAGACTGGTACTTCTGGCAGTACACGGCTGAGGGCAAGGTCGACGGCATCCAGGGCGAAGTCGACCGCAACGTCTTCTTCGGCGCCAAGTCCCAGTTCAGGGACTGGCTGAACGGCAAGCTGAAACGCTGACCGGACAGGACCGCCCTAGCGGATGAAGATCTGGTGAGCCATGTCCTTGCCGTTGCTCACCGTGACCTGTGAGAAGCCCATCAGCTTGCAGAAATCCAGGAAATTGTACCTGTAGGGCTCCGCGGTCTGGGAAAAAAGCGGCGTTCCCCGTGCCATGGAGGTAAGCGACGCCAGAAGCGCCCTGAGGCGATAGAGCGTGTCGTATTGCCCGTCGCCGGTGGCGACGATGATCAGCTTTTCCAGGTGATCGCCCTTGGCGAACAGGTGATAGCCCGGCACGTGGTTCTGCTGAAACTGTTGCGCCGCCAGACCGACGACGAAGGCCGCCCGCGAACTTTCCGTCGCTTCCGCGTCCGGCGTGGTATCGGAAACGTAGGTTTCGCGTGTTTGCGGCGACGGATAGTAATAGCCGGCATGGGAATCGAACTCCTGCGCCTGCACCGACAGAACCGACAGCAAGACCGCGAAGACCAATAACCCGGCCAGAACCGGCAATCTGAACAACTGACGCATGAATTCCCCCTGCTTCGCAGGAAGGTTAGCGTCTCGGGCTACGATTATACAAACGGAAATAGGCCTGGGGGTCTGGATCTTAGGGCTTCGGTCCGGCCATCACCAGGGACCAGAACACCTTGTGCTTGGCGTTCGGCGCGTAAGCCGTCGCGATCCCGAGCCTTGTCGCCTTGTCGTCCAGCATGACCTTGTTGTGCTTGGGCGACTCCCGCCAGCCGGAAAAGGCTTCGGCCAGCGTGCGGTAGCCGCCGCTGACGTTTTCGACCGCATACGTTTGCGGTTCGCCGATCGAGGCCATACGGGTTTCAAGCTGCTGTTTCTTCGGCAACGATGCCCGGACGTCGCCGGCCTTGGCCATGGCCTGGGCCTGGGACAGGGCGATGGCTGTCAACGCCGGATCGACCGTGACCGGCCCCAGGCCGTTGTTGGACCGGTACTGGGAAATCATCTGCGCCGCGGTCTGCTGATCGACAGATGCATCCACGCGCGCCATGCTCTTGTAGAAGGCAGGCGTCTCCGTCTCCGAAACGCAGGCAGACAGGAGAAGGGCGGCCACACCGGCCAGGCCGATTCGCTTTACCGATCCCGCCAACATCTTGAATGCAATCATGAACTTCGCTCTGCCTGAAAGTGTTCCCCGAGGAGATCGGCCAATCCTGAACCAGCAATTGCCGCCGAACAAAGCTTATTTGTGGCAAGGCGCGGGATATGCGGGAACAAGCGGCGCAGTTGAGAGCGGTGTGCAGGCCGGAGCGCTGCGAACCCCGCAGCCGTCACCCCAAAACGTAACCAGCCCGCCGAAGCGGGCTGGTCGGTGTGGCCTGCCGCGAGAGACAGGCCCGGGCGGCTCAAGCCGGGCTTGAGCCCCTGGGAGCTTTAAGACGCACTTTGAAACTCAGCTTTTGCCGGCATCGAGCACATCCTCGAAGGTGCGCAGGCCCGTGGTCGGTGCGTTCACCAGCACGGCCATGTTGCCCGGTGCATGCTCGTTCTTCCACATCTTGGTGTGCGCCTTCGGGATCTGCGACCAGGGAAAGACCTCGCTCATGCACGGATCGATCCGGCGCTCGATCATCAGCTTGTTGGCGGCCGATGCCTGCTTCAGATGGGCGAAGTGCGATCCCTGGATACGCTTCTGGTGCATCCAGACATAACGGGCATCGAAGGTGATGTTGAAGCCGGTCGTGCCGGCGCAGAACGCCACCATGCCGCCGCGCTTGACCACGAAGGTGGACACCGGGAACGTCGCCTCGCCCGGATGCTCGAACACCATGTCGACGTTGACGCCCTTGCCGGTGATGTCCCAGATCGCCTTGCCGAATTTGCGCACCTCGTTGAACCAGGCCTTGTATTCTTCCGAATTGACCTTCGGCAGCTGGCCCCAGCACTTGAAGTCCTTGCGGTTGATCACGCCCTTGGCGCCGAGGCTCATGACGAAATCGCGCTTGTCTTCTTCCGAAATCACCCCGATGGCATTGGCGCCGGCGGCTGCGCACAGCTGGGTGGCGAACACGCCTAGCCCGCCCGATGCGCCCCAGACTAGGACGTTGTCGCCCGGACGCAGGATGTGCGGCCGGTGGCCGAACAACATGCGGTAGGCGGTTGCCAGCGTCAGGGTGTAGCAGGCGGATTCTTCCCAGGTCAGGTGCTGCGGCCGCGGCATCAGCTGGCGCGCCTGCACACGGGCATACTGGGCAAAGGATCCGTCCGGAGTCTCGTAGCCCCAGATCCGCTGGGAGGGCGAGAACATCGGATCGCCGCCGTTGCATTCCTCGTCGTCGCCGTCGTCCTGGTTACAGTGAATGACGACCTCGTCGCCCACCTTCCAGCGCCGGACCTTCGACCCGACCTGCCAGACGATGCCCGACGCATCGGATCCGGCGATGTGATACGGCACCTTGTGCACGTCGAAAACGGAGATCGGCTCGCCCAGACCGGCCCAGATGCCGTTGTAGTTGACCCCGGCGGCCATCACGAGAACCAGCACCTCGTCGTCGCCGATCTCCCAGGTCGGCAGCACTTCGAGCTGCATGGCCTCTTCGGGCGGCCCATGGCGCTCGCGCCGGATCGCCCAGGCATACATCTGCTTCGGCACATGGCCGAGCGGCGGGATTTCACCCAATTCGTACAGATCTTTCACAGGTGCCGTCACAAGTTCAGCCTCTGATGTCTGGTTGTCATTGGCTTGTGCCGTTGACGTCATTCTTGTCTCCTCCGGTTCCGTCCCTGCTTGCGAATTCTGGCTCAAACTATCGCAACGCAATAGGCTTTCAGGGCCCGAAGCCCCTGTTTGCGCAACTATCCTGCTTAAAACAGCCGATTTCTATACGACTATTGCTTAACTTGCCTTTCAATCCAAGCTGCTTTTTGCATTGCATATAAAAGGGCTTTTCAGCCCACGCAGAAAACGGCATGGTTTTAGGCCGTAAATTCACAAATGAGGCTGGAATGGCGCTGCAAACGGCAAAGAACTGCAAGGAGAAGCGTGAAAAGCGGGCTTCCTGCCCGGTTGAGCGGTTCGACGCTGCAGATCAAAGCCGTTTTAGCGTCCCTTCGGGATATGGCGGATTTGTCCGGCAACGTCGTTGCAAGCTTTTGAAAACCGGACGGTTTCCTGCAAGCTTGCGCCTCGTATCCGATCAAATCCGCTCATACCATTTCAGTCTCATTTGTGAATTTACGGCCTAAAAAGAAAACCAGAGCTATGACGGGGCATCAAACAGCGGAAACAGGCCGCATTCGGAGCCCCCTTGGGAGAAAAAAGATGAGCACGCCCGATCAAGGCCGCGACCGTCCGTGGATTTTCCGCACCTATGCAGGCCACTCCACGGCCTCGGAGTCCAACAAGCTCTACAGGAACAACCTGGCCAAGGGCCAGACCGGGCTTTCCGTCGCCTTCGACCTGCCCACCCAGACAGGCTACGATCCGGACGACCTGCTGGCGAAGGGCGAGGTCGGCAAGGTCGGCGTGCCGATCGCCAATCTCGGCGACATGCGCGCGCTGTTCCACGAGATCCCGCTGGAACGCATGAACACCTCCATGACGATCAACGCGACCGCTCCCTGGCTGCTGGCGCTTTATGCCGCAGCCGCCGACGAGCAGGGCGCGGACCGCAAGCTCCTTTCCGGTACGACCCAGAACGACATCATCAAGGAATATCTCTCCCGCGGCACCTATGTGTTCCCGCCGGCGCCGTCCCTGAAGCTGACCACGGACGTGATCGCCTGGACCTATTCCAACATGCCCAAGTGGAACCCGATGAACGTCTGCTCCTACCATCTGCAGGAAGCAGGCGCGACGCCGGTTCAGGAACTTTCCTTCGCACTGGCAACGGCGGTCGCCATCCTCGACAGCATGAAGGCCTCCGGCGCCATTCCGGACGCGGAATTCCCTCAGGCCGTCGGCCGGATTTCCTTCTTCGTCAACGCGGGTATGCGCTTCGTCACCGAAATGTGCAAGATGCGCGCCTTCACCGAGCTGTGGGACGAGATCTGTCGCGAGCGCTACGGCGTCGAGGACGAAAAATACCGCCGCTTCCGCTATGGGGTGCAGGTGAACTCTCTGGGCCTGACCGAACAGCAGCCGGAAAACAACGTCTACCGTATCCTTCTGGAAATGCTCGCCGTGGTGCTGTCGAAGAACGCCCGCGCCCGCGCGGTGCAGCTTCCGGCCTGGAACGAGGCCCTTGGCCTGCCGCGGCCCTTCGACCAGCAGTGGTCGCTCCGCATGCAGCAGATCGTCGCCTATGAGACCGATCTTCTGGAATACGCCGACATCTTCGACGGCTCGACCGAGATCACCAGAAAGGTCGAGGCGTTGAAGGAAGAGGCCCGCGCCGAACTTGCCCGGATCGACGACATGGGCGGGGCCATCGCCGCCGTGGAATCGAGCTACATGAAGCGCAAGCTGGTGGAATCCAACTCCGCGCGCCTGGCGGCGATCGAGGCCGGCGAGCAGATCGTCGTCGGCGTCAACAAGTGGACCGAGACCGAGCCCTCGCCGCTGGCGGGAACCGAAGGCGGCTCCATCCTGACCGTGCCGGAACATGTCGAGGACGAGGCCATCGACAAGATCAGGGCCTGGCGCGAGGCACGGGACCAATCCGCCGTCGACGCAGCGCTCGCCGAGCTGAAATCCGCCGCCAGCGAAGGCCGCAACATCATGGAGCCGTCGATTGCCGCCGCCAAGGCCGGTGTCACCACCGGCGAGTGGGGACGGACCTTGCGTGAGGTCTTCGGCGAATACCGCGCGCCCACCGGCGTCGGCCAGTCGGCCCGCGACGATGCCGGCGATCTGGCGTCCGTACGCGAAGGCGTCGATGCGCTCTCGGCCAAACTCGGCCGCCGGCTGAAATTCCTGGTCGGCAAGCCCGGCCTCGACGGCCATTCCAACGGCGCCGAACAGATCGCCGTGCGCGCCCGCGACTGCGGCATGGAAGTGGTCTACGAAGGCATCCGCCTGACCCCGGCCCAGATCGTCAACGCCGCGATTGAAGAGGACGTGCACGTCATCGGCCTCTCCATCCTGTCGGGCTCCCATCTGGCCCTGGTGCGCGATGTCATGGACCGGCTGCGCGCGGCGGGCGTCGACGACATTCCGGTCGTCGTCGGCGGCATCATTCCCGACGAGGACGCCGCCAGCCTGAAGGCCATGGGCGTTGCCGCCGTTTATACGCCGAAGGACTTCCAGCTCACCGACATCATGGCCGACGTGGTCAACATCGTCGCGGCAGGGGCCGAAAAGGCGGCCTGAAGCATCGGCTTCCGAATGCCTTGAAATCGTTTCAACCAGGGAACCATACCGCTTCTGTTACCCTACGCTCCCGGTCGCTCAAATCGGTTGGATCACGGAGATCGCCCCGATGATGCCGATACCGACTGATACGCACCCGGAGCAACCCCTCCTCCCGCTTCGTGAAAAAAATTTTTGCCCGCAAATGATTGATATAAAATATCTATTTTCAAAAGCACCCTTATAGGTTTTCACCCTTTGGTAATACACCGAAGATACCATTTGCCCGTCTAGTTCTTAACTCTGTAGGTTTTCTCCCATTGATACAGGTCGAACCAAAAAAACCCTCGGATCCTGACCTCGGAGGGAGTTTCGCCGTAACGAAATATGACCAGCCAACGCTGGCCGTTTTGAAGGATCTGTGGTCCTCAATGCCCGGCGGTCCGGTCTCGACCCCCTTTCAGTCCCCTCATGTGCTTCATGCCATTCAAACGACAAGAGCCGGTTTTCCCGAACCGACCTTCTCCGTTTTCAGCATCCGCCGGCAGGATGATACGCGTCCGCTTATGTTGGTGCCGCTGATGATGATCGAAAGAGGCTTTTTTAAAGTCGCCACGATGGCGGATCTGGACGTGGTGGATGTCAATGCGCCCGTTCTTGCAAAGGATCGGCCCATTCATCCAGGCGAATACGACGGTATCGTTGATGCGATTTTGGAAAACTTGACCGATGTCGACCTCTTCGACGCCTTCAATCTCCCGGAAAAGATAGGCGGTCTGGACAATCCATTTTTCCGTTCGTCCCGAATGGAAAAACAGACGGATGTCCTGGCTCTCTCCCTGGATGGGGAGCAGAATATAGCCCAGCTGAAATCCAAGTCCGTGTTTAAGGAGGCCAGACGAAAAGGCCGGAAATTGACGGAGCAGGGTGTCGAATTCTCCGAAATCAGGACTGAGGCCGAACGCGAAAAAGCCCTGTTGTCTCTGATGGAATACAAGAGACGCCGATTGCAGGAGACCGGGATAACTCGCGATCCCTGGAGCGAAAAGCAAGAGCGGTTTTTCAAGAATGCGCTGAACAGCTATTCCGATGACTATGCGCAGACAACACTTCTGGCCTTGCGAAGAAATGACGAAATAGTCGCGGTCGCCCTCGCCTTCGTGTCAGATGGAGAATTTCACGGCTCGCTGATATCGATGGGTGAAGAGCATTGGTATAAGTACTCGCCGGGTTCAGTGTTAATCTGCAGGATAATCGAATGGGCTCTGGAAAGAGGCATTCGTCAGTTTTACTTTGGACCGGGCTCACACGGCTACAAGAAACACTTCGGTGCGCAAACCTATTCGCTGGGCCGCATATTGGTTCCAGTCACCGCGAAGGGGCGATCCTATATGGCCCTGAGGACCTTGAAGCGCATCAAAAACGAGCTGTTTCAAACGATTAAGTCGGGCTCTCAGAGAGAGACGCCTGCAAGTTGACATCTGACGACAGCGCGCTTCTCGGCTACCGGTGCGCGCTGCCGATCAGGAGTGCTGCCACCTTGTCCGGATAAGCGTTTCCGGTCTGGCGCGAGGAGGCCGTGAGCACCAGGTTGCGGCCGGTCTCAACGCGAGTCGTAAACGGCGCCACCAGTCGGCCCGTTTCCAGATCGGCACGGATCAGGGCCTCGTGGCCGATGGCGATCCCGGCACCGTTGCGCGCTTCCTCGATGGCCAGCGCATAAAGGGAAAAGGCCGGGCCGCGCGAAATTCCGACCTCTTGCGCACCGGCGGCTTCCAGCCACACCGGCCAGTCGCCGCTCCACGTGACGTCTTCCAGGCAGGCGAACCCGGCAAGGTCCTCAGGCGCCCTGATCTGCGCGGCCAGCTCCGGCGCTGCGACCGGAAAGATCACGTCCCTTGCAAGCACGATCCCGTCGCCGCGTTCGCCATCTTCCATATAGAACAGGCTGAAGTCGAACAGCTCCCGCTTCGGATTGGGCGGCTGCTCCATGGCGGTCACGGAAATCGAAACGTCCGGCAGGGCCTGGCGGATGGCCGGCAGGCGCGGCGACAGCCAGAGCTGCGCGACGCTCGGAAGCGCCGCGATACTGAGGCGATGGGGCGAAGCCTTCGATTTCAGTTTCCGGGTTGCCTCGCCGAGCCGGTCGAAGGCATCGGTGAAATCGGGCAGGACGCTGGCACCGGCGGCCGTCAGCCGGACCCCTTGCGAGCGGCGTTCGAACAACTGCGCACCGGCCCAGTCCTCCAATGACTTGATGTGCTGGGCGACCGCACCGGATGTGACGCAAAGCTCTTCGGCCGCAACGGCAAAGCTGCCGAGCCGGGCCGCGGCTTCGAACGCGCGCAGAGCATTGAGCGGCGGTCCCTTGGGTCGGGGTGGAGCAACTGGCATAATTTGAGACCTAGTTTTTCTAGGCCTAGTATTCAGAAAACTGGTTTGCGGCAAGACGGAAACGCTGCTTTCCTGTTGTCCTCTTGAAAACCGGAGTTGCCCGAATGACCGCGCTCAGCCCCCGCCCCTGGGTTCCCGCCGCCTGTGAGACCCACGTCCAGGCCCTTGCCAAACAGGCCAAACAACCATCGGCCGCTGTGGCCGGGCGCATCGATGCGCTGATTGCGGAAAACCGGCGCATTCACGAACAGGCCTGTTTCAACCTGAACCCGGCCTCCAACGTGATGAACCCCAGGGCGGAAGCGGCCCTGTCCGCCGGGCTCGGGTCACGCGCCTCCCTCGGGTATCCGGGCGACAAATACGAGACCGGCCTGGAGGCGATCGAGGAAATCGAGGTGCTGGCCGCCGAACTCTCGGCGGAGATTTTTAGGGCGAAATACGCCGAATTCCGCGTTCCCTCCGGCGCCATCGCCAACCTTTATGCCTTCATGGCGATCTGCAAGCCCGGCGACACGATCATCGCCCCGCCCGCGTCTATCGGCGGCCATGTCACCCATCACGACGCGGGCTGTGCCGGTCTCTACGGTTTGACAATCCACAACGCCCCGGTCAACGCGGACGGCTACACGGTCGATCTCGACGGATTGCGCGAACTGGCGAAAAAGGAACGCCCGAAGCTGATCACCATCGGCGGCAGCCTGAACCTGTTCGAGCATCCGGTGAAAGAGATCCGCGCCATTGCCGACGAAGTCGGCGCCCGCGTCCTGTTCGACGCCGCCCACCAGTGCGGGATCATCGCCGGCGGCGCCTGGACGAACCCGCTCGACCACGGCGCAGACCTGATGACCATGAGCACCTACAAGAGCCTCGGCGGCCCGGCCGGCGGCCTGATCGTCACCAACGACGCCGATCTCGCCAGAAGGCTCGACGCCATTGCCTTTCCCGGCATGACCGCCAATTTCGACGCCGGCAAGACGGCGGCCCTGGCGCTCACCATGCTCGACTGGCGCGACCACGGCAAAGCCTACGCCAGGGCCATGCAGGACACGACAAAAGCCTTCGCCGCGGAACTCGATTCGCGGGGCATTCCGGTCTTCGCCAGGGCGCAGGGCTACACCACCTCGCACCAGTTCGCCGTGGAAGCCGCTTCCTTCGGCGGCGGCCAGACGGCGGCAAAGAAGATCGCGAAGGCCGGCTTCCTTGCCTGCGGCATCGGCCTGCCGATAGCTCCGGTCGACGGCGATCTGAACGGCCTGCGCATCGGCACCCCGGAACTGGTCCGCTGGGGCGTGACGGTCAACGACATCCCCGAAATCGCCGGCCTTCTGGCGCAAGCCCTGACCAGCGACACCCCGGAAGCCCTCGCCCCGAACGTCGCCGCCCTCCGCAAGACCTTCAACAAGGTGCATTACGTCAACGGGTAGGCGAGCCCCTCTCCCTTGGGATTACCGGATCCACACATCTTCGCCCCCTTGCCGTTTGACCGATGCGAGTGGATTGCCCGGACTTCGTGTAAAGACCGGGAACATGCCTGACAGGTGTTCGGAGACATCCCTGA
>SWCE01003437.1_pt1 | contig 13578 bp, 7 predicted proteins | sample 4690061 | NCBI WGS metagenome assembly SWCE01 (sample SAMN10267279, study PRJNA491770) | bioreactor metagenome | isolation source: DHS bioreactor inoculated with subseafloor sediment | place: Japan: off Shimokita Peninsula | collected 2012-10
GGGCGCGAGGAAGCCGGATCCTGATAGTTGTAATCGTAGGTCGTATAGGGGTGGATGGAGAATCCCTCGACGCTGCCGCCCAGGCTCGACAAAGTCGAGAGCATTCTGCCCATATACGCGTAGTCATTGTGGGCGACGCCGGCGGCAACCAATGTGATCGACTGCCCGAGGCTGGCTTCCACCTGTGCGACGGCGTTGCTGGCGCTGCTCAGATACTTTGCATAAGCCTCCGCATTGTCGAGACCGGCCACGTAAAAGCGTGAAGCAGATGGGTCTCCTTCTCCGCCATGATAGACACCGTCATTCTGAAACGAGAGATTGGGCTCATTGCCCACTTCCCATGCAGCGATGGTGCTTGCATATTGACCGTAATGGGTATGAACAGCCTCCACCAGCGCGCCAAAGCGGCGACCCATCTCTTCCAGACCCGCGTCTGTGTCCGGCGCCTGGGATAGAGGGGCTCCTGCCGGCAGAAGATCGGGCGGTGTTTGTCCCGGCTCCAGGATGACCTTCAACCCGAGAGACGCGGCCTGCTGCAAAACGGTGCCTATTGAGTCAACGACCCACTGCGGCGGCCCCGACGGTCCGACGACAGACAGGTCCAGCGGCACGCGGATGATATTGGAGCCGCCATCGGCCGCAAGCTGGAAAAGCATCTGACTGGTGATGCCCTCATGGGCGGGCGATCCGGAACTCCAACTATTGTTAATGGCATGCATACCAATGGAAATATCGCTGATCGACATCGCCCCTCCCCGTTTCACCACCACGACGATGATGCCTCGAAACTATTACAACCTCACGGCGCCAATACAACCACTGCGCGATCAATTTTTCCGTGTGGCATCAGCCTTGCTTCAATGTATCTGTGTAATGACATTGCTGAGCAAATGAGGAATCCATGTCCGGAAACGAAACAGATACCCGTCATCTGATTGGCAACTCGTCCCAAAACACTCCAGCCGGCATTCTGGTCACAGGCGGTGCGGGGTTTATCGGATCCCACCTGGTAGACGCAGTGCTTTCGTGGTTCCTATCGTGCCAGGTCACGGTGCTGGACGCGCTCACCTATGCCGCGAATCTGGACAACCTTCGGAAAGCCGAGCGAACTGGGCGAATACGGCTGGTGCAGGCTTCGGTGGAAGATCGTGAAACGCTGGAGCGTCTGATTCATCCGAACATGCTGATATTGCACCTGGCCGCCGAGAGCCATGTGCCGCGCTCATTCGCCGACCCTGCCCTGTTCGACCGGGTGAACCGGGAGGGTACACGCATATTGCTGGAGGTAGCCCTCGCAGCCAAGGCGCGGCGCGTCATCCACTTCAGCACCGACGAAGTCTATGGCAGCCGGCTTTCGCTGGCCGACGAAACGGCTCCCTTCGCCCCCACCAGCCCCTATGCCCGATCGAAGGCTAAGGCCGAGCGTGAAGTCGAAAAGGCAAGAGCGCGCGGGCTTGATGTGACCGTTCTGCGCCCCAGCAATGTCGTCGGCCCGCGCCAACATCCTGAAAAGCTGGTGCCACGCTTCATCGCGCTGGCGCAGGCCGGAAAACCCTTCCCTCTGGAGGGCGACGGCCGCCAGAAGCGAACATTCCTTGCCGTCTCGGATCTTGCCAACGCGGTCAGGCTCATACTGGAGCGAGGGCCAAAAAACGCTACCTACAACGTGGCCGGTCCCCAGACCTTCAATGTCATGGATGTCGGTCGCCTCATTGCCACAGTATTGGAAAGCCGCTGCCAGTTCGTTCATGTCGGCGATCGGCCAAGCAATGATCGCGCCTATATGCTCGACGGAACACGACTGGCCGCGCTCGGTTTTCAGCCCGAAAAACGTTTGTATGAGGTTGTGCACGAGATTGTTGCCGGCGAGCTGAAACGATACCCGCCTCACCCGCCCTTGCATCACGGCACACGCTCACCGGCTTGGCAGTCACCTCGGCCTGAAGACATGTTGCGAGATGTCACAGCAGCACAACCATGGATACGACCATGATGAAACCGGCCGAGCCATCCCCTGTCCCGTTCCACACGCCACACCGGGCTCCCGGACACGCAGATTATGTGGCGCAGGCGCTGCGGCAAGGCCATCTACGCCCGGGCGGTCCCTTCTCTCGCAAGGCGGAGGCATGGCTGACCGCCCACACCGGGGCCGAGAGCGTGGTGCTCACACAATCCTGCACTGCAGCCATGGAGATTGCAGCCCTTGCGCTTGGCTTGGGCCCAGGCGACGAAGTGATCGTGCCCACCTTCACATTTTGCGCGACTGCAACTGCCTTCGAGCGGACGGGTGCCCGCATCGTCTTCTGCGATATCGACCCGGCGACAATGATGATGGATCCCGAAGACCTCGAACACCGTATATCCGACCGAACCAGGGCGATTGTGGCGGTCCATTACGGCGGTGCCTCCGCGGACGTGGAAGCAATTGGTGTGATCGCGGATGAGCATAACATCCACATCGTCGAAGATGCAGCACAGGGTTTCGGGTCGATGCGCAATGGGCGGGCACTTGGCACTCTCGGAACGTTTGGGGCACTCTCCTTTCATGAAACCAAGGTCGTTTCATGCGGCCAGGGCGGCGCGTTAATCGTCAACACCGATGACCCCGTCCTGCTGGAACGTGTCTCCAGCATCGTGGAGCGTGGCACCGACTATGCGCAGGTCAAATCGGGCGCGAAAACCTTCTACGAGTGGACAGGTCCTGGCTCCAGCTTTCTTCTGGGAGAACTGGAAGCCGCTATTTTGCTGGCCGAGTTCGAGGCTCTGCAGGAAAATATCGCCAGCCGGACGCACATCGCATCCAGGATGATCCACGGCATCGAGGAAGCGGCTCTGCCGCTCACCGTCATAGGTGCCGACGGGCAGACGAAATCCAATTTCCACTTCATCCCGGTACTGGCCGAGAGCACGGTCGCGGCAACGCATTTGAAGCTTCATCTGAAGCGCACTGGCATAGACAGCCGTCAGCACTACGTTCCATTGCATCTGTCTCCCCGCGCACGGGAGATGGGTTACTGCCCCGCGAACCTGCCTGCAGCGGAACACGCATGGAGCCGCCTGTTACGATTGCCAGTTCACACAGGGATGAAAGACGAAGACATCACAGCGCTCCTCGCCAGTTTGGGGTCATGGCGGATCACCGGTTGCTCCAAGCAGGGCAATGGCAAAGATGCCGCGCGGAGAAGATCGATCAGACCGGCGTGATCAGCGATTTATGTAGGAATTGGTTGCGGGGGCGTGCAATCATCTTTACTTGCGACCGCCCTCTCCTCTTCACCCCATGCTGCTCCAGATGGACACAGCGCTCCTTGGAGAATTATTTCGCACAGCAGCGTAGGAAACAGACCCGAGTTGGTGCGGCTGACGGAAGACTTCAGGTGGCGGCAGGCAATGGATCCGTTCCCTCGCTGAGGATCGCAAGATAGCGCTGGTAGCTGAACACTCGCCCCCGCTTGCGCCCGGTGATCTCCTCGACGATGCCCATCTTCTCAAGATCGGCCAATGCCGCATTGACTGTCGGTGCCGACAGGCCCGTCTGCTGGACGAGTTGGTTGGAGATTAGGAACGGATTCTGCTGGAAGAGGTCGTGGATGCGGAGTGCCGAACCTGCACGGTCGCTTTCGTTCGTGATCCGCTCGCGATCTTCCTTGAAGAGGTCGACAATCTGGGTGGCCGCCTCGAAAGCCTGGTTCGCCGTTTCGGCTACACCCACCAGGAAGAAATCGAGCCAAGCCTCCCAGTTTCCGTTTTCCCGCACTTCCTGCAGCAGTCGATAATAGTCGGCACGATGCGTCTTCAGATAGAGGCTGAGATAGAGCAGCGGCTTGCGGAGCACCCCGTTGACGCAAAGATACAGCGTCACCAGAAGGCGACCGATACGGCCGTTGCCATCAAGGAACGGGTGGATGGTCTCGAATTGGACATGCAGCAGCCCAGCCTTGATCAGCGCCGGCAATTGCGATCCGTCTTCGTGAATGAAACGCTCCAGCGCATCGAGGCAGGCATCGAGTTCGGTGACGGGCGGTGGCACATAGAGCGCATTGCCGGGGCGCGAGCCGCCGATCCAGTTTTGCGAACGGCGGAACTCACCCGGGCTTTTGGTATCACCGCGTCCGCTTTGCAGCAGCCGGGCATGCATCTCGCGGATCAGACGCAAGGACAGCGGCAGATGCTCGAGCCGCTCCAGCCCGTACATCATCGCATCCACGTAGTTCGACACTTCGCGGATGTCGTCGATCGGCTCCCCGGTCTGGGCCTGGTTCTCGAAGCGCAGAAGATCGGTCAGTGTGGATTGCGTCCCCTCGATCTGAGACGAGAGTACCGCCTCCTTGCGCACATACATATAGAGGAAGAGTTCCTGGCGCGGCAGCAGCGTGGTAATGCCGTCCAGTCGCCCGAGAGCGCGCTCGGCGAGGCTCAGTCGGTCCAGAAGAGCCAACACGTCGATCTGCGGCTTCGGCGGCAGAGGCGGCGGAACGAAGGCGCGTACGATCTCGCCCGCGACAGGGGTTTCGACATATCGACCAAGGCGCTGATCTGGGTTGGAATCGGTCATAGCGCCATCTTCGCAGCATGGCGCTATTTAAACAATCCCATCGATACTTAAATAACGGAGATGCTAACGTAAGCGCGCTTAAATAGGCTCGTCGCTCTCGGCCAACTCCAACCGAAGGATAAAGCCGTCCGATCGACGGTGGATGGAGCATCTGGTGCGACGAATCGGATAGGACCTCCGTCCTCATCAACCACCGCAGAGAATCTTCATAGCCTACCCACATGCCTGACCTTCCGCATACCAAATTGCTTGCCCGCAAGATCTCCGACTTCTGCCGCCTCCGCGTCGAACCAGCATTGCCCCCGCAGGAAAGCACACGGGTCAAAGAATTTCTCCTCTGTCTGATCGCCCAGTCGGAAACGCCGCCTCGCAAGTTGCGTGGCTACGATTGGGACGAGATCGCCCTTCAATGCGGCCTCGACAGGGATGCTCTTCGGGGCGCGAGAGCGGTGATTGAACCGGCTCTGGACGCAATCGTGCGGAACACGAAAAGCCCAACCAATCGCCCTTCCGCCAAGATCCGAACCAAAGAGGATTCAAAGCCGCGTCCGCGACGCGGCCGTCCTCCGCGACAGCCAATGGAAAAGTCGAGCGCTACCGCCCACATTGGCGCGACGGATCGATCAGAACGGCAGCCCACAACGAACCGGCGGAAGCCCGGTATCAAGCCGCGCGCGATCGAAGAGTTCCCAACACCTCTCTTCGATGACTGGCTCGACCCGCCAACCTTCCGGGAGGCGCTGGATCTGCACATGCGCCGCCATGGCGACAGCTATTGGCACCTTCGCCGCGCTGTCGTTCGCGATGACGAAAAGCTCGACCATTCGACCATCCGTCATTGGCTACAAGGATCGAAGGCGCCCCGAAACGTGGCGAGCATGGAGGTTCTCAGCCGTATCGAACGCCGATATCGACTCCCGGCGGGCTATTTCAAGGCGAAACTCCCACATCAGACGCGGTCAGCCTCGGGCCACGTCCTCGACGATATTGCCCCGGCAGAGCGACGGCGACTCGCCTGGCACCTGCCCGACGATTTCAACACACGTCCGCGTCAGGAACAGGAGGAAATCCTCGAATGGGTGCAGCGCGTCATCGTCAGGGGATCGACCGACTACAGGCGGTTCCAGGCGGCCGCGATGAAGCAGCGTTACGCAATCCGCTTTCCAGGGATCACATACGGTCAGTCTGACGCTGCAGATGACCATCACCGAAACAAATACGACGAACTGGACGAAGACAGCACTTCCGTCACCGATCCGGACCTGCGATCCGGCGTCATTGACGCTCCACCCATCCTGGCCATGGAAATGGCCGATCTGATCCGTTTCAAGACCGCGACGCTCACCGCATTCGGTCTGCAGCGGAACGGCGTCTGGGGTGAGGAGACAGCATCGCAGAAGGTCGAGCATCTCGGCCTGATGTTCGGCGCATTGGCCGCCCATCCGCGCGGCCCGGTCCGCGGCTACGGAGTGCCGCCGCAGCACCTGACCTTCGGCCTGCTCGTCTTCCCCTCGATCTGGGATTGGTACGTGCAATGGCGCGAAAAGCGGCGTGGTTTCTATACGGCCTGGGAGGTAGATATGCTGCGCATTTCGCTCGCGCTCACCCGGAGGGAAACGGGCTGGCTGCGGCAGCACCCTCGCCTCGGATCACGGCTCCGGCCGATCGAGGGGCTGGTTACACGGGCGGACATCGACCGCGCCTGTGCCGACTGGGACGATGCCTGCGACGTCTATTTCAAGCATGCGTCCTCCCGCGTGAAGGAGATCCAGCGCGTCGCGCGGGTCCATCGTGACCCGTTCGAGCCGATCATGCCGGTATTGGAGGCCGAAAGTCCGGTCGGCGAATATCGCAAGATCACCGAGGAGATCCTCCGGCTCATGCCGGACGAGCGGCTCTATCGCCGCCCAGCGGCGGAAGCCGTCCGATCGTTCCTGATGCTGCGATTTGGGCTGCACCTTGGATTGCGGCAGAAGAACCTGCGTCAGCTGATGGTCTGTGAACGCGGGCGGCTGCCGCGGTCCGAGCGCCAGCTCGCCGACATGAAGCGCGGCGAGATCCGATGGAGCGAACGTGACAAGGGCTGGGAGGTGCTGATCCCATCGGTCGCCTTCAAGAACGCCAATTCATCCTATTTCGGGAGCAAGCCGTTTCGACTGATTCTGCCTAACCTCGGCGGCCTCTACGATCACATCGAGGCCTATATCGACCGGCATCGACGTGTGCTTCTCGGAGGTGCCGAGGATCCAGGCACGTTCTTCGTCAAGACAGTGAAGACGACCAGCAAGGACGCTTCCTACGACCAGAACACGTTCTATGAGGCTTGGCGTCTGACAATCCAGCGATATGGGATCTACAACCCTTACACCGGACGGGGCGCGATTCCCGGTCTCCTTCCTCACGGCCCGCATAATGTCCGCGACGTGCTTGCGACGCATATTCTCAAGCAGACAGGTTCATATGAACAGGCGAGTTATGCCATCCAGGACACGCCGGACATGATCGCGCACCACTACGGTCGTTTCCTGCCGCAGGACAAGGCAGCTCTCGCCGCTCGGATTTTGAACCAGGTTTGGGAAGCGGCGTAAGCAAGGTGGACGGTAAGCAGCAGCACCGCATACGAAGAACCGCCTCGAACATTGATGCACGGTCATCGGGCTTCGTCACTTATCGGCGGTGTGTCCCGATTCCCAAGGCGCAGGCCGGTTTGCCAATTCGATCATTTCCGGAATTGGTGTGCCCGGCGCGTATATAGCCGAGCAGAAATCCGAGAACCCTTCAGGACTCATGGCAATCAGTCGACCATCTCCTATTTCGCTAGCGGTTCGCAGGACAGCGCTACGCACAAATTCCGTAAGCGACTGACCGGATTTTTCGGCGGCGCCTTCAATAATCGCGATATCCGATTTCGATAGCCGTACCGATATGACGTCTTTCGAGTGTTCCATGCTTTGAGCCGACTGCCACCGTAACGCTTATTCCATTTACAGCACTGCATACGGGGATGGCCATCATCTCGGCAGGAGATGATTCAGAAGACCGGGATCACCCTAGAGCGTTTCAGTTTTTCACGGAAGCGTATCCAGCATTTGCAAGATAGTTTGCGCACTCTTGCGGTTTGATGGTCGTAACAAGGCTTCCTATGGCGCGCCATGTGTCCTCGACGGTTCGCTTCTGGAGGATACGCATCCAGTGCTTGATTTTGGCGAATGCCTGCTCGATCGGGTTGAGGTCGGGCGAATAGGGCGGCAGGAACCAGAGCCTTGCGCCAACCGCCCTGATGGCCTTGCGGATCGCTGCTGACTTGTGGCTGCCGAGATTGTCCATGACGACGATATCGCCCGGCTTGAGCGCGGGCACGAGGATCTGTTCGACATAGGCCTTGAAGCACTGGCCGTTGATCGGACCGTCGAAGACACAAGGCGCCGTCAGCCGGTCGCAGCGCAACGCGCCAAGAAAGGTCAGGGTTCGCCAATGCCCATGCGGCGCAAATCCTCGAAGGCGTTTGCCGCGTTTGCCCCATCCCCTGAGCGGAGCCATATTGGTCTTGATCCAGGTTTCATCAATGAACACCAGCCTGCTGGGATCAAGCCCGGCCTGCAAAGACTGCCAACGTTGACGCCGTCGCGCGATGTCGGCGCGCGCCTGCTCAAGGGCGAACAGTGTTTTTTTTGAAGCTGAGCCCCTCGCGCCGCAGGAACTTCCAGATCGTATCATGTGAGGCCTTTACGCCACGCGCAGCCAGTTCATCCTTCAACCCATGCAGCGTCAGATGCGATGTCTGGTTGACGCGCTCGATGATGAAGGCCCGGTGCGGTTCCAGAATGCGCTTGCGGTGGCCGCCCATCTTGCTCGGCGCCACCGAACCCGTCGCACGGTAGCGCTGTGACCACTTCACTGCAGCAGACACAGAAACCTCAAAACGGGCGGCAACCGAACGGCAGGTCTCGCCAGCCTCAATGGCAAGAACAACACGCTCTCGAAGATCATTGGAAAGAGGTGCTGTCATCAGAGGCTGGCCTCCTAACCAGCCAGCATCTTGAATCACAAAACCATCAAAAACGGAATCCCGTCGATTCAGTAAAACACTGAAACGCTCTAGAGCCACGCAGTGAACACGATTGGGACAAGAAACGTACTGCCTGGAAAGCCGATCTTAGCCGATTTCTAAAGAACTTGGCCAAGCCGACCAGTGTGACGGCGGACCAGCACGAAACTCTGAAGGCTGAGTTCAAGGAACCGAAGCAAGAGCTCGAGAGCCTGCAGGAGAGCTATCAAGAGGCGTCATGCCGCCGCGCGCAAGGGCTCAAGGATGCCGCAGGCACCGCCGTAGGCGTTGACCTGCCACCGAGTTTTGCTCAAGCCGCGCCCCACGGCGTACGAGAGACGGTCAAAGCTTTAATCGCGGTGGATGATAGTTCAGTGGCAGGTCAGCGTGCCGATTGCAGACCGGAACAGAGAATGGCGCATCGCCTCCAGCGGGTCGAACAGGGAATCCCGAGCAGAGAAGGGCCTACCACTTCCCTTCAAACATGAAACACAGATCGGCGTGCGCCCGGAGAGCTTCCATCAACACGGCGATGGCCTCAGCAACCAAGAGGTTGTTTCGGTCGGAGTCTTTGTCGCCTGACTTGCCGCCGTGCACGAGATTGTTGCGGACGCGGCGCACCGCACCGATAAGCGACTGAATATCAGATGGCGGTGCGGTGGCTTCCCAGTCAAGCGAGCTTCCATTCAGAATCTGCCGGCTGGGTGGGTTGCTGAGGATGGTTGGGGCGATGTTATTTTCTCGAACGTGTTTCAAGAAATCGGACGTCAGTTCTTTGTTCGCGAACTCGTCCCATTTGGCTTCAACGGCTCCGCCAGCTCCCATCTTCCCATAGCCGATCTCCTTCAGCGCATACTCGAACCGCGTTACCACGCGCATCAATTCTTCGCCGCGCGCGGGCAGCCTGTTCGCCGCCACCATGTCGATGGGTAGCGCTCCACTTATTCCAGATTTCTCAGCCACTGTTGCCCCTCTGAACCGTGTAATTGAATTGCTAGACACGAATCGCCGCCTGTAGCCGACCCCTCCGACGTCTCCGCGCACCAGGTCCGCTCTTAGAACGCTAACCGGCTGCCCGCTAGTCCAAATGAGGCGCGTTGCGGACAGCCGCGATCGGGCCGGCTAACGGACTGGCCGCTCTTGGTGCGGTCAGCACAAGAGCAGACATCTGATGTTCAGCCGGCGATGTCCTGTATGTGGCCCGAAGCGGGCATCGTAGATTAGAAGCTGGCCGGGGTTGTCTTCCGAAGCACAACGCCACGTCCGGGGCTAGATGGAATTCAGTATCGTGGGTGGCCGCTTGTCTACCTAGCCGCATCAGCTGCAAGTCCTTGCCCCAAGCATAGGCATGTTTCGCGACGACACTGTCTAACAACGACGACATGCAGCGCATTCTCGACAAGGTTGGAGGCAGGCGACGATGTCCTTGAAGCCCAATAAAAATTCTGGTCGTTTGCCATACTTACTGACTGTGGCATGATTTCGGAATCGGCGCGAGTTCCCTATCGAGCCTCCGTCTGAGCATTGGAGTGAACCGTGCCAACGAACTACGCAGCCGATTACGGTGGAGCACGCGGATCAAATGCTGGCGACCAGTTTCACGAACTGTGGGCGCTACAGCAGATTCTCGGTCTACTGAAACCTCGATCCACGCTCTCGGCGGTTACCGTCGAAGGTATTCCCTTTGCCGAGTCCCAAACGACGATCGACGCGCCAACGTGGGACGGAGTCGATTGCGCCCTCTTGCATGGTGACCGCGTCCTCGACAAGGCCGCTCGCGTCGAGCTTGTGCAATTGAAGTACTCGGGATCATCACCCTCCACACCATGGACCATCGCCCGTCTCTGCGCCAGCACAAGAACGACCGGCAACAACTCGGTGCTGCGCCGATTGGGCGATGACTTCGCACACGCGCGTAGCCGTATGAAGCCGGAGGCCCAGCTTGTTGTCCGGCTCGTCAGCAATCAGCCCGCAGGTAGCGATATTCTTGCATTGTTGCCGGGGAGCGGTGCTTCTGCGGTGCCCGAAGAAGATCGGTGCAAAGTTCAGCTTGCTACCGGTCTCGACAATGTCAAGTTCGCTGATTTCTTGAATTGTCTGGACCTAGGCGAATGCGGCTCGCTATCAAGATTCGGCCTCGACGACAACGTCACTGAGGACGTCATCGCCTTGCTCGGCGACGATGTTCGTGGCGAAGTCGAGCACCTGCAAGCTCAGGTCCGCACGCTCATGCTTCCCGAGCGCCTGCGCGAGCTCGTCGACGAGCGCAAGCTCCTCGTATGGTTCGGGCTTGGCGGACGACAAGGATTATTTCCCTGTCCGCCAGCAATCGAAGTGCCCAAGAGCACGATCGAACGCGTCGGCACAAGGGAGGTTCTGCAAAAGCTCGAGGCTGGTGTTCGGACTGTTCTCGTCCATGGCGAAGGAGGGTGTGGGAAGACCACGCTTACCCAACAGCTCGCATCGAGACTGCCCCATGGATCGGTTGCGGTCACTTACGACTGCTACGGCGCGGGCAGCTACATGCACTCTGAAGACAAGCGACATCTCCCCGAGCGCGCCTTCCTCCAGATCATCAATGATGTTGCGGTCGCGACCGAACTGCCTCTGCTGCTGCCCAGGAGTGGCACCCATCCGACGACGATTGAGACCTTCCTCCAGCGCATGACCATGGCTGGTAGGGCGCTCGAACTTTCATCGCCGGGCGCCATACTTCTCGTCATTGTTGACGCAGCAGACAACACGGTAACTGCCGCTGAATCTGCTGTTCCGGTCGAGCGTCCGTTCATCCACGACATTGCTGGCGCCGATCTCAACAAGCTGCCAAGCAATGTCCGCTTCGTTGTTTCCGCTCGAACCGCGCGAAAGAGCGGTCTCGGCTTTCCCGTGACAACGGATGAAGTCTTGTGCCGTCCGTTCACCGAAACGGAGACTCGGCAGCACCTGATCGGCGTGTTCCCCGATGCGTCGAACGCATCCATATCCTCATTCCACGATCTCACAGGTGGCAACCCACGTGTCCAGTCGTACGCCTTGAAGGCGTCCGGAGGAAATCTCGATACATTGTTTGAGGCCTTGCTTCCGAACGGCCGGACGCTGGCAGACGTGATTGATGCATCATTCACCCTCGCACTGAAGAAGCTCGGGCGCCAAACGGACTTGGACCGTCTCACCGCGGCGTTAGCATTCTTGCCGACGCCTGCATCCGTTTCGGCCGTCGCCGCCGTCAGCGGCACGAACGACCAACTCGTCCGAGATTTTGCTGCCGATCTCGCACCCGGAATCGGGCTGAGCGGTAGCCAACTGACAGTGTCTGATGAAGACTTTGAAGATCACATCGCAAAGCGCAGCCAGGCCGCTCAAGCGGACACCGTTTCACGCATCGCCGAACATTTTTGGTCGCACTATCGCAGTGACCCGTATTGCAGCACGTACGTTGTCGACTTTCTTGTAAAGGCCAGTCGCATCTCCGACATCTTCACGGTGCTCGACGTGGATGGACCTGTCGCGGCAGTGGGAGATCCACTGCTACGACGCGAGATTCAAATTCGGCGTCTGACCCTTGCGCTTGCGACATGCCGAGAAGCTGGCGACATCGTCAAAGCGGTACAAACCATTCTCATCGGGGCCGAGGCCCAGCACGACGAGGGAGCTTTCTACGATCTCGTCGACAAGGAAGTGGACCTTTCGGTCGAGTTTAGCGGCCCTTCACTGCTACGGCGAACGCTCCTTGATCGCGACCGCGCTCCTAGCCACGGGTCAGTTCTAGCCCACTCCGCGCTGAGCGCCAGTTTGAAGGATGATCGCGTCGGCACCCTTCACTATCTTCGGATGTACGATGCTTGGATCAGCAAGCGCCCGCGGCGCAAGGATGGAGAATTTCAGGGACGCCACGTCGAATGGAAAATTGAGGACCGTGACATAGCGGCCTTAATTGAAGCGGTATTCCGTATCGCCGGGGTCGATGCGGCGATACGCGATTTGCAGCGTTGGACGCCGCCAGAGGTTAGGCTGCGTGTCGGGCTTGATGTTGTGTCTCGTCTCATCGCTGATGGTCACGGCCAGACCCTGCTTGAATTCGCCGCAGCAGCATCCCCGCTAGGACCGTGGCGTTTGCTGATCACGGTTCAGCTTGCCTTGGCGGGTCATGACATCGATCATGTGCAACTTGCGCGCGACGTCGGCAAGTTGCGTGCGAAGTTCATCCCGTCACACGAACTGGGCATCTCCTATACATCGTCCTCCTGGTTCACTGAGTGGCTCCGCTTGATCGTCGCCGCGACAGAAATCTTGTATGTCGGTGGACAAGCGGACGCTGTGCGGCGAACCGCGCTGAAGCTTCTTCGGGTGCTAACCAAGGACATCATCGCCGTGCGCTCATCGGACGCTTCTCGCGTCGACGCGATTATGAGGTTGTGGATGCTGCAGGCCAGTTTGGACGGCAAGCCAACCACGGCAGATGCTTTCCTTGAGTATGCACATGGGATAGGCGCGGAGGGGCGGTCGGTGCCTAAGCCCTCCAAGGGCAAACGAGCGAAGAAGCCCAACACCTATGAACAGGACCAGGAGCAGCAACGGACTGATCGCAAGCTGCGTGTCCTCTTTGGCGTGTACCATGGCCGGCTAGACGTGATGCAAAAGGCTGTGGCAGGAACGCTGCTGGCTGACGATCTAGCGTCGCTCGGGAGCAGGACGCACTCGTACGAATTGGATTCAGACTACGAGGCTGTCTATCTCCGTCAGGTCGCGGCGCGCAGCATATCGGAACTTCTATTTCTGCGAGGCATCCAGGTTCCAGCCCTCTGTGAAGCGGCATTGCGAGCCGCCACCAAGGAATTTGGAACCTATCACGGTCGCGAAACCACCCTGTTGTCGAGTTTCAGGTTGCGGCGGGAGTTTCATTCTGACCTGCTGACGATCCTTGCCATCGCCAGGAACAATGCCAAGGCGCGGCGTGCGCGCGCCTCCGAAAAAA
>SWCE01000117.1_pt1 | contig 13018 bp, 9 predicted proteins | sample 4690061 | NCBI WGS metagenome assembly SWCE01 (sample SAMN10267279, study PRJNA491770) | bioreactor metagenome | isolation source: DHS bioreactor inoculated with subseafloor sediment | place: Japan: off Shimokita Peninsula | collected 2012-10
AAGGATTATAGGTTGCCTTTATTAACCTAAATATATTATACAAGGAGATGGAATGTATGGCGGTATTTAAAGGTAAAAGCAGGAGGAGCAAAAGAAAATTTAATCAACTTGCCAATGATCCCCTTTGGTTATATCTATTAGGAATTACCTCCCTTTCTTTTTTGCTGGCCGATTCCTCCTCAAGCTATCTTTTGGCATCCCTGTTGTTAACCTTTTCCTTGATTAGTATTTATGTCCTTTATTTTAGGCAGGGAAGGAAGCTTCACGACAAGGTACTTCAACAGCTTGGAGACTTTGATAATCAGTTTACCATTATCTCCTCCGTTGAATTACAGGATGGCAGCAAAAAAGGATATTTCGACTACATTGTTCTTTCTCCCAAGGGGATATTCAATATTCGTATACTGGACTTTGAGGGAACCATGACGGGTTTTGAAAATGATGAATTTTGGGATTATATAAAAATAACCAGCCCCTACGATGTCACGAAAAAAAGGGTGAAAAACCCCCTAAATTTCTTACAGCACAGCCATCGCATGGTGGAGACACTGTTAGAAAAGCACCACATTAAGTATATTCCCCTTCAATCAGTTTTTGTTGTTAACAGCTCCGATGCCCTTTTGGAAACCGACAGCACCGTTCCAATTATCAGGGTAAAGAAGCTAAAGGAATACATTGAAGGTCATCGGAATCGCGCCAATATGGTATCCATCCTAAGGGACCTTGAGGACTTGTTTCTATCTGGTACCTATACAAAATACAAGACCTCAAGCCTAACACCTGAGATATAGTACAAAAGTGGCTATCGCCACGTTTGTTTTCCAGGGAACCCATGGGTTCCCTAGGACGCTTCGCTGTACCCTCCTTATTTTAATAAGGGGTGACGCCCCCCTTAACTATGTAAGCATTATCCCCTGGTCAACAGTGATATTGTTGGCCGGCTTCTATCGCATTTTACAGGGTACTACAGCTACATTCTTGACATAGAATGGCTATTATTGTATTATATAGTTAGTTATGACTAACCAAATATTGTAAGGAAGAAAAAATGTCAAGAATAACTGATCAATGTACAGCTGAAACGTAAGACAAAGGAGGTACTATATGAGTAAAAATTTTATTGAATTGCTGGAGGGCGATAAGCTTTATTACCAAAGCTACGGAAATGGGAAAAATATCATTCTGTTGTTTCACGGCCTAGTGGGAGGCTCTTGGTTAGGCGGAGAATGGATCTCAGCTATTGAGAGGAACAATGTCCGCTGCATTGTACCAGAGCGGCCAGGCTATGGAAACAGCTCCTCCATAGAGCTGAACAGTGTGAGCGACTGGATTCCTATCGTGCAGAAGCTAGTAGAAAAGCTCAATATTGAATCAATGGATGTGATTGGTTGTTCCGCTGGTGCGCCTTATGCATACGCTACCGCACTTGCATTGCCCGAAGCTGTGAAAAAGGTATATATATTGGGGGGCGTACCTGCTGTTTATGAAGACAAAGTACTTCGCCATTACAGTGAAGAAAGCAGAAAAGCCTACAAAGGCTTTGCTAGCCAGCCCCAAAGCGTTATTCAGGAATATTATATACCTCAAATGGAGGCTGCAAAGGAGCGACTTACCCATACGGACTTGACCTATGTGAAAAATATACTGGAAGAAGTTCTCGACCAGCGTTGCTTTGGTATGGCTCAAGAGAGCAGATTACAGATATTGCCTTGGAATCTTCCCCTGGCTGAAATTAAGCAATCAGTTGTTTTCTACCATGCTCAGTCAGACGAAATGGTACCCTACGACGGGGAACAGGAAATGCCCGGATTCTTTAAGAATCATGAATTTCATGATGTGGATAGATCTTCTTTGCCACAAGGGGAAAGCCCCCATATCTCCAGCATTTCATGGAGCTTTTGTTCCATAATGAATAGCTATGACGAAAAAAATAAACAATAGCCCTAAAAGGAATGGCGCTATCTCTTAAGAGATAACGCCATTCTTATCATATTCATATCGGTTTAGGGTAGAGTGCTGGGTACCCAGGCTATTTTTCTAAAATGCCCACTACCATTTTTACTAAACCTTCCTTTAACAAGGGCAGCTTTGCCAAGGGCCTAAAAAAGGACCTTAGGGGAACCTCCCGGTAATATAGCAACTGATAGCTAGTCTCCTTGATTATTTGATTAAATCGCTTTACGGTCATTCCATTGATATAGGAAAAATATTCCTCACCCTTTTCATTCACATCGATTCTAAAACCGATTCGTTCCTCTCCATCGGGTAAATCCTTAACCTGGTCTTTATAGACCTGAATGAGGGTTTTTTCGTCAAAGAAAAGATGTACCCAGGGAAACCCGATGGCATCACTTAAATGGGCTCCAAAGGGATGATAATAGGGTGGGAAGTTCACATACAGCCTTCCCTTAGGCTTTAAGACCCGATAGCATTCCTTCAAAACTGCCAGAGGATGATCTACATGCTCCATGGCATCATTCATAATGATAGTGTCAAAGGTATTTTCTTCAAAGGACAGCTGGGCAGCATCACCTAAAACAAATTGAAATTTATCCTGCAAGCCCTTTTCTTCTGCCAACCTGTTGGCTTCTGCCTCGTAACGGGGAACCACATCAATGCCATAGACCTTTTCTGCCCCCTGGGAGGCATAATAAAGGGTTTTACCTGCTGCTCCACAGCCAATGTCCAGAACCACCTTTCCTGCAAACATTTCGTCCTTAGAAACCCTTTCTAAATAAAATTTAACGGTTTCTTCACCCTTTTCATACTGCCACTGGGCATAGCTTTTCACCCCTTGATTTTGTAGATTGAAGGGATGAACAGGCAAAGGAAACAGCTTATTCATTGCCTTTAAAATTTTTGTCTTTGCCGCCATAGCATAACCTCTTTCTGACTATTTACTGTCGATAACAAAAATATGTTCTACGATAAATTCTCCCTTTTCTGTTTTACCGGTAACCAGGACAACATCACCCACATCAATTCCACTTAATTTCGTGGTTCCTGTTTTTTTACTGTAGGTGGTTTTATCAGTAAGGATTAACTCCTTAATTGTCATTCTTCCCTCTTCCAGATATTCAATTTCGATGAATTTGCCTCGATTGTCAATATAGTCGACGACACCGCTGAGGGTCTCGGTGGCCACCTTTCTTGAGGTGTAAATCGCTACCACAGTCTTTCCTTCAATTTCAACTTCCACAAAGTAATTAACCCTTAAATCATAGATATCAGCTTCTTCTTCACCAATTTCAATTTCCACATCTTCCCCAAGAATAAATTGCTCAAGCTCACCATCAGCAGACTCAACCTCTAGGGTTACCTGATCGGTGCCAATGGCCATGGTTCTGATGTAGCCTTCTACTTCCCTTCGAATTACTTCAGCTTCTACAAGCTTTACCTCACCATATTCCAGTTCAACCCTGACTTCATCGTAAAGTCGAAGGCTTGAGAACTTGGAGCTTTTTCGATCCCTAATGTATTTTGTGGACTTATCCATATAAACGGTAATAATTTCATCGTCCCTGGTGGTAACCTCAAGATACTGATCGTTTTCTGTACCCTTATTGGTAATTTCCCCATCTACGTAGGTTGTCATACTTCTTCCCTGTACCGCTACTATTTTATCATTCTTTTCAATGATTCTGACTACATCTCCTTCTTCGAAGGCAGAGAGAGATGTATCTCTTCCATTTAAGGAAACCTTAACATTTTTGGGTACGGTGTAAACTCTAGTTGCGTCTTTCTCATTTCTTAGGGTTAGTACATCATTTCCTCCAGTTAAGTATCTTACAAAATATCCCTTGAAGGACCCTTCACTGGATTCCCCATCGATTTCCTTCACCAGGTCGTCGTCAAGTACGATTTTTAAATATTGCCCCTCTTCTAAATCCGATAGCCTGGAATTTTTCCCATCAATATATACCTTCACGTTGGATTTCAATTCATAGGTTTGCAGTTGGTTTGACTCGTCGGTAATACTTAATATGGTTCGATTGGAGCCTTCCATTATATTGTTGAAGAACCCTGCGATATCATATTCGTCTTCTTCCTCTTCCTCTTCCTCCGGCTCCTGTGGTTCTTCCTCTTCTTCCTCCTCAGGCGGGTTGTTCAGCGCTTGATCCAATAGGTCTGCTGTTAAGGAAATAAGCTTGGCGGTTTCACCTCGGGTGAGATTATTTAAGGGAAGGAAGCGGCCGCCGTTACTATTGGGGTCTAACAGTCCTTCAGAAAGCATCAAGTCCACATAGGCCTTTGCATTTTGAGGGATAAACATTTCATCCTCGTAGGGGATGGTATAGGCCACCCTCAATTCCTTACCACCATAGGCCTCTAATACCCTGCCAATAAAAAGCACCATTTCATATCGTTTTATATTAGTAGGTTGTCCATTAGACATAAATTGATGCAGCTCATCTTCCAAAACAATTTCTTCGCTGAGCATAAAGGCTATGTATTCTTGCGCCCACTCGGGAATGCTATTGCTTTTAAGCTCGCTCTTGTATTTTTCTGTATAGTTTTCGGTTTCTGAATCATACTGTAATAGCTTTGAAAGCATTGTCATGGTTTCCAACCCGGAAATTGTGTTGTCGGGCCGATAGGTTGCATCTCCATACCCAGTAGTAATTTTCCGTTTATAGATATTCTCTACGTATTCCTCTGACCAATGGTCTTCGATATCTGTAAACACCAAGCTCTGGGCCATGGCCACGTTACCCAAGAGCATGACAGCAGCAATCACGAAAATAACCAGCTTCCTCATTTTCTTCACTTTAAGTCCTCCTTTGCTTTTTCTGTGTTCTAAGAAAGCACCACTTTATCAAATGTCCTAGAACCCGGTCATTTTCGTTTATGGTCACTTTCTTTCCACAACAATATCGCTGTTGGCCAGCGATAACGCGACAAAGTCGCTTTGTTCTTATCCTTACTAATTCTACATTAATGTTGATTTTCCTGCCTTTTTTATTCTCCCTTGTCTTTTATTACTGTTAAAGCCAGCTATTACCTAGCATCCCATCGCCAGACCAGGGTAAAGCCCGCAGCACACACCAGAATTACCCATAGATTGATTTCGTGGGGCAGCAGTCCTCGACAGGAGCCCATAATGATTCCTGCAAAGAAATAGGAAATCAACCCCTTATACCGTTCATACATCTGCTCTAAAAACTTTAATAACAGGACAATCCCTACTACGCTTCCCAACCCGAAAATAGCCAGGGGAAGCATATTTAACTCCTTAATATTAAACAGCATTGTGTCATAGATACCCATTAAAATCAGCACAGAGCTGCCCGGAACCCCTGGGATAACCATGGCTGCACTGGAAAGAGCGCCTCCAATCAATAATATCCACCAATCAACCTTGTCCCCCGCTGTCAAAATACTGATGGGCTCCCCGACCATGACAAAGCCAGTGATGAATCCGATAATGATCATCACTAAATGCTTTTTCCCTAATTTGGGGCAATCCTTTAAAACTGCCTTAATCGAAGCCAACAGACATCCTAAAAGAAAGGCCACAGTAATATCCCGATGGGCCTCAAAAACCATGGCAAAAAGAACCCCACTGGCGAAAATCCCCGCAATGGCTCCACCAATTAAGGGCAGATAGGGCTTAATGTTGAGCTTAACCAAATCCTTTATCATTTGTTCATAGATACCAAAAATAACAAAAACAGTTCCACCGCTCATCCCCGGCAAAACAATAATAAAACCAAGTATAAAACCTTGCAATATGGGATGCATGTTGTCCTCCTTTAGGGCTACATTGAAATAAAAGATTATTCTTCCTAACTGTACTGTACGCATTTTTTTATAAAATTTCAATAGGTAAAGGGAAAATTCCCCTCTTTTTAATAAAGTTTTAATATTTCTTTATTTTCGTCATAACATCATTGAGTGTTGCCAACACTAAGGAAAACTATTATTTGGGGGTGAACCTATGTCAAAGGATCGTTGGATACGTTTTATAAGGCTGCTTTATAAGCGTTTTCTGCAGGATGAAATTACAGCCTTAAGTGCCCAGATGACCTATTACTTGATTATTGCCTTTTTTCCTTTTCTAATTTCATTAATCACCTTGATCACCTATACGCCCCTGTTAACGGAGGCATCTCTTTATCCCCTTTCAGACATTCTGCCCCAGGAAACCTACTATTTGGTCATGAGTGTGGCCATGGAGGTCATCTACAACCGAAGTCTTACCCTGTTGTCCTTTGGAATGGTCACCACCCTATGGGCCTCTTCCAACGGTATGGGAGCCATACTTCGTGGTATTAATAAGGCCTATAACCAGGTGGATCATCGCTCTATCCTTACCCATCGCCTTTTAGCCCTGCTTTTAACCTTTGGCTTCATACTGGTGCTACTCTCTACCTTTGTTCTTCTGGTTCTGGGAAGGATTTGGGCCAGCAAGCTTTTTAGATATCTGGGCTTTTCAACTTATTTTTTGGAAGTCTGGAACTACATACGTTACGGCGTATCACTCTTAATCATGTGGCTGGTCTTCACAGCCCTTTACCGCTATGGACCCGATCGTCCCACCAGCTTTCGAGAGGTATTGGCTGGGTCAACCTTTGCCATTGTTGGCTGGGTAGGAATTTCATTGATCTTCTCCTTTTATGTGGAGCACTTCGCCAACTATTCCTATATGTATGGTAGTATTGGGGGAGTATTCATCCTCTTAATCTGGCTCTACATTAGCAGTATTATTATCCTTTTAGGAGCTCAAATCAACGCTGTATTAAGCCTGGAGGAAATATAGGCTGTATTAGAAAGCCATTATGTGGTATAAATAGAGGTAGCAGGAAATTGTTAGGGAGGTAATGATGATGAAAAAATTGCTGCAGGAGAAGCTGAAGGGCTTTTATCTATTAAAGGAGCTGGTGAAGGATTTTCAGGAAAAGGAAATTACAGCCCTAGGGGCCCAAACTACCTTCTACCTCATCATTTCCTTTTTTCCTTTCCTCATTTTCTTAATTACTCTAATCAGCTACACCCCTCTATTATCCCCCCATTCCCTTTCTACCCTTTCTAATTTTCTACCAAAGGAAACCTATGACTTTATTATGGGGATTTTGACAGAGGTGTTAGAAAGCCGCAGCGTCACCTTACTTTCCTTTGGGATGCTCACCACCCTATTGACAGCCTCCAATGGAATCATGGCATTACTCCGGGGAATCAATAAGGCCTATGAGCAAAAGGAAAGCCGCTCCTTCATCAGGATACGGCTGCTTTCGATATTCTTCACCATCGGCCTCATCTTATTAATGGTGGTCGTACTGGTGCTATTGGTATTGGGTAAAACCCTGGCCCTCTATATAATGGATTTTTTAGGCTTATCAAGCTATTTCTTGTCAATTTGGAATCTCATTCGCTATGGAAGTGCTCTATTCGCCATGACCCTGTGCTTTTCTGCTCTGTATTATTATGGAATCAATGGCAGGGTTCCCTTTAAGGAGGTGCTGGCAGGAGCAGTCTTTGCTACCCTAGGATGGGTAACCATTTCCCTGGGCTTCTCCTATTATGTCAATCATTTTGGAAACTACGCAAAGATGTATGGTAGCATCGGAGGTGTATTTGTTTTGCTCCTTTGGCTGTATTTGAGCAGTATTATCCTATTATTGGGTGCTGAAATCAACCACATTTTACAGAAAAAAGCCCAGCGGGTCAGCTAGGTCTTTCCCCCCTATAAGGACCCTTTACATCTGAAAAAATTTGGGAAGCTGCCTATCGATTTTTAAAATATGATTTTTTAGCCAGTCCACTAAAAAATTAATCAGTTCAATGGAAACTTCTTTCTGACGCTCGTCAATATCCTTGTCAAATAGCTGCTGTACCTTAGCCACAAAGGCATTATGCTTTGAACGATGGTTTTTAAAGTAGGGCCAAAATTTAGCCAATGCTTCCTCATTCAGGCCTTCCATATGATTTTTCATTAGTTGCTCCTCATGGTTGAAATGATCCACCGTGTACTGCTTCAATTCTCCTAAAATCTCCATGATCTTGTCGTAATTGTCAAAGTCAAGTTGACTTACCACCTCTTCATTTAAGTCGTTAATCAGCTTCACAAGATGACGATGCTGATCATCTACCTCTGTAATACCTGTTTCAAATATCTTCTCCCATAAAAGCATCTTAATCCCTCCATGTATTTATATCCCTATTTTATCATGTTTTTCTATTAATACAATTTCTTTCAACCGGCTTAGACAAATTTTTCATTAGGAGAAAACAAAAATCTGTTGATAAATCTCCCAAGTAGACGGATTTTATCAACAGATTTTATTGGTATCCACAGATTTTACTAAATTCTATTTATTCCCATTCAATAATTATCTGGGCCCTTTCGCCATAATGGGTAATGGAATATTGATCTCCCTGCTTTTGAATTTTTAAATCCGCTCCTGTTATCTTGACATCGGTAGAGGCGGTAAATCGAAGCTCCTGCATACCCGGGGTGTTTATTTCAAGGGTAAGGCGGTTATCCTCCTGTTCTGCCCTTAGGGGACCATTACTCATGTGTAATGCCACTGGGGATACCTCCTGTTGAACAGACTCTGGGTGGAAGCTGAGGGTAGTTTCCTGATCTGTTCCAATATATAGACCGCCCTTTGCCTCGTATTGAATAAGGGCATCACTAGAAAGGCCCTTATCAAGAAGTCTTTCTCCAAGCTCCACCTTAATTCCTCCAGTTCCCTTATATTCGGCAGCCAAGTGATCAGGAACCTGGCTGGTGTCGGGCTGTAGAATAATTTTGTCATCCCCCACCTTAATATCATAGGTGGTATAGAGGGTGTTGACAAAGGCCTTTGCCATTTGCTCTTCGGTCACAAAGGCATATTGATATTGGGTTCTAATTTCCTGTGCTAAATCAATCATATTGTTTAGGTGCTGTAGCCCATTCCCCTCTTCTGTAGTCTTATACTCAATGTGCTCAAAGAAGCTTAAGGGGATGTCCATTTCAGCAAGATGATCATAGACCTCTCTATAATAGCTGATATAGGGGGCTGGTGTAGATAATGCCATGGGCAGCCTTTCCTCTCCCTCCATCATCATAAAGGCCAGGGGCCATATATAATCGGCGCCAAAGGTTGGGTCCGAGGGGGCATTAGGGGTCTTAAAGGCCAGGTCATGCCAGATATTATAGTCCATCATATTTTTAAAGCTCTGGACAGGGTTGTCGATATTAACCCGCCAGGTATGATGATTCACCCCTGTATACTCCCAAGGCAGCCCAAGCTTTTTAAAGTTTTCTTGATGCAGCTCAAGCTCTCGTCTTTCTAGCTCCTCTGCCTTGTGGTTGTGGAAGTAGATATGAGGCATAATTGGTACATGGTGGGCCTTGGCATAATCCAGGGACTGTCTTAGCTCCTTGCGATGAGGAAAGCTGTCAGAGGCTGTATCATAGGCCAGGGCAAAGCTCATCTGTCCGGTGACTAAATCCTGTATTCCGTCTCCATTATAGTCCACCAAAAAGGGGACTACATTCTTTCCTGTATAAAGGGTGTTTTCTCCATAGATATTTTTCCGGACCGTAGGCAGGGTACCTTCCTTAGTGAGGCCGTGACCCGCACCAAGGAAAACATGAATTGCTCCCGTACCGTCCCCCACCAGTAAGTCCAGCTGTCCATCACCGTCATAATCGCCCCCATGGGGAGCAGCAAAGGAGGCTACCTTAATGTCTTTTCCTGCTGACTTGATGGCTTCAGGATCGTTAAACAGCAGTTTTCCTTCTTCCATTAGGCCCTTCATAAGGTAGACGTGCCCCTCGGCATCCCCTACAATCAGGTCCATTATTCCGTCTCCATCGAAATCTACGCCAAAGGGAGCCGCATCTCCCTTCATTACTAAGCCTTTACCGCTTCTATTTTTAATGGGTTCTGGCCCCTTAAAGGTCTTTCCGTTATTTGCTAGCAGCATCAGCTCACCGGCTTCATTACCCACAATTAAGTCCGGTTTACCGTCTTGGTTATAATCCACCACTGTAGGTGCTGTATTGGCGCCCAGTTTAATTTCCTCACCATTTCCATAGGTTAGGTAGGTGCCTGAATCATAAACAGGCTCCTGGACCTTTCCTCGATTTAACAAAAGCTTCAGCCTGCCATCGTGGGTTCCCACTATAATGTCCATTAGTCCATTCTCATTGAAGTCAGTGAAATAGGGATAGGGCCTGAAATTCTTCTCTATGTTGGAATAGTAGCTGACATATTCAGGATACTTGCCAAAGGTGATATATTCTTCCTTAGCATCCTTAATAAAGAATCCATTGGAATAATAAGATTCCTCCTCATCTCCCATAAAAACAGGGTCTCCATTGCTTCCCCTATTGAGATGGTAGGTTAGGGTTCCGTACCACTCACCCCAATCATAGGAGCCCCGAACAAGGGTAAAGGTTGGAATTTGATTATGCTCCTTTAGCATGTCAATCCAAGTAATCATCTCAAGGTCTTTGATGGGGGTAAGGGCCTCATAATGATTCTGCCAGGCCATCAAGGGACTGCCATTAACGCCCATTACCTTTTTCAGTGCCACACCATACTGCTCCTTTGCCACAGAGGTCATCAGTTCGTTAAGCATTTGATTGTTTGCAGATGAATAGAAGAATTGATAATAGTTGTTCTCTTCTCCCCGCTCTTGAAAATCGTAACCTGTAATATATTGACTATAGTTTGGCAGGTAATCGGAAAGGTTAATAATCCTTCCCTGGCCCTGATCCTTAACGGAAAGCAGTGCCTGGTTTCCATGACCGATAATCATCTCGGCAGATTTCAATTTAGCCGCCTGAAAATCCGTAGGTTTTTTCACATGATTTCGGTAATCCTCTTCAAAGGCCCTTGCCACCTGCTGAATTCCTTCATAGTCTATGCCCACCGCAGGATATTCAAGGGTGGTTTCCATCAGGTCGATTCCTTCCCCAGGGGTTACCCCTGTAAATTTGGCAGGGAACAGCTCCATTAAAGTATGGGGTAAAATAAGGGTTCCCCCCTCGGTAACAAAGCTTTTTATTGCAGCCTTAAGCTCCTTTTCCTGTTCCAGTGCTTTGGCAGAATCATGGAGGTATACCACGTCATAATTCTCTAGGCCTTCATTTTTCAGCTCCTCTACCTCCACTACAGTAAGTTCAAGACCCACTACAAGGCTTTGACTAAGCTGTTGATAAAGGGGCAAGTAGGACTCATCCTGCTGTACCAGCAGCAGCCGTATGCCATAGGTACCCCCCTCCCTTAAGGGATTCTCCAGGGGTTGTTTTACATTGGTCCCACTGCAGGCAGCTGCCAACAGCGTCAAGGTCAATATCATGATGAGAAGTATATTATGCTTATATGTGAATTTCAAGGTAAACCCTCCTACTGTGTTTGTATATTCCTCAATTATTATACCATAAAAAAATCCTTCCTCCCTAAAAAAAGAAATGTTGCTCAAGGAAGGTGGAACAACCGTAAGTCACATAAAAAAGAATCCAATAATAGAGTTATTGAATTCCTTTTTGTGATTTTTTCATTCACAATTGAAATGTTGCTATTGGGCCCAACGATAGTGGTACTCATGTCCATTTTCAGGTATTATCTCTAAAAATGGATAATTTACCTGCCAGCTACGGGTCGAACTATCGTATTCAATTGTATCTACTGGAAAAAGATTTTTTTCAAAGCCCTTTGGATATTCCTTCCATGTGCTGGAATATATCATATAACCTGCTACATCCTTATCATAATAGTGATAGAGTTCCATTACTACATCGGCAAAAAATTCCTCTATGTCTTCCTGATGTCCTGCTTTCCGCCCACCGGTTAACAGATTATAATTCTCATCATCAACACTATATACTACTGCAATATAGGAGGATCCGTCGTCAAGTTCCTGCTCTGTAATAAAGATGCTATTAAAGTCAATCCAATACTTATCTCCCATATAGGCGCCCGAGGCCGTTTCCCACAGGTAAGTCATATATTCATCGTAGGAAAAGAGCTCTCCCGGTTTATGGGTAGTGGCGAAGGTAACCTTGCTTAAATCGGACTCAATCCCATCCCGTACTGCCGTTACCTTAAAATACATAGTGGTCTTTGGTTCAATATCATAGATCTCCAGGCAAAAATCAGAATCCCAGCCCCATCTATCGGGGTAGCCATATTCATCGGTCAACAGTAGGAAGGGGCCTTTTTCACTGTAGCTTTCATATACATGATAATAATCAGCCTCTTCTACCTTATCCCAGGAGATTTGAATTTGACTGGAGGAAATGGCCTCTGCCTTTACATTTTTCGGAGTCTTTGGCTTTGTTGATTGAATCAGCTCTGGCAGCGTTAGATTGTACTCATTACTTAAGTAGGGCTTAACCTCATTAATTGGGATTGCTATATTTAAATTTTGACCAATGCCATAGTAAAGGCCCCCTGTAGTCACCCCAACTACCTCAGCCTTGCTATTCAGCAGGGTACCGCCGCTGCTTCCAAAGGATATAGGCGCCGAGGTCTGGATAAAGGTCTGTTCCCCTAGCATTCTGCTCTTATTGCTGATTAAACCCTCTGAAATGGTATTTTCCAGACCAAGGGGACTGCCGATGGCAATGACACGCTCCCCATTAGCGAGCCTGTCTGAATCCCCCAACGCCACAGTTGGCAGATTGGCTGCATCAATTTTTAATACAATAACATCTCGTTCAGGATGATAATTGGTTACCCTCTCTACCTCGTATTCCTGACCAGAGGTCAGCTTAACTGTAGCCCTGTGGCTGCCCGTGATGACATGGTAGTTGGTCACAATCTTACCAGTGGACTCAACAATAAAGCCGCTGCCACTGCCCAGGAAGTTGTCATCTTCGTCGAAGGTATTAATCAGCACCACGGCACCACTGGCCTTGGCATTGACTAAAACTGGGTCCAAAGTCTTATCTATATTAGTTGGCGGAGTCTGCTTTGATAGGGATTTAAAAAATTCATAGCTCCTTACAACCAATGCAATCCCCTGTTCCTTGGTGGTATCTCCCCGGGGATTAATTTTATTTTCCCCTACCCCCCCC
>SWCE01002983.1_pt2 | contig 12892 bp, 6 predicted proteins | sample 4690061 | NCBI WGS metagenome assembly SWCE01 (sample SAMN10267279, study PRJNA491770) | bioreactor metagenome | isolation source: DHS bioreactor inoculated with subseafloor sediment | place: Japan: off Shimokita Peninsula | collected 2012-10
ATCCCTGCGGGAGGTTGTGGGACCACGACTCGAAGGCCTCGGCCCGGGCCGGGACCACTCCGATCAGGCCGCCGTCGCCGCGGGCGAGCAGCAGGGTCAGCCCGATGTCGCGGGCCAGACCGGACACGTCCGACTCGACGGCGTCGAGCAGGGAGTTCGCCCGGAACACCCATCGGCGGTTGTCGTAGTCGGGGGCGGCGGACAGGACCAGCATCCGCATGTCGGGTTCGGGGCCGAATCGGAGCATCTCGAGCTGATCCAGGACGGTGTCGGTGTCGGATGGATCGCCCGACGCCAGTGCCCGCACCAGTGCGGCGTGCCGCGCACGGTTCTCGACGGTGGCGCGCTGGCGGGTGCGTTCGATCGTGTTGAGCAGCCGCAGCGACACCTCGACCGCGGGTGCGGTGAGCGGGTCGGCGAGTTCGTTGCTCTTGGACGCGAGGGCCAGCCAGTAGTGCTGGTCGCCCGGCGAGATCGAGTGCGCGCTCACCGACCAGCGGCCCACCCGGAACAGCAGCCGCCCATCCCGGCCGCGCAACTGATTGCGGATCAGGTGCACGGGCGCGCCGCCGGCCGAGGCCACGACGTCGCCGACCTCGTTGTAGAGAACCACGCTGCTGCGGAGCAGTCCGGTGAGACGGGCCACGAGGTCGGCCTCGGGGGACTCGGCGGTCATCGCCTCGAGCAGGTGGTTCTGCATCTGCAGCGTACGTCGCAGCAGCATCGAGTCCTGCGCCTGCACTGCCGCATTGACGCGTCCGACCACCTCCATGAACGGCAGCTCCGGCGGGATCGCCACCACGGCGAACCGGTGGCGTTCGGCCTCGTCGAGCAGGGACCGGGGAATGTCGCCGGTGATCACTCCCACGCCGTACCCGAGTGCGGTGATGCCCGAACCGACGAGTTCGCGGATCAGCTCGCGGCAGGCCTGCTGCGGGTGCTCGAGGCTGGGAAAGCGCGAGCCGGTGGTGAGCATCATCGACCCCGGCCGCAGCCACCGGGTCGGGTTCTCGATCTCGATCGGGTGCGCTCCGGTGATTCCCACGTTCGGGTCGGCGTCGGTCACCAGCCGGAGCCCGAGATCGGGTTCGAGCAGCAGGTCGACGAGCCGGAAACGGTCCGGAAGCATGCCCGACATCTTTCCCCCTCCGATGTGAGAATCTCCAACGATTCGCCGAACTCGATTCACTTTCTCCAATTGATGAGGCGTCGACCAGGCCGAATACTGAGTCCACCCGATTCAGGAGTATGACGATGATCACATCTCGCAACCCCCACCTGCGCGTCGCCGTGGACGTCGGCGGCACTTTCACGGACGTGTGCATCTTCGACGAGAGCGCATCGACCACCCGCATCGCGAAGGTCCCCTCGACCCCCGACGACCCCATGCGCGCCGTGGTCGACGGTGTGCGCACCGCGGGCATCGACCTGACCGAGGTGACCCTGTTCTCCCACGGCACCACCGTCGCGACCAACGCGCTCATCACCCGCAACTTCCCGCCCGCCGCCCTGGTCACCACCCGCGGGTTCCGCGACGTGCTCGAGATCCGCGACGGCACCAAGGACGAGCTGTGGGACACGTACGTCGACGTCGGCACCCCCTACATCCGCCGCCGTGACCGGTACGAGGTCACCGAACGCATCGACTACGCCGGCGAGGTCGTCACCCCGCTCGACGAAACCGAGGTCCGCGAGATCGCCCGGATCCTGCGCCGCAAGGACATCAAGACCGTCGCGGTGTGCCTGATCAACAGCTACGTCAACAGCGCTCACGAGCAGCGTGTACGGGCCCTGCTCGAGGCCGAGCTGCCCGACGTCACCGTCTCGACGTCGAGCGAGATCCTCCCCGAGATCTTCGAGTACGACCGCGCCTCCACCACCGTCGCCAACGCCGTGCTCGCCCCGCTGGTCAGCGGATACGTCAACCGGCTCGAAGCGCAGTTGCGCACCGACGGGTACGACGGCGACCTGCTCCTGCTCCATTCCGGCGGCGGTTCCATGACCCCCGCGATGGTGGAGAAGTACCCCGTCCGGCTGGCCGCCTCGGGCATCGCCGCCGGCGCGATCGCCGTCGCGGACATCGCGACCCGCTGCGGATACCCCAACGCGATCGGCCTGGACATGGGCGGCACCAGCACCGACATCTCGCTCGTCTACGACGGTGAGGTCCGCACCACCAAGCAGTGGCAGGTCGAGTACGGCTTCCCCATCTCCTTCCCCAGCATCGAGGTGCTCACCATCGGGGCGGGCGGCGGCTCCCTGGCCTGGCTCGACGAGGCTGGCTCGCTGCGCAACGGGCCGCAGTCCGCCGGCGCCTCCCCCGGCCCGGCCTGCTACCTGCGCGGCGGCACCGAGCCGACCAACACCGACGCGAACGTGCTGCTCGGCCGCCTGGGCACCGCCCTCATCGGCGGCGGACTCACCCTGGACGTGGCGGCCGCGGAGAACGCGATCAAGCAGAGCGTGGCCGGACCGCTGGGTCTCGACGCCGACACGGCGGCGAGCAACATCATCCAGGTGGCCAACGCGAACATGGCGGATGCGGTGCGGCTGTTGTCGATTCGCCGGGGCTACGATCCACGTGACTTCGTCCTCGTCGTCTGCGGCGGCGCGGGCGCCCTGCACGGCGCGGCCCTCGCGAAGGAACTGTCCATTCCCACCGTCGTGGTGCCGCCCCATCCGGGCATCACCTCGGCGCAGGGCTGCCTGCTCGTCGACATCCGCCACGACCTGTCGGCGATGTTCCAGGGCCGCGTCGACGAGATCGACACGACCGCACTCGAACGCGAGTTCCTGCGCCTCGAGCAGGAGGGCACGCAGCGTCTGCGCCACGAGGGGGTCGCACCCGAACGGATGGTCCTCGACCGTCACATCAGCATGCGCTACGCGGGACAGTGGCGGTCGCTCACCGTCACCGCCGGCAGCGGTCCCGGCTTCCTCGCGGAGGCCGTCGAACGATTCCACGAGGAGCACGAGCGGGACTACTCGTTCCGGCGCGACGACACGCCTGTGGAGATCTACCAGATCGGCCTGCGCGCGGTGGGCACCACGCCGAAGCCGAACTTCCCCCGCACCACCGAACCCACCACCGCGGAGCCGGTGCCCGTGGAACGGCGCAGCGTCTACTTCGACGAGGCACGCGGGCGGCTCGACACCCCCGTCTTCGACCGCGACACACTGGAGTTCGGTACGCGCATCCCCGGCCCTGCCGTGATCACCCAGCTCGACTCCACCACCGTCGTCCCCCCGGGGACCACCGCCACCATCGACGAGTGGGCGAACATCCGCATCGACATCCAGGAGTCCTGATGACCACCACCTCCCCCACCCTCGATCCGGTCACGTTCGAGGTCCTCAAGAACGCGTTCGCCACGTCGGTCGACCTGATGTCCGAGCAGATCCTGCGCACCTGCTACTCGTTCGTCATCTACTCGCGGGACTTCTCTTCCGCGCTCTGCGACGCCGAGGGCAACACCGTGATGCAGGGCAGCCAGGACATCGCCGTCCACGTCGGCACCCTCCACTTCCAGTGCAAGGCCGTGCTGGAGGAATTCGGCTCCGACATCAACCCCGGCGACATCTTCATGGTCAACGACCCCTACAGGGGCGGCACCCACCTCAACGACGTCAGCTTCATCCGGCCCATCTTCGCGGACGGGGTCCTCATCGCCTTCGCGCAGAACAAGGGACACTGGGCCGACATCGGCGGCAGCGTCCCCGGATCGTTCGATGTGACCGCCACCGAGCACTTCGGTGAGGGCCTGCGGATCACCCCGGTGCGGGTGTGGCACGAGGGCCGCTTCCTCGCGGACGTCGCGAAACTGCTCGTCGCGAACACCCGGTCGCCGGAGATCAGCATGGGCGACCTGCACGCCCAGGCCGAGGCGACGGGCGTGTGTGAACGCGAGATTCACCGGCTGGTGGACAAGTACGGTCGCGGCACCGTCACCGACGCGATGCGCGAGGTCCAGGACTACGTCGAGCGCATCGTCCGCAGCCGGGTCGCCGACCTGCCGGACGGCACCTGGACCACCGAGGACTACCTCGACTCCGATCCGGCGCGTCCCGAAGGGCTCGTCCCGATCCGCGTCACCATGACGATCGAGGGCGACCAGCTCAGCTACGACCTGACCGGCAGTGCGCCCGCCGTCGCCAGCTTCCTCAACAGCGGCTACGGCACCGCGTTCTCCGGGATCGTGGCGGGTACCAAGTCGTTCTTCCCCGACGTGCCGCTGAACTCGGGTCTGTACAACGCGATTCACACCGACCTCGGGCCGGAGGGCACCGTCGTCAACGCGGGCTGGCCGCACGCGGTGACCGGGTTCTGCTCCGGTCCCTACGAGAAGATCATGAACGCGATCTTCGAACTGTGGTCGAAGGTCGTGCCCTCCCGGGCCATCGCCTGCTCGTTCAACCTCGAGTACCTGCTCGTCGGCGGGCGCGACGCCCGCACCGAGGAGCGGCCGTTCTTCATGTGGTACGACTGGATGGCCGGCGGCTGGGGAGGCCGCAGCTCGAAGGACGGATCGAGCGCCACGGCACCGGTGTTCGGCATCGGCCTGGCCGTGCAGCCGTGCGAGGGACAGGAACGCCTCACCCCCGTGCTCACCACCGAGCACGCCATCATCACCGATTCCGGTGGGCCCGGCGAATACCGCGGTGGGTGCGGCCTGTCCAAGGGCGGCGTCCTCACCGACAGCGACAACAGCGTGATGTCGTACTGCTGTGACCGTTCCCGCTCGGTCACGTGGGGCATCGAGGGTGGTCTGCCGTCCATCCCGCACGGCGTCTGGCTCAACCGCGGCACTCCCGAGGAGCGCTTCCTGGGGTCCGTGTTCTCGAATGTGCCGGTCCAGTCCGGGGATTCGTTCGATCGGCCGTCGGCGGGCGGTGGGGGGTACGGGGATCCGCTGCAGCGGGACCCGGAGGCCGTGCTCGAGGACGTGATCGACGGCTACGTTTCCGTCGAGCGCGCTGCCCTGGACTACGGCGTCGTCGTCGTGCCGGTGGACCCCGAGATCGACCGCTACGAGCTCGACGACGACGCCACCGATCGGCTCCGCACGGAGATCCGTGCATCGCGCGAGGGCTGGCTCGGCGAGGACCCCGAAGCCGTCGCCGCCCGCTACCGCAGCGGGGAGCTGTCCATGCTCGACCTCGTGCGCCGTTACGGCGTGATCGTCGACTGGGGCACCGGCGCGCTGCTGCCCACCACCACCGCCCAGTTCCGCGACCTGCTGCGGACCCGCTCCGTCGCGCACTGGTCCTGACGCGTGAGGCGGGGCAGCGATCCCGCTGCCCCGCCTGAGGTTTCCCGCTCTCCCCTCCCCGAAGACTCTCCCCTCCCCGAAGACTCCCCTTGCCGAACCTCCCGTGCCGCGGGCGGTCGAGCGCCCCTGCGCCGGTTCGGATTCCCTCCCCTCGAGAGGCGACCCCCATGTCCGATCACCTCACCGACTCCGCCCCCGAATCCCCCGTGGACCGCGATCGCGTGCCCGAATCCGGCCGGCTGTCCCGCTGGTCGCTGACGATGGCCTGGTGGGCCATGTTCAGCGCCATGTTCTGGCTCTACATCGCGGTCGCCTCGGCCGGCGCGGTCGGGGTACCGGCCACCCTCGCCGGGATGGCCGCCTCCATCGCCACCTTCGGCGTCGTCAATCTGCTGCTCTCCCGCTATGCGATCCACACCGGCCTGTCCGTCGAGCTGCTGTCCCGGCGCATGTTCGGCGCCGTCGGCTCGCTGCTCGCCCCGGCGCTGTTCGCGGCCACCGCGCTCTACTACGGGGTCTTCGAAGGCTCCATCGTCGCGGTGGCGCTGCAGGAGTACTTCGGCGGCGACATCCGGCTGTGGTACCTGCTGTGCACGGTGTACATGATCCCGGTGGTGATCGGGGGCGTGGCCGCATGGCTCGACAAGCTCAACGGGATCCTGCTGCCGTTCTACCTCGTCGGCATGGTCGCCGTCGTGGTGGCTGCGACCGTGCAGCAGGGTTACCCCACCGGGTGGCTCACCGCCACGGTGGCCTCGGGTCCGCTTCCGGGCTGGCTCACCGCCTACCTCGTCTACATGGGCGTCTGGGTGCTGATGATGTACACCTTCGACTACGCGCGGCTCGGTCGCCGCGCCGACGCCGGCTTCCACGGCACCGTCACCTTCGGCTGGGTGTTCTACGCGCTGACCTTCGGCGTCAACGGACTCGTCGGCCTCTACCTCCTCGGCGCCTGGGACATCGCCGGAACCGAGACCGGCGTGGTCGAGGCGGTCGTCGGCTCCCTCGGCTTCGCCGGCGTGCTGCTGATCATCGTGTCCCAGACCCGCATCAACTCGGCCAACTTCTACCTCGCCTCCACCAACCTGCAGGTGTTCGTCCACCGGGCACTGCGCCTCGACGTGCCCCGGCCGGTGTGGGTGGTGGTCACCGCGGTGCTCGCCTACCTGCTCATGCTCACCGACGTGCTGGGATACCTGCTGCAGGCCCTCGCCTGGCAGGGCGTGCTCATCACCGCGTGGGTGGCGATCGCGGTGGTCTACGTGCTGCGCGATCGGGGGCGCATCATGCCCCGTACCGCGTCCGGCGGGGCGCTGGCGTGGCTGATCTCCTCCGTCGCGGGCATCGTGCTCACCGTGCAGGAGGTCAGCACGACGTGGGCGCAGCTCGCCCCGGTGGTGACGGTGCTGCTGGCCGCGGGCAGCTACGTGCTGCTCACCCCGACGGATCGTGCGCCCTCGGAACCCGAGGCGGCGCAGGGACCCGAAACGCCGCAGGGACCCGAAACGTCGCAGAGACCCGAAACGTCGCAGGCACCCGAGGCGGCGCCGGACGAGGCGCAACCGGTCTGAATCCGACGGACAATCGCCCCGACGGCGGGTGTGACTCACGATTGTGTACATCACGGACATGTCGTGGGTCACATCGCGGTCGTAGGGTTCTCCCATCCGAGCGACAGCGCCGCCGGGACGCCGGAACCGGCACCCCACGGCGCCGCACACCAGGTCTCGAAGGGAGTGCCGTGCACACCGATTCACCGGCCGAAAGGTCCGACACCCTGGGTCACGCGCTGAAGAGGCGTCATCTCACCATGCTGTCCATGGGCGGGGTGATCGGCGCGGGATTCTTCGTGGGCATCAGCGCGATCATCGGCCAGGCCGGCCCCGGCGCGATCCTCACCTGCCTGATCTGCGGACTCATCGTCTTCCTGGTCATGCGCATGCTCGGGGAGATGGCCGTCGCCAAGCCCTGCACCGGCTCGTTCACCGAGTACGCCCGCGACGCTATGGGCAACTGGGCGGGCTTCGCCACCGGCTGGCTGTTCTGGTACTTCTGGGTGGTCGTCGTCGGAATCGAGGCCGTGGTCGGGGCCACCCTGCTCGGCCGCTGGCTCCCCGGTGTTCCGTTGTGGCTGATGGCGGCCGGCCTGCTGTTGATCATGACCGTGGTGAACCTGTTGTCGGTCGGCAACTTCGGTGAGGCCGAGTACTGGTTCGCCGGAATCAAGGTCGCGGTGATCATCGCGTTCCTCGTCCTGGCCGGTCTCTACGTGCTGGGCGTCTGGCCGGGGGCCGACCTGTCGTTCGTAAACCTGACCGCCCACGGCGGCTTCCTGCCGAACGGCTTCACCCCTGTCCTGGTCGGAGTGGTCGCCGTCATCTTCTCGATGACGGGAGCCGAGCTGGTCACGATCGCCGCGGCGGAGTCGAAGGAGCCGGCCGCGGCGATCCGCCGCGCCACCAGTACCGTCGTGTTCCGGATCCTCGCGTTCTTCGTCGGCGCGACGTTCCTGCTCGTCACCATGCTGCCGTGGGACAGCTACGTCGTCGGCGAATCCCCGTTCGTGTCCGCCCTCGAGGTCCTGGGTATCCCCGGCGCGGCCGAGATCCTCAACTTCGTGGTGCTGGTCGCCGTGCTCTCGTGCCTGAACTCGGGGCTCTACACCGCGTCGCGCATGCTGTTCGTGCTCGGTGCCCACCGCGACGCCCCCGCCTGGATGACGGCCGTCAACTCCCGCGGTGTCCCGCTGAAGGGCGTGCTGTCGTGCACGTTCGTCGGATACGTGTGCATCGTCGCCGCCTACGTCTGGCCCGACACGATCTTCCTGTACCTGGTCACGTCGTCCGGTGCGATCTGCCTGTTCGTGTACATCATGATCTGCCTGTCGGAGCTGGTGCTGCGTCGCCGCTGGGAACGCACGTCGCCCGAGATCCTGCAGTTCCGGGTGTGGCTCTACCCCGTCCTGCCCGTCGTCGTCACGGCCGTCATCGTCGCGATCCTCGTCGGCATGTGGTTCACCGGCGCCCGCGCCGAACTGGTGCAGTCGCTGATCGCGCTCGCCGTCATCGTCGCCGCGTACCACCTCAAGACCCGGTACCTGCGCCGGCGTGGTGCCGCACGGACCGCTGCGCCCGAGGAGGCGGCACTGGCCCGGGCGATGCACGTCGAGGCGGCACCGCAGCCCGCCGCCTCGGGCGATCCGGCCCCCTGACGATCCGTTCCGCGCCGCCGGCTGCCTTCCGCAGCCGGCGGCGCGGTGTTGTGCTCGGAGGACAACACCCGGCCGGAACTCGAGCCCGCGAGGCCGTAGCCGGGACGTGATCCCCGTCACTACCGTCGTGGTCAGCCGAAAACGAGAGGACCGACGGTAGTGACGATCGAATACCTGGTGTGGCACCGCGAATCGGACCGGCCCTGCGTGCGGGACGACAACCGGCAGCTCACTTACGCCGAATTCGCCCGCAGAGTCGACGGTTTCGCGGCGCAGCTCCAGCAGCACGGCATCGCAGCGGGTGACGTCGTCGCGGTGATGCTGCCCAACCGGGCCGAACTGCTCGTCGCCCTCATGGCGGCGTGGCGGCTGCGCGCGACGGCCACCCCCGTCAATCCGGCGTTCACCGCGAGCGAGGCCGGGTACCAGATCGACGACGCCGGAGCCGCACTCGTCGTGAACGCCGGCGCCGGCGCCCCGTCGGGCGGCCGACCGGTGATCCACGTGGACGACATGGCCGTCGCCGCTCCCGCCGGATGGGCGGCCGGCGCCGACCCGGAACCCGACGACACCGCCCTGCTGATCTACACCTCCGGCTCCACGGGCCGCCCGAAGGGCGTGCAGCTCACCCACGCGAACCTGCAGTTCATGGCGGACTCCTTCCGCACGCACCTGCGGCTGACCGAGACCGACCACTGCCTGCTGATCCTGCCGCTGTTCCACGTCAACGCGATCGCGGTCAGCTTCCTCGCGCCCCTGCTGGCCGGTGCTCAGCTCAGCATCACCGGCCGGTTCTCCCCGGACCGCTTCTTCGGCGACGTGGCCCGGCTGCGACCGACGTACTTCTCGGCCGTGCCCACCATCTACGCCCTGCTGGTCTCCCAGCCGCAGGACACCCCGGTGGACACCTCGTCGCTGCGCTTCGCGATCTGCGGCGCGGCCCCGATCTCGAAGGAACTCCTCGACCGCGTCGAGCAGCGCTTCGGGCTCGTCGTCGTCGAGGGCTACGGGCTCACCGAGGGCACCTGCGCGTCGGCGTGCAACCCGGTCGACGGCCCCCGCAAGCTCGGCACGGTCGGCCCCGCGCTGCCCGGTCAGCAGATCGCCGTCGTTGGACCCGACGGCCGGCACCTGCCGCCCGGCGCCACCGGCGAGGTGCTCATCAAGGGCCCCAACGTGATGCGCGGCTATCTCGGCCGGCCCGAGGAGACCGCCCGCACCGTCGTCGACGGCTGGTTGCACACCGGCGACGTCGGCCGGCTCGACGAGGACGGCTACCTCACCCTCGTCGACCGCATCAAGGACATGATCATCCGCGGCGGGGAGAACCTGTACCCCAAGGAGATCGAGAACGCACTCGCCACCCACCCCGCGGTCCTCGAGTCCGCCGTGATCGGCGCGCCGCACGAGGTGTACGGCGAGGTCCCCGTCGCGTACGTCGTGACCTGCCCCGGCCGGACCGTCACCGGGGCCGAACTGCTCACCCACGTCGCCGAGCGGCTGACGAGGGTCAAGGTGCCCGCCGAGGTACACGTCGTCGACTACCTGCCGCGCAACCCCGTCGGCAAGATCGACAAGCCCGGTCTGCGGCGCAGCCGCGGGGCTCCCGTGCACGCCTGACCGCTCCCCGAGACACCACACGCTCCGACTCGCCGGCCCCGGGCCGGTGGGGCGGCCGCCCCTACCCGAAAGGCGAATTCCCATGGGTTTCAAGACCGGCCACTTCCCGGAAGTGGATCCCGCCACCTTCCGTCAGCTCCCGTTCCGGGATCGGCTGCGGGCCATGTCGACCCACTGGGTCGACCACGGATTCGGCACCCCGAAGATGGTGCACACCGTCTACATCCTCAAGCTGCTGGTCCTCTACGTCGGCGCCGGCACCGCCCTCGCGACGCTGACCTCGGGCCTGCCCTGGCTCGACGTGGCGTCGTGGTGGAACCAGCCGATCGTCTACCAGAAGCTGATCCTGTGGACGGTGCTGGTGGAGGCGCTCGGCGTCGGCGGCTCGTGGGGCCCGCTCGCCGGGCACTTCAAGCCGATGACCGGCGGATTCCATTCCTGGCTGAAGCCGGACACGATCCGGCTCCCACCGTGGCCGGGCAAGGTGCCGGGCACGGCCGGTGACCGCCGCACCGCCGGCGACGTCGCGCTCTACGCCGTCCTGCTCGTCAATCTTCTTGCCGCCATCGTCCTTCCGGGTGTCCACACCGCCTCGGTCGACGCGGTGATCGCCGACAACGCCGGACTGGTCCGGCCCGCGGTGGTGGCACCGATCGTCGTGCTGCTCGTCCTGATCGGCCTGCGCGACAAGGTGATCTTCATTGCGGCGCGCAGCGAGCAGTACCTGCCCGCGCTGGTGTTCTTCACCTTCCTGCCGTTCGTCGACATGATCGTCGCCCTCAAGCTGCTCATCGTCACCGTCTGGGTCGGCGCCGGCGTCTCGAAGTTCGGTCACCACTTCTCGATGGTGATCCCGCCGATGATCAGCAACACGCCGTGGATGCTGTCCAGGACGATCAAGCGCGCGCACTACCGCAGCTTCCCGAACGATCTGCGCCCGTCCGTGCTGGCCGGCGGCGTCGGGCACGTCCTGGGCACCCTCGTCGAGATCGCCACGCCGCTCGTGCTGCTGTTCTCCACGAACCGCACCCTCACGCTGCTCGCCGTGCTGCTGATGGTGGCGTTCCACTTCTTCATCGCGTCGACCTTCCCGCTCGCGGTGCCGCTGGAATGGAATCTGCTGTTCGCCTACGCCACGGTCTTCCTGTTCTGGGGCTTCCCCGCGTGGGACGGTTACGCCGTGACCGACATGTCGTCGCTGTGGCTGGCCGGGGGGATCACCGCCGGGTTGTGCTTCTTCCCGGTGCTGGGCAATCTGCGTCCCGACCTGGTGTCGTTCCTGCCGTCGATGCGGCAGTACGCCGGCAACTGGGCGTCCGCCACCTGGGCGTTCGCGCCGGGCGCGGAGGAGAAGCTGAATCGGCACATCGTCCGCGGTGCGCAGAACACCCGCACCCAGCTGCTCGCCACCTACCCCGAGGACGTCGCGGACGTGGTGATGCACCAGCTGCTCGGCTGGCGGTCCCTGCACAGCCAGGGCCGGGCACTGTTCTCCCTCATGATGCGGCACCTCGGGGACGACATCGACACCTACGACCTGCGCGAGGCCGAGTTCTCCTGCAACTCGATCGTCGCCTTCAACTTCGGGGACGGTCACCTGCACAACGAGCACCTCATCGCCGCCATCCAGCGCCGCTGCAACTTCGCCCCCGGCGAGTTCGTCGTCGCGTGGATCGAATCGCAGCCCATCCACCGGGGCACCCAGGAGTACAAGGTGATCGACGCGGCCCTCGGCGTGATCGAACGCGGCACCTACAGGGTGGCCGACGCCGTCGCCGAGCAGCCCTGGTTGCCCAACGGACCCATCCCGTTCGACGTGCAGTGGACAATGGACCGCACAGACGCCGAACAGCTGGAGGTGCAGGCGTGAGTACGGCGGTCGTGGTCGGCAGCGGGCCCAACGGGCTCGCCGCCGCCGTCCACCTCGCCCGTCGCGGCGTGGACGTCCAGGTCCTCGAGGCAGCCGAGGAGATCGGCGGCGGAACCCGCTCCGGCGAGCTCACCGTCCCCGGCCTGGTCCACGACCACTGCTCGGCCTTCCATCCGATGGGTGCCGGCTCCCCCTACCTGCAGACCCTCGGCCTCGAACGGTACGGCCTGCGGTGGCGGTGGCCGGAGATCGACTGCGCCCACCCCCTCGACGGGGGTGAGGCCGCCCTGCTGCACCGCTCCCTCGACGTCACCGCGGCCGGTCTCGGCGCGGACGGGCCGCGGTGGCGGCGGATGTTCGCCGACCTCGCATCCGGGTTCGACGCGCTCGCCGCGGACCTGATGCGGCCGGTGCTGAACGTCCCCCGCCACCCGCTGCGGCTGGCGGGGTTCGGGCCGCGGGCCCTGCTGCCCGCGACGGCCGCGGCCCGCTGGTTCCGCACGCCGAAGGGACGGGCCCTGTTCGGCGGCGTCGCCGCCCACGCCTACCACCGGCTGGACCGCCCGGCGACGTCCGCCGTGGGGCTGATGATCACCGCCGCGGGCCACCGCTACGGGTGGCCGGTGGCCGAGGGCGGCTCCGCGGCCATCGCGCGCGCACTGACCGCCCAGCTCGCCGAGCACGGTGGCAAGGTGCACACCGGCGTCCGGGTCCGTCGCGCGGCGGACCTGCCGCCGGCGGACGTCGTCCTCCTCGACGTCGCCCCCGGCGCCGCCCTCGACATCCTCGGTGACGCGGTGCCGTCGCGGATCGCCAAGTCCTACCGCAAGTTCCGTCACGCTCCCGGCGCCTTCAAGGTCGACTTCGCGATCGACGGCCCGATCCCCTGGACCGATCCGGACTGCGGGCGGGCCGGGACCG
>SWCE01003131.1_pt3 | contig 12524 bp, 9 predicted proteins | sample 4690061 | NCBI WGS metagenome assembly SWCE01 (sample SAMN10267279, study PRJNA491770) | bioreactor metagenome | isolation source: DHS bioreactor inoculated with subseafloor sediment | place: Japan: off Shimokita Peninsula | collected 2012-10
GCCGCCGTCTTCGAATCCGGCGCGATCACGTCGAGCAGCCAGTTGATGTTGCCGCTCGTCCAGTCCTCGGGCTTGAGCCGCACGGGGAAGACACCGCCCTTGATCTGCTCGCGGATGCGGGCGTCGATCGCCTTCAACAGTTCAGCCATTTCACGCTGCACGAACCGCGTGCCCTGGATGTGGGCTTCCTGAAGACCATCCTTGCCCAGATAGCCATTGCGCGTCTGAATCCGGGGAACGAGATCGTTGAGTTGGACAAGATCGGGAAGATGGGTTGCCATGCTCAGAGAGCCTCCGTTGTTGGACACGGACCGCTCTCAATGCCGGTGATGCCGGCATCCATCAGAGCCTGGTGCATGCGATCCGAGCAAAAGAACATGCCCGTCGCTGATGTATGCCTGTCGATCCAGATATGGTGGTCGCCGATCCGGGGCAGGCTGTAGACCATTTCGCCCGTTGAAGGCTCCCACATCATGCCGTGGCGAAGTTCGGTCGTCGAAGCTTCGCGGCTGACCGTGTCGAGCCGGTTGCAGACATTGAGGATGAACATCTTCTGCGCCAGCGTGCCGTCATCCTCCCAGAGCATGTCGACCGGGAAATACTGATGCACGCCAGGCTCGACAGCCTCCACGACATCGCGGAACCGGTCGTTGACGCAAAACAGCTGGCAGCCATGCACGACCTCGGGAATGCCGTATCGCTTGCCTTCATATTGTATTTTGGTTGGCAGATGTTCAGGCTTGATCGCCCGGCCGAGATTCAGTTCTCCAGGCTCGAACCCGCCCCCAATGCTGTCCCAGTCGCGGGTCGTATCGACATATTCCACCCGATCAAGATCGCCGTCGAGTACGCTCATGCCACGCGTGAAACTTGCGCTCTTGTCCTGAAATCCCACACCCCAAACCATGCCGTCCTTTTCTGCCGGAATCCCGCAAGCCGACACATCCATCACCAGTTGCGCAGAGGGCACCTATTCTTCCCGGAAGGTGCGCATGAGGTGATCGCCGAGGGGCTTGAACAGATAATTCAGAACCGTGCGCGGGGCCGTTTCGATGTGGCCTTCGACCGGCATGCCGGGCAGCAGTGCCAGTCCGGAAAGCCGCGCAAGCTCGCCCGACGCAATGTCGACGCTGGCGCGGTAGAAACTCATGCCGCTTTTCTCGTCGATCACGGCGGTGGGAGAGACGTTGCGGATCGTCCCGAATATCTCCGGCGTCGTGCGCTGGTTGAAGGCGGGAAAACGCAGCGTGACCTTCTGGCCGCGATAAAGCTGGTCGATATGCTGCGGCTCGATGGTGAGCTCGACCTCATTGCCGTCCTGCACCGCGATGATCTGCATGAGCACCCCGCCAGGCGGAACCACACCGCCTTTGGTGAAAACGCCGAGCTCGTGGACCACACCGGAAACCGGTGCGGAGACGACGATGCGCTCCAGCTGCTTACGCGTGGCGAGGATCTGTTCGGTCAGGGCGCTGATCTCGATTGTCATGCTTCTGAGCTCGGTCAGAACCTCCTCGCGGAAGGCGCGGTCGATCTGAATGATGGCGATCTCTGTTTCGCGGATCGAGTTTCTGATCCGTGCGAGATCGGCTTCAAGCTCGGCAAGCTGGCCACCGAGGTCAACGAGCGTGCGCTCCTGCGAAAGCACGCGGGTGCGCTGGATCAGGCCTTTCTCCAGCAGGCTGCGGGAATCGGTGATTTCCGCCTCATGGATCTCGATCTGTCTGCGTTTGGATGCGATCAGTCCGTTGATGCCGGCAATCTGATTGTTGAACTGGCGGATCTTCTCCCGCTGCTGCTCTATCTGCCCCTGCCGGGCCTTTTCTCTTGCTTCGAACAGTTTTTCCTGCCCCTGCATGAACGGAGAGAGATCGATGTCCTCAAGCCCCGGCGGCCTTGTGTCGAGACGGACACCCTCCGCCCCGTCCCGCTCGGCTTCCAGCCGCGCCCTGGTTGCCGCAGCCTCTGCGAGCCGGTTGATGTAGATATCGAAATTGGCCCTGAGAAGCGTATCGTCGAGCCGTACGAGCGGATCCCCCGCTTCGACCCGGTCGCCATTGTCGACATGAATGGTTTCGACAATGCCACCATCCAGATGCTGCACGGTCTTGGGCTTGCCGCGCACATTGACATTTCCTGTGGCCACCACCGCACCGGAAATCTGCGCCGTCGCCATCCAGCCAAAGACACCGGCAAAGAGCACCAGAAACAAAAACAGCCCCATGGCGATCGGCCGCCCGGTGCCGGTTTGTGGGCGCAACGGATCGCCAGCGGCGCCGGGGGCGGGAAATGCCATCGTGTTTTGCGCAGGTGCCGGGGACTGCGGGCTCTCTGGCGTCTCTCTGGTGCTGTTTCTTTCAGCGGTCACGCTCATCCCCTTCGCGTTACCTTTTGCAGCACCTCGGCCTTTTCGCCGAACTCTGCCACCATGCCGTTCGCCAGCATGAGCACCTTGTTGACGGCGGCGATGGCGCTCGGGCGGTGCGCCATGACGACAACGGTCGAACCGCTTGCGCGCAATGCCTCGATTGCACCGGCGAGCGCGGCATCGCCCTCTGCATCAAGGTTTGAGTTGGGCTCGTCCAGCACCACGAGTTTCGGCGCGCGAAACACGGCGCGCGCGAGCGCGATGCGCTGGATCTGACCCCCGGAAAGAATGGTTCTGGCCCCCAGCCCCGTGAGGGTGGCGTATCCATCCGGCAGCCGCAGGATGAGGTCGTGCACACCGGCCATCCTGGCAGCCGCGATGACCTCCTCGTCGCTGGCCGTATCATCGAAACGGGCGATGTTGTCGCGCACGCTTCCCGAAAGCAGCTCCACATTCTGCGGCAGGTAACCCACATGCCGGCCCAGCGCCTCGCGCTCCCAGTGGTCGAGACGAGCGCCATCGAGCCTGACGGCGCCCGCATCGGGAACCCGCACGCCCGTCAGGGCACGGGCGAGCGTGGTCTTGCCCGCCGCACTTGCCCCGATCACGCCAAGCGCATCGCCGGGATCGAGGGCAAAGGAAACCTGCGCGAGAATGGGCCGGCGTTCAGCACCGGGTTCGGATGATGCAAAGATCGTTATCCCTTCGACCTGCAGCCGGCCTTCAGGCTCGGGCAATTCGGTCGTTTCGGCCTCTTCCTTCGCCGCCTGCAGGATGCTTTTGAGGCGGCCATAGGCACCGCGCGCCCGCTTGATCGCGCGCCACTGGCCGATGGTGACATCCACAGGGGCAAGCGCCCTGCCGGCGACGATCGACCCGGCGATGATCATGCCCGGCGTGATTTCCTGAAGAATGGCAAGGTAGCTGCCAAGGCCCAGAATGGACGACTGCAGAAGCAGGCGGGTGGCCTTGGAGGCGGATGCAAAGACTTCTGCCCGCTCTCCGCCCTTCTGCGCGTTCCAGCCCGCTTCGTCGTGGACGCGCCGCCAACGCCGCTCGACATGACCGGTCATGCCCATGGCCATGAGCGCCTCGCCGTGGCGATGGCTGGCATCCGCCAACTGCGCCTCGGAGTATTCCAGCAACATCGCGCGGGAAAGCGCTTCCCGCGACATCATCTCATTGGCAAGAGCGAAGATGAACACCATCGCAGCACCGCCAAGCGCCAGCAGACCAAGCCAGGGATGAAGCAGAAAGACGATGGCGAGGTAAAACGGAACCCAGGGAAGATCGAACAGCCCCGTGAAACCGGGGCTCGTGAGAAACTGCCGGAGGACGGCGAGTTCCTGCAAGGGCCGTGCGGTCTCCCTGGCAGAAGATGCACCAGCAGCAACATAGTGATTGAAGAGCGGCGAACTCAACCTCTGTTCCAGCCTGTAGCCGGCCCGCGAGAGAACGCGCGCGCGGATGAACTCGAACAGCCCGAGAAAGAGATACATGCCTGCGGCCAGTCCGGCGATCGCAACCAGCGTGGGCACCGAGCGGCTGGCCAGCACACGGTCATAGACCTGCAGCATGAAGACCGGCCCGGTGAGCATGAGGATGTTGATGGCAGCGGAAAACAGCGCCGCGCTCCTAAAGGCCGAGCGAACCGAGTGGACCGCCTGCTTCAACGGATGGTCTCTGTCACCCTTCACATTTGCCACGGATTGCAACTCTATCAGAACGGGGAGGAGTACGCATTAATCAACACAGGGTTGTATTGCAAGGCGCACTTCCGGAAATCGCGTGAAGCGTTAACAGCTTTGACCGACGGGTCCCCTGGTTGCAGCTTCTGGCCCAGCGGTCCTGTTGCCCACTCATGGGCTGTTGGGCAGACTGGTCTGCTGCCGGTTTTTCGGACACGAGGTTAAGCTAACATAGCTCGTTCCTCGAACTCCACGGGGCTCAGATAGCCCAGTGTCGAGTGCCTGCGCCGCGGATTGTAGAAGCGCTCGATATAATCGAACACATCCGCCCTGGCGTCATCCCTTGTCCTGTAGACCTTGCGGGCCGTTCGCTCGGTCTTCAGCGAGGAGAAGAAGCTCTCCATTGCCGCATTGTCCCAGACATTGCCCGACCGGCTCATCGAGCAGGTGATGCCGTGGTCGGCCATCAGGCGCTGGAACTGCTCGCTCGTATATTGGCTCCCCTGGTCCGAATGATGCATGAGGCTGTCGGGCCTGCCTCTCCTCCAGATCGCCATGATGAGGGCGTCCGTGACGAGCTGGGCTGTCATCTCGGCCTTCATCGCCCAACCGACGACGCGGCGGGAGAACAGGTCGATGACGGCGGCGACATAAAGCCATCCCTCCGCAGTCCACAGATAGGTGAAGTCGGCCACCCACTTCCGGTTCGGAGCCGACGCCTCGAACGCGCGGTCGAGAAGGTTTTGCGACACCAATGTCCGCTCTCCTGTGTCCTTCGGCAGTCTCCGCCGGCGTGGTCGCGCCCGCAGGCCGTTCTCCCGCATCAGCCGCTCGATGCGGTGCAGGCCGCAGGAGAACCCATCGGCGAGGACATCGTGCCAGACACGACGTGCGCCATAGGTGCGGTCGCTGCTCTTGAAGCTTCGATCGATCGCGCCGAGGAGCGTCTCATCATGTCGCGACCGAGCGCTGGGCATGCGGGTGAGCCAGGCATGAAAGCCCGAACGCGAGACATCCAGCGCTTCGCAAAGCCATGCCACCGGCCAGATCGAACGGTGCTTTGCAATGAAGACGAATTTCATATCGCGTCCTTTGCAAAGTAGGCTGCGGCCTTTTTTAGGATGTCCCGCTCCGCCTTGAGCTTCGCGACCTCCTTGCGCAGTCGATCGATCTCGAGCTGCTCAGGCTTCATCTGTCCGTGTCCGGGAAACGCATGCTGCGGGTCGGCGCCCAGTTCCCTGACCCATTTGCGCAGCACATTCTCATGGAGATCAAGATCGCGGGCAGCCTGGGCGACCGACACGCCTCGTTCCTTGACCAGTCTCAACGCCTCAAGCTTGAACTCGCGGCTGAACTTCCTTCTCTGCATTCACAAACTCCGGTTTCGTCAAAAACACCTTATCTCGGTGTCCACGAAACCGGCAGCAGGCCAATCCGCTCCAGCAAATGCCGGGACTAAACATCTAGTCGCTGGCGCTTGAGATTGGGTTAAGCCATTGGTTGCGTCCGGCGCGGAATTGGCGACCGACGATCAAACCGAAGACATTCTACTCTTCAATGAATGCCCGGTTGAATGAATCCAGTATGGGGCGTGCCAGATAGGCGAAGAAGGTTCGCTCGCCTGTGTTGATGAATGCTTCAACCGGCATTCCCGGGTATAGTTGGTCTCTCGTGACCGGTGGTGGCAACTGGTCTGCGATCTCCACCCGGGCCCGATAGTAGGGCTCCTGAGTCACCTCATCGACCAAACGATCAGCAGATACCAGCGCGACTTCTCCTGATATTTCGGGAGTGAGGCGCATATTGAGGGCAGACAAGCGCAACCTCGCCGTCTGTCCCACTTTAACAGCGTCCACATCTTGCGGCCGCAACCGTGCGTCAACAATCAGTTTCCGGGTTGTGGGCAGGAGTTCGATCACCTTTTCCGCTGGAACGATGACGCTGCCAACCGAATTGTAGAGCGACGAAACCACGATTCCATCGACGGGCGCACGGACTACGGTTCTCTGAAGTGTGTCATGTGCAGCAAACATCTGCTCTTCAACGTCAACCAGTGACGCACGTGTCTCATTCAGCCGTGTGACGGCATCTTCCACCCTCTTGGTCGCAAGGCGCGCAAGCTGCTCGACCGCTTCCAGTCGTTGGGTGTCGGTAGACGCAATCTCGGAGGCGGTGATGCCCTTTTGTCCGATCAGTTCGGCATGGTTGCGGAGAATCTGCGTGTACTCGAAACGATTGGTGAGTCCCTTTTCGACAAGAGATTTCTTGCGCTCCAGTTCGTCGGCTACGATTGCGAGCTGTTCTTCAACCGAGATCTGTTGTGCAACGAGCCCGTTGCGGGCTTCCTGAAGCGTTGTGACACGTTGATTGAGGATCGCTCTTTCAGTTTGATAACGCTTGAGACGCGCGACAAACTCCTTCCGCTGGTCCTCCAACATGGCCTCATCGATTTCAAGTGCAAAAGGTGGAGACGGTATTTCCGGTGGAGTGTCCAGCCCGTCGCGTTCTGCAATCAGCCGGGCGATCATAGCCTGGAAGGAGACCCATTTTTGCGAGAGGCGGTTGAGCTGCGTCCTGGCCTGGGTAGGATCGAGAACGAGCATGCTCTGCCCTGCGGAAACTCGGCTCCCCTCTGCCACCTGGATCTCTGCGACAATTCCACCTTCAAGATGCTGTATCTGAACATTTCTGCCAGCAGCGGCGATGACCCCAGGCGCAAGCGCGGCACCCGACAATGGCGCTGTTGCCGCCCAATAGCCAAAGCCTGTGACAAAGCCAATAATGGCCAGATATCCGGCTACACGCGGTCGTTTTGGACTGCTGGACACCATGCCCTTCCAACTGGCGTCGGTGGCGCTCATACCGCGCCCCCGCTTCCCGGCTTGCGCAACTGAGTGCGGTATTGGCCGCTGATGCCGCTTGCAAGATTGATGGTTGCGAGGAGAGGAGCTTGCGCAGCTCTGTCCGGCGAATTGCGGTTCGCCGCAAGATTGCGGAGAACCTCCTCACTGGGGCCAAACGCTTCGATCATACCCCCACGCAGCAACATCACCCGGTCGCATTTGGCTGCGATAGGCATCCGATGCGTAATAATAACCACCGTCGTTCCTGCCTGTCTTGCCTCTTCCAGGGCTGTTGTAAGAGCTGCTTCACCATCGTTGTCCAGATTGGCATTGGGCTCATCCAGAACCAGCAGCCGCGGCGAACCATAGAAGGCGCGCGCCAGGCCGATACGCTGTCGCTCTCCGCCGGACAGCATCGCGCCGGACGGATCGATTTGCGTCTGATATCCCTCCCGTTGTGACAGGATCAACTCGTGAGCTTGGGCCCGCTGGGCCGCAGCTATTATGTCGGCATCATCAGGATTTACCGCGAACCGGCTGATGTTTTCTGCAATGGTACCGGGAAAGAGCTGAACATCCTGGGCAAGATATCCAATATGGCGCCCCAGCTGCTCCACGTCCCAGGTTTGGATATCGGCATTGTCAATCCGGACAGAACCATATGTTGGCAAAGTCGCTCCGACCAGCAGCCGTGCCAAGCTGGTCTTGCCAGCACGGCTTGGGCCGATCAAAGCGACGGCTTCGCCTCGTTCGATAGAAAAGTTAAGCCGTTTCAGTATCGGATCGCTACCTGGCTGGGCCGCCTGTGCGTTGTAGACGAGATTGTGAACCGAGATGGTGCCTTTTGGCGTCGGCAACCGCGTTTTGGGTGCTGGCTCTTGCCCAGTCTGCGCGACCAACTGCTTGATCCTTCGCCATGCGTTGCGGGCATCGCTGGTTTGCCGCCATCCCCCAATCAGTTGATCGAGTGGCTGCAGCGCTCGCCCGGATATGATGGAAGAAGCGAAGATCATCCCGGCCGTCATCTCGGCTCGCAGGACCAGGAGGGCGCCCACACCAAGAATTGCCAGTTGCAGAAGCATGCGAACGACGCGCGATACTCCTCCAAACGTTGCGTTGATTGATGCAGAGTAGGCCTGAATCCTGAGGCCATCAGCAAATCGTTTGCCCCAGTGCTCGGCCGCATTCGAGCGCATTCCCAGTGCTCGCACGCTGTCAGCGTTGCGAGCGAAGGACTGTGCGAGCGCATTTGCGGCGGACGACAATTCCGCCCCTTCGCGACCCGATCTGGACGTGGCAATTTGATTGGCCCCCATAATGAGAAACAGAACGCCCGCCCCTGCCAGGGTTACCCAGAAGAGCAGAGGGTGGATAAAGAACAACAGGAGCATAAAAATGGGGGCAAAAGGCAAGTCGAAGAGCGTGGCCAGCCCTCTCGATCCGATGAAACCGCGAACCGTGGCAAGGTCTCGAAGCGGTTGAACATCGCCGCTTGAAGCACGTTCAGACCCAAGCAAAGCCAGGAATACGGCTTCGCCGAGCGCACAGTCGATACTTGCTGCGACACGCTGTGCATAGAGCGAGCGAATGATCTCCATCAGTCCGAGAAAGCAAAGAGATCCGATGGCGATCAGAGATAGATAGACAAGTGTTTCCATGCTCGCCGAGGGCAGAACGCGGTCATACACCTGAAGCAGATAGAGCGGCATGGTGAGCAGCAGCAGGTTGAGCACAAACGAAAACACGCCAATATCAACGACTGCACGGCGCATTAGACCACGCAAACTGCCACACCTGTCCATCACCCACCAGTTCATTGACTGCAAATCTACCGAAACCGCCTCACCCCGGAAGATGGATATCGCCCATATCCATTGCCTAGTGCTGAATAAGCTTCACACCACCGTCTGCGACGTCCATCATTCACGCAAGACAAGAACGAAAAAATGGGAACGCCGCGTTGTCTAGCTGAGCGCATTACGCCTACTCCATTCCGGCACTGCGACATGCGCTGGTCGCGCCCTCCGGAAACGCACAGAAATAATTAAAGGGCAATCCGCAAGTTTCTGTAAGTAATATTCCCAGAAGTCAAGCAAAATACACATAGGCTACACAAATTTACGAAATCTCAATGAGTTTAAACTCTACATCGGGTCAATTTGAGAGCTTCACCAAGATCGGTTCATTATGACAAAAATTGCGCTCATCGGCACTGGCTTTGTCGCCGACTATTATATGACGACATTAGCCAACTATCCAGAACTCGATCTTGTTGGCGCATGGGATCTAGACGGGAGTCGGCTGCGGAAATTCTGTGACTTCCACAATGTGCCGGAACGCGGGAGCCTGGAAGAGGTGCTGTCTGACGAAGTGAATATCATCGTCAACCTGACCACACCGGAGAGCCATTTTCCGATCAATCAGGCCGCTCTGGAAGCAGGGAAACACGTCTATTGCGAGAAACCATTGGCGATGTCGGTCGAGGATGCCGAGACGCTGGTTTCTCTCGCCGAGAAGAAAGCGCTTACGATCTGTGGGGCACCAGCAAATGCGCTCAGTGACGCGTTTCAGCTGGCGCGAGAGCAGATTGAGACGGGGCGCATCGGTCAGCCACGGCTGGTCTATGCGGAAATGGAAGACGGCCCTGTCTTCCGGGCCAACTGGTCTGAGTGGCGAAGCCGATCGGGTGCTCCCTGGCCGGGCCTTCACGAGTTCGAAGTCGGTTGCAGCCTTGAGCACGCGGGCTATGCGCTGAGTTGGCTCATTGGTCTCTTCGGTCCTGTGGCGCGGGTTTCAGCATTCTCGGCGCTGACATTTCCGGACAAGGGGCCGGGCACCGGACATTTGCAGATGGCGCCGGATTTTTCGGTCGGCTGTTTGACATTCCAATCTGGCGTGGTGGCACGGCTGAGCTGCGGGCTCGCTGCCCCGCGTGATCGCTCCATGACGGTGCTCGGTGAAGCCGGAAGCCTGATGATACGGGATCTCTGGGACAATCGCTCGCCCATCAACCTTTCTGCCAATGACGAGCGATCCTTTATCCAGAAGGTCGCGAACAAGATTGAAAACTGGCGCGGTCGCGCCCTGCCATTGCGCCTATACGGCGGAAAGCGCGTGGCTTATGCGCGCAAGACGCGCGCCGCCAGGCTCCCCTCCTACCCTTCACAAATCGACTTCGCGCGGGGAATACAGGCGCAGGCCCAGGCCATCGCGGCAGGCCGGAAGCCATTCTTTTCCGGGCACACCGCACTCCACCTCACAGAAGTGGCACTCGCCCTCCATGCGGGGTTGCGCGATCATGAGGTTAAAAACAGTTTCGACCCTCTTCCGTAGGAACTACGCTGCCTGTCCCTGGCTGCGCACATCCTCGATGATGCGCAACGTTTCAACGGTATCCGTCATAGGCATCAGCGAATGCTGAGTGTGCCCTTGCGATAGCGCTTGTGTGGCGGCGGCGATCTCGAACTGAAGCCCATATCCTGGAAAGTCGAACGATTGGTGCCGCAAGCCGAGGAGTGATGGCGTCAAGCGGGACAGCTTGGCTGCGGCCCGCTTGGCGGCAGAGCCACCGGGCATACGGGCAAGAAACCGGCCAGCCATTGCGGGAACCATTGTCACCTGGCGGGCGGCAATGAAGGGCGGCTGGAGGATCAGGCTGCCGCGAGTGCCTTCGATTACGAGCAGGTTCGCACCCTCATAGTCCAGCGCACAATGGAGATGGGCTCGGGCGGTGCCGAAGGTCAGTTCGATGACCGCTCCCATATCGACACCACTGGGCGCCGGGCGCCATCGCCCCGTCACCGTTTCGGGGCGGCCCATCAGCGCCAGTGACAGGGAGATGAGATAAACACCCAGATCCAACAAAGCTCCCCCGCCCCGGGCAGGATCAAAAAAGCGGCTTTCGGGGTCATAGGGGTGCTGAAACGCCAGTTCGCCGTCGATGCGTCGTACCTCGCCGATAGCCCCCGATCGAACCGTTTCCCTGACGAACATTAGGGCGGGCAGGAACCTCGTCCACATGCCCTCCATGAGGAAGAGCTTCTGCTCGGAGGCGAAACGTGACAGCTGCTCCGCCTCGGCGCGGTTTGTGGCCAGCGGCTTTTCCACGACAACCCCTTTTCCCGACGACAGCGCGGCCATTGCCGCGGAAAAGTGGGTATCATTGGGCGATGCGATATAGACCACATCGACATTTGACGCCCGCAACAGGTCATCGAGGTCGCGATGCGCTTCAGCATCGAAACTGGCAGCGAAAGTGGTTGCCTTGTCAAAGGAGCGCGAGGTCACAGCGGCGAGATGTGCTCCCGCGACATTTTGCAGATCCTCGGCAAAATGCCTTGCGATCGTTCCGGTTCCGACAACGCCCCAACCCACAGACCGGGCCTGGCCCTGTGAGGACCGCGACGTCCCGGCAAACGCCAAACCCGACCGGGAGGTCTCCTCAATATTCGTTTCTCTCACAGCAAGCTCAGACTTTCATGGCTGGGTTGTTTCAGGCCATCATATCGTAGTCGATCAATGCTGCCAAAACACCCGAGTAAGCGGCATTGTAATCCGTCGAAACCTCGGTGAAGATGTGATCGGTTCGATCGTCGTTCCAGTTGCCGTTGATGTCCGGTCCTCCAACCAGAGCGCCATAAAGGATATGCTCGTTCTGCATGGCGCTTTCAAACTCAACCCATCCATCCATTCCGGATGCTGCGCGGTGGTGGGAATTGAGCGGGTAATTTGCACCGAATCCCACCAGGTAGCTCTGACTATCTGGATTATCGCCCAGGGTATAGTCGATCTGGTCTGCCGCGAAGTCAAACAGTTCCTTCACCTGGGCATCATTCGGAGAAGCGCCATTCGTCATCAGGGTTTGCGCATGCTGAACGGCCAGGAAAGCAGTATTTGCTGCGTACCGGTTGCTTCCCCAATCTGCGTCCCAAATCAAGCCGTTGTTGGTTGGCGTACCGGGTGTGTGCTGTAGATTCTGCGCCCAATCCAAGTGCTCTGCAAGATCAGAGAAATAGATCGTGTCTCCAGTCTGCTCCGCCAGCAGAACCGCGGTGCCCATCCACTTGTTTTCCCACGAGGAGAACACGTCTGTCTGCCCCCAGTACAACGCCTCGGCTTTCGAAAGATAGGCCGCGTCCCCCGTTGCCTTGTGGAGCCAGGAAGCCGCCCATGCCAGTTCATCATTATATCCGCTGTAAGACCGGTAGAACTCTCCGATATTGGGGACAGAATCGTTGTAGGATCCCTGATAGGTCTCGGAGAATGCGTACAGCTTTTCCGCCTGACCAAGAAGCAGATCCGCATAGGCGATGTTTCCGGCTTCGCGCATCACCATGGAAATGGCCGCCATGGCCGCTGCAGTCTCGGCGGTGACTTCTGTGCCAGGTTCGAGCGCGGTGACGGCGTAGCTGGGGCGCGCCATCGTCATGTCTTCAGGGGAGCCCCAATAGGCGTGATCGGCATAGGGGTCACCCACCTGGGCATAGAACACATCATCAGCAAGGGTTGCAGTGCCCTTGTCATCATAAGCACGCAGGAAGTAGTCGCTCACCCATTCCAGATGGTTGAGAATGTCAGCGCTTGCACCGGCCTGTTGATAGGCAGAACCGTTGTCGAGAGCCCCCC
>SWCE01003209.1_pt1 | contig 12499 bp, 12 predicted proteins | sample 4690061 | NCBI WGS metagenome assembly SWCE01 (sample SAMN10267279, study PRJNA491770) | bioreactor metagenome | isolation source: DHS bioreactor inoculated with subseafloor sediment | place: Japan: off Shimokita Peninsula | collected 2012-10
TGCTGCGCGACAAACAAGGTGAGAACGAGCGTCAATCAGGATGAGAATGCGCCGCAGGGGCCGTGACGGAATGAGGGCGTAGCCCGAATGCAGTTACGGCCCCTGCGGCGGCGCTTTTTTCAAAAGTCCGGCGTCTGTTGATCGCGATCGACCCGGTATTGGAGTGGTTTTCTGTAGAGGGGAATCACTTTGTGCCGGGTTGCCATGTAACCGATCATCAGATGAGGCTTTTCATGAAGTTACGTCATACGAACACCGTCGCCGCGGCATCCGCCAAGGCAGGGTTCAGCGCGGCGACGGGTTATCGTATCGAGAACGATCCCCGTCTGCCTTCCCAGACGTCCAAGACGCGCGGCCGCCGCCGGCCGGATCCGCTCGAACATATTTTCGAGGCGGAGGTTGTGCCCCTTCTCAAGTCCGCCCCCGGCATCCGGGCCGTCGCCATTTTCGAGGAGATGCTGCGGCGCCATCCCGAACTCGGCGCTGGCATTCGCCGCACGCTCGAGCGGCGCATCCGCTCCTGGCGTGCCGTTCACGGCGAGGAGCAGGAAGTGATCTTCCGCCAGGTTCACGAGCCCGGCCGCCTCGGCCTGTCGGACTTCACCGACATGGCAAGCCTCGGGGTCACGATTGCCGGCCGGCAGCTTGATCATTTGCTCTACCATTTCCGGCTCGTCTATTCCGGCTTCGAGCACGCCCATGTCATTCTCGGCGGGGAAAGCTTTGTGGCGCTTGCGGAGGGATTGCAGAACGCGCTCTGGTCGCTCGGCGGAGCCCCCCATAACCATCGCAGCGACAGTCTGTCTGCCGCTTTCCGCAATCTCGATGCCGATGCCAAGCAGGACCTGACGCACCGCTACGAGGAACTGTGCGCCCATTACGGCATGACGCCTTCGCGCAACAACAAGGGCGTCGCCCACGAGAACGGGTCCATCGAAAGCGCTCACGGCCATCTCAAGAGCGCGGTGCGCGATGCGCTCCTGATGCGGGGCAGTCCGGATTTCGACGACCTCAAAGCCTATCGCGCCTTCATCGACGAGATTGTCAGCCGGCGCAATGCCCACAATGACAAGCGCATCGATGCCGAGCGTGCTGATCTCAAGCAACTGCCCCAGCACCGCACCACGGACTTCGAGGAGGTGGTGGTGCGCGTGGGGCGCACCGGCGGCTTCACCCTCAAGAAGGTGTTCTACACCGTTCCCTCCCGGCTGATCGGCCATCGGCTCAGGGTGCGCCTTTTCGATGACCGGCTCGATGTCTTTGTCGGCGGCACCCATCTGATGACGTTGCCGCGCGGGCGAGCATCGCCCGAAGGCAGGCACGACCAGGTGGTCAACTATCGCCACGTCATCCATTCCCTGCGCAAGAAGCCCATGGCGCTGCTGCAACTCGTCTATCGCGACAAGCTCTTTCCCCGGCAGGAATATCGCCGAACCTTCGACACCCTCATGGACAAGCTTTCCGACAGGCAGGCCTGCAAGACCATGGTTGAGTTGCTGGCCCTGGCCCATGACAGGGGCTGCGAACGCGAACTGGCCGAACGGCTGGCCGACACCCTCGATGAAGGCGGACTGCCGGACATGGCGGTTCTGCGGGCGCACTTCTCCCCGGACCCCGCCAGGTTGCCCAACGTGTCGGTGCAGCTTGCGTCCCTCAGCGGTTACGAGGCGTTGATCGATGGCGTCCACGAAGTGGGCACGGCGGGAGACGTCGCATGAAGAACGCCCACACCGTCGATACCGCCCGTCTCGGCATCCTGCTCAATGAGCTCAGGCTGCCGGCGATCAAAACGCTCTGGCCGCAATTTACCGAGCAGGCCGACAAGGAAGGATGGCCCGCTGCCCGCTTCCTCACGGCCATTGCCGAGCATGAACTGGCCGAACGCGACAGACGCAGGATCGCACGTCATCTTGCCGAGGCCAGGTTGCCACCTGGAAAGACGCTCGACAGCTTCGCCTTCGACGCCGTGCCCATGATCTCCAAGGCCCAGGTCATGGCGATTGCCGCCGGTGACGGCTGGCTCGCCAAGGGGGCCAACATTCTCATGTTCGGCCCACCGGGCGGCGGAAAGAGCCATCTCGCCGCGGCCATCGGGCTCGCGCTCATCGAGAATGGCTGGCGGGTCCTCTTCACCAGGACCACCGATCTTGTTCAGAAGCTTCAGATCGCACGCCGCGAGTTGCAGCTCGAATCCGTCATCAACAAGCTCGACAAGTTCGACCTGCTCATTCTCGACGATCTCGCATACGTCACCAAGGACCAGGCAGAAACCAGCGTGCTGTTCGAGCTCATCTCCGCACGGTATGAACGCAAGTCCATCCTGATCACCGCCAATCAGCCCTTCGGCGAGTGGAACAAGGTCTTTCCTGACCCCGCCATGACGCTCGCCGCCGTCGACCGGCTTGTACACCACGCCACCATCTTCGAGATGAACGTCGAGAGCTACAGGCGCAGATCCGCCATGGAAGCAAAGCGTAAGCGCGGAAGGCCGGCGTCCTACGCGACAATCAAAAACTCTCCGCAGATTGTCGCGGAGCGTCAATCACAGGACGAATAACGGCTTGCCAGCGACAGGCTAATCCGTATTCTCAAAAACATCGCGACACCAGATTCTCATCCAGATTGTCGCGCACTTCTCTCCCAGATTGTCGCGCTATACCATCCGCACCGATCTGCAGCTTGAGAACCGGTTTCATCCGATCATCCTGCCGGTGTGGGAGGAGGGGGAGGAACTCAACCGGCTGATCCAGAGCTTTGTGACGACATTCCCGCTTCGCAAGCCGTCATTTCTCAACGCGGCTGAGCTGCAGCGCTGGATTTTGGCTCATACAGGCGGAACGATCGGAGAAATCGCGGCGCTGTTGCGTTCGGCTGCTGTTGCCGCGGTCCAAAGCGGGGAGGAGGCGATCAATCAGCGCTCGCTCCGTCAGATGAAGTACCACGGTCCAGCAGAGCGCCGACGCCTCATCGAGAAGCTTCTGGTCTGACGATGGCGAAGAGGCTGCCAATTCATCCTCAGCCATTGGTGCACGAAGCTCTGTCGTCATGGCTGTGGCGGCTCGCAGCGGAGTACGACATGGGCGCCGGTGAATTCGCTGAAGCTGCCTTGGGCATCAAGAGATTGGATATCGGGGAGGTGGATTTCTGGCCATCTGCCGCTTTTATCAATAAGCTGGCGGAACGCACCGGTGTGGATTCCGGTCGAATCCGGGCAATGACAATGGCGGCCTACGTGCCGTATCTGGTGGACAGTCTGGCGCCCCGAGGCGACATCTTTCCAGCCTATTGTTGTCAGTTTGGTGCCTTTGAAAACCCGGCTTGGCGGGTGAGGCCGGTGCGGGTTGCCTGGTGGCTCCCCTGGATCTCCGAAGATATGGCCGGCGGCAAGATGATCGGGTGCATAGAGTGCCTGCGAAGCGATCGACAGCGCTTTGGACGGTTATATTGGCGGGCCAGTTGGATGGCGAGCTGCCCGAAGCACGGCGTCCTGCTGCAAGCTGCCAGTCCCTCCGGGCAATCCGAGTATCCAGTTCCCCGAGAAGCTGCCGCAGAACTCGCGGCGCTCGACGGGTTTACTCTGCAGGCCGTTACGAAGGGCAGGGTCCAATTGCCCGGAGGCCGCATTGTTCACGGTGGCCTTTGGGTTCGTGTTCTGCGTGGCGTTATCGATGAAATCTGCCGCTCACGCCGCATGAAGGATGTGTCACGTCCGATGATTGAGGCCGCTTGGGCAACAGCAGGCCTGCCCTATCGCCATGCCCTGGGGCGCTGGGGCATTTATGAGAAATTGGGTCGTTTGGAGCGGGCGAACGTGTTGAAAGTCGCCGCTTTGGCTATTCGGCCGCTGATCAGGGCGGGCTTCCAGCCTTTGAAGACATCCACACGGCCATTGGAGACCGACCCGTCACGTGCTGGCTCGTCTCGTGTTCTCGTGCGGGATTTACAGCTGATGCCGATCGAAATCGAGAACATCACCATGCTGGCCCGTGAAAACGACGACGTTGCGATCGATCTGCGCCGGATGTTCAATCATCAGCCACGGAGCGCACGGTTCGTGGCTCAGACTGACGAAACCCTCGAAAGCTTGGGAATTCCGGTATTGGCGCCGCTTCTCGTTGCCGGGACGCCTGATCGCGCCGGTCATCCCTACTGAAGTCAGCTTTGTCCCGTCAGTGCAGTCCACTGTGACAAATGACACCTGAGAGATCAATGAGTGCCGGTTTTCCAAACATAGAACATACAGATAACCAATCATTTGTAAACGTCTCTAGAGTGCCTTTTCCACGACCTGAAGTATCAAAACCCCAGGAATACCGGCCTCTCTCGTCGATCTGAGCACCATTTGCCGTGTCTTTGTTCAATCTCGGCGGTCTCAGAGCGTGTTTCGGAAAGTGGAAATTTTATGGTCAGTCTATGACGGAAATAAAAATCATGTTAGCTTCCGTTTAATACTGGAAACTACGAAATCTCAATGTCTTATGAAATCGGGAAACTGAACTTCGAAGCCCTCCTCGGGCCGATAGCGGCAGCAGAGGATGCGCTGGCGCGTCTCGACGAGCGTGTCGCCCGATCTGAGGTTGGGCGGGGTTTCGCCGGGCGGGCGGATTTCTTCGAAGCCGTCTCCAACATGTGGGTTGCCGGCGAACTCGTCCATCTGGAGGATCTCGTTCTCCACGATGCCAAGATGGATGTGCGCGCGCCCAGTCATGAACTCGTCATTGCACACCGGATCGTTCGGGCAAGGCGGAGAGTCTCACGGAATGATCCAGGCTGGGCAGTGTCACGTTCAGGCATTATGGCGCTCGCCGGCATTGAGAAAGAAACTTCCAGTGAAGTGCGGCATATGAGGAGGGGAGGGGAGAGGGTTGGCGCCGAATTGGAAGAAGACAATATGCTGTCTCCCGGCCTGGCCCAGTTCGACGAAGTCCTTGCCGAAACCAGTTGGTTGGTGGAAGCCGATGCCCATGAAGCGACAAGGCGTCGCAATTCCGAACTTGTCGTAGGTGAGTTGGTCATACGCGATCCGGACTGGGATGAAGCCGAGAGGGTTTCCGGGTGGCTTGAGCTCGTCAGAAAGGTAGACCCTTTGCCAGCGACATTGGCTGCCGCAGTTCTCTGGGACGCCTGGGAGCACCTTGAACCTCTGCAGCGGCAGCATTGGCTTGGGCAGGTTTTTGTTTCCGATTATCTCAGATCGCGAGGCAAGGTTCGGTCGCACCTGCTGGCCTATTCGGTGGGCCTGCGAGAGATCCCGCGCGAGCGCCGGCGTGCGCGGGATCTGACAACGAGGCTGGTTGCCTTTTTCGAAGCGATGATCGAGGCTGCCAGTGCGGGAATGAAGGATCTTGATCGCCTGACGCTAGTGAAGCGGCAACTCGAGCATCGGGCTGTCGGCAAGAGATCTAATAGCAGCCTGCCGGCTGCGATCGAACTCATTCTTTCGCGGCCAATTGTATCTGCACACACGCTTGCAGAGGCGGCAGGGATCACGCCCCGCGGAGCGCTCAATCTCGTAAGCGCACTCGGTATACGGGAGGTGACGGGGAGGGGGCGGTACCGGGCGTGGGGGATTTTGTGAGGACGCTCAGCCCGCGTCAACTAGGCACTCTTGACCTGTAGTAAGGCCGGCTGTTTCCCTTCAATCAGTCGGCATCTCACTTTCAATTGGTCGGTTGTTGACTTTCAATTGGTCAGGAGCGTACTTTCGATTGGTCGAGAGAAAATGAGTAAGACATGTACCCTAGATTTGCCAAAGCGAGGATCGAAGAAGCGCTGTCAGACACGCGCGTTGTTCTCATCTCTGGGCCCCGTCAGTCAGGCAAGACAACACTCGCAATGGATGTCGCCGGTGATAAGACGCCCTTCCTGACCTTGGACGATGCCAACGTTCTGAGGTCAGCTATTGATGATCCGGTCGGCTTCGTCCGCGGTTTGGATCGGGCCGTGATTGATGAAGTCCAACGCGTCCCGGACCTACTGCTAGCAATCAAGAACCTAGTCGATGACGACAAAACCCCTGGTCGTTTCCTGTTAACCGGCTCCGCCAACCTCATGACCCTTCCGAAGGTCGCAGACTCGCTTGCCGGACGTATGGAGGTAATCCGGCTTTTGCCTCTAAGTCAGGCCGAAATCATCGGCGTAAAATCGAACTTCATCGATCGGGCTTTCGAAGGGGAAAAACCCGCTGCAGACCATATCATTGTCGGCAGTGACTTGATTGAGATTGTGCTGTCCGGTGGCTATCCGGAGGCGCTGAGTCGGAAAAGATGGCCGCGTAAACAGGACTGGTATCACGGCTACCTTGATGCGCTTGTACAGCGCGATGTGCGAGACGTGGCGCAAATCGAGCAGCTTGCCATCATGCCAAAGCTGCTGTCCGTGCTGGCAGAACACTCAGGGCAGCTGGTTAACTATTCTGGCATCGGCGCTGCCGTCAATCTCAATCACGTGACCACGCAGAAATATGTTAGCGTCTTCGAAAGCCTCTATCTCGTCCACACGCTGCAACCCTGGTTCACCAACCGCCTGAAGCGTCTGACCAAGTCGCCCAAGCTGCACTTCCTCGACGCCGGATTGCTTGCCGCGATGCGTGACGTATCTCCGGATATGGTTGCAAAGGATAAGACTTCCTTCGGCCCAATCCTCGAGACCTTTGTGTTCAGCGAGCTAAAGAAGATAGCATCCTGGAGCGACCAACGATGCTCGTTCGCGCATTTTCGCGACAAGGACAAGAATGAAGTCGACCTCGTCTTGGAAAACCGTCGAGGGGAAGTTGTTGGCATCGAGGTGAAATCATCAGCGACGGTTTCGGCAGCAGATTTCTCTGGCATGCGAAAACTCGCAGAGGCCTGTGGCAAAAAATTCCGGCAGGGCCTTGTGCTCTATGACCACGATAAGGTCGTCCCATTTGGCGAGAACATGTTTGCTGCGCCTCTCTCCTGTCTGTGGAGCGAATAGCATGTGTCGCATGGGCGTGTTGCACAATTCCTTGAGCGGGCCACAGGTGTCCCTTCCCCGGAGTTTCGGCAGAGCTATGAGATGCGCTCGAACGTGGAGCGTCCGAGGGAAGTCATCTTGTTGATGACCGAGACGCCGATCCGGCTCTCGGTTCTCTGAGTGTCCAGGGTCCGTGATCTCAGCCTTTCCCCGATGACCGACTTCCAGCGGCCCATTTGGGTTTCCACTCGTGCTCTTTGGTTATATCCGCTGCTCTTTTGCCAGGCCATGCGGCCGTGGGCCTTGATCGCCAGAATATCCTTATCCCGAGCGGTGGGGGCGGTCTCGACCTCAGGGCCGGCAACGGCCGTCTTCGGCGGCGGGATGATGATCTCCACATCGGCAAACTGCCGAGCGATTTCGTTCCGGGTGGCGGCGCCGTCATAGGCACCATCCGCAAGAAAGCGGTCCACGGGACAGTCAATCTGATCCAGAAGACCCGGCAGGGCCGCCGGATCGCCGATGTCCTCTGTCGTCAGCTCACTGCATTCGATCTGACCTGTCTTCAAATCCAGCCCTAAGTGGAGTTTGCGCCAGGAGCGGCGTCTGGACTTCTTGCCATGCTTGGTCTCCTGCCATTCTCCGGCATCAAAGATCTTCAGGCCGGTGCTGTCCACGACAAGGTCAAGGGGACCGGGCGCCTCGGATCTTTGCCGCGGCAAAGGCTGAAGCCTGCCGGCTCTGCGCGACAGCGTGGAAAAGTCGGGAACGGCCAGCCCCAGCTTCATCATCCTGAACAGCGAACGAAGAAACCCCTGGGTTTGCCGCAAGGGCAAATGGAAAACGGTCCGGATCTGCAAGCAAACCGTGATAGCAAGATCAGAGTACCGTCCTGGCCAGCCCCGCTTGCCAGTGTGCGCCATGTCCCACTGATGCACCACGCTTTCATCAACCCAAACCGTGATATCCGCCCGCCGGCGCAGGCTTTCCGTATACTCCGCCCAGTTCGTTACACGACGCCTGGACCTGGAAAACTTGTGACGACGCGATGCGTGGAATTTGAACGACATGCCAAAACTTCAAAAGCGAGGAAACGCAGATCAGTAAGGACGGAACCGGATTTTTGCAACAATGTGCCTCGGATGCCCCACGTTCGAGCGCATCTCATGATGCCGAAATTCAGGGGAAGGGGCACCTGTGGTCCGCTCAAGGAATTGTGCAACACGCCCCTTGACACCCGTCTTGCTTGTCTGCGACGGTTGAATGACCCGATGGATGGACGGATTTTCGCATACAGAGTTCGAAATCACGCTTCCATGAGATCTCAGGTGAGGAGAGGAATTGTCGGGAGGGATTCCCTGCGGCTAGGGAAACTAACGGGAAGTGCACGTGAAAAGTGAGCAGCACAACAAGGCATTGCAAGCGGTTGCGGCGAATAATGAATTGATGACGCGGACCGATCCAGGCACCCCCATGGGGGACGTGATGTGACGATTCTGGCAGCCTGCGCTGATCAGTTCGGAACTGATCAGCGATAGCGCCCCTGTTTTTCGGCAGAAACGAGGAATGCGGCCTTTGCTGTTGTGGAGTTCGATACCGCCGACGCCCGAATTCTTCTTTGGCCATGGCCATGGCCGCGGCTGGATGCCGATCGACGACTACAATACCGCCAGTTTCGCCTATCGCTATCGGACCGACCGCCCGCTCAACGACAGCGACATGGAGGAGATCGACAAGGAAGGCGCGTTCACGGTGGAGTTGCGCCAGTCCGGCGAAACCCTCGAAATTCAGTCCGGGCAGACGATTCTCGAAGCGCTGCTGGAAGTCGCATCGACGCATCCTTTTCCTGAATGGAGGGCATTTGCAGCGCATGCGAAACCCGGGTTATCGAGGGTGTCCCGGACCATCGCGACATGATGCTGACCAGCGAACAGAAGGCGGCGAACGATCGCATGATGATTTGCTGCTCACGGTCGGAAACTAAGAAGATCGTGCTCGATATGTGAAGTGACTGCATAGCGCAGGAGCTTCGTCCACGGGGCTCCGGATATTGTCAAAGGGGAGAGTTTCGGAATGATTATCGATTGTCACGGTCATTATACGACGGCGCCGGCTGCACATGAGGACTGGCGAAAGGCGCAGATCGAGGCCCTGGAAAAGGGAGAGGCTGCGCCGCGCCGCCCCACGATGAAGGACGACGAACTGCGCGAAACGATCCGGAACGGACAGTTGAAGGTCCAGAAGGAGCGCGGGACCGATCTCACGATTTTTTCGCCCCGCGCGGCCGGCATGGGGCATCACCTCGGGGACGCCAGTACGAGCGAACCGTGGGCCACTGCGTGCAATGAACTCATTCATCGGATCTGCACCCTGTTCCCGCGAAACTTCATCGGCGTCGGCATGCTCCCGCAAAGCCCGGGCGTTTCTCCGAAGAATTGCATTGCGGAAATGGAGCGTTGCGTAACCGAATACGGCTTCGTCGGGTTCAACCTCAATCCGGACCCGTCCGGAGGGTATTGGACGGACCCGCCGCTGTCGGACAAGTTCTGGTATCCGCTGTACGAGAAGCTCGTCGAGCTCGATACGCCGGCCATGATCCATGTAAGCTATGCGTGCAATCCGGCGTACTATACCACCGGCTCGCATTACCTGAACGGCGACACCACCGCATTCATGCAACTTATGCAATCGGAGGTGTTCAAGGATTTTCCCGACTTGAAGGTCATCATTCCGCATGGCGGCGGCGCCGTTCCATATCACTGGGGCCGGTTCCGCGGGTTGGCGCAGGTGCTCAAGCTTCCCCTTCTGAAGGATCATGTCCTTCACAACATCTTTTTCGACACCTGCGTCTATCATCAGCCCGGGCAGGACCTGCTCGCCGATGTCATCCCGATCGAAAACATTCTCTTCGCATCGGAGATGCTCGGAGCCGTTCCCGGCGTGGATCCGGAGACGGGTCACAACTTCGATGACACCAAGCGCTACGTGGAGGCTCTGCCGATCTCGGACGAGGACAAGGCAAAGATATTCGAACACAACGCGCGCCGGATTTACGGTCGCCTGACCGACCAGATAAATGCCCAGTTCGAGATGGCGCCGGCGTGATCGGGTTCTTCGTTCAACCGATCGAAAGACGGGTCGATCCGTCGCTCGTCGATCGCGCGAAGAGCGTGCCGGTGGCGACGATCAGCGATTGCATGTCGCGCCTTTCGGCCGGAGGGCCTCGGCTGAGACCGTTGCATGGCGGCGGCGTCCTTGCGGGACCGGCCTTCACCGTGAAGACGCGCCCGGGTGACAACCTCATGGTGCACAAGGCCATGAATATGGCGCAGCCGGGCGATGTTATCGTGGTGGATGCCGGCGGAGACCTGACGAATGCGATCATCGGCGGGATCATGTCGGCAATGGCGAAGAAGCGGGGCATCGCCGGCTTCGTCATCAACGGCGCGATCCGAGATGTTGCCGATATAGCCGCCGACAACTGGCCGGTTTTCGCAGCAGGCGTCACACATCGTGGTCCCTACAGGTCCGGGCCCGGCGAAATCGGGCGGCCGATCTCGCTGGACGGGATGGTGATCCATCCCGGCGATCTGGTCGTCGGCGACGACGACGGACTTCTGTCGGTACCGATCGACGAAGTCCTGGAGGTCTTGAGCGGAGCGGAAGCGAAGCGTGATCTGGAAGCCTCAATCCTCAGGGACGTTCTTGAAGGCGAGGGGATGAATACCGACTGGGTGGACAAGACGCTGCGGGAACTCGGCTGCTCCTTCCCGGACGAGGTGGAGAAGTAGGGGGGTGAGCATGGCGCGCAAGAGTTTCGAGATCGATGGATACAGTCACGGCAACAACCCGATTCCGGCGGCTTCCCGCATAGGCAACATCGTGATGACTGGAGGCATCGGCGGGTTCGACCTTTCGCAAAATAAGCTGGCCGACACGCTCGAGGAACAATGCGCCCAGATGTTTCAGCTGGCAGAAAAGGTACTTGGGGCGGCTGATGCAAGCTTCGACGATGTCCTCAAGGTCACGGTCTACATGAAGCCGGATCTAGACCGGGGTCCGCTCAACGAGGTCTGGCTCAAGTATTTTCCCAACGAGAGTTCGCGGCCTGTTCGTCATGTGATCATCAATCCGCATCTTGCGGGCGGCATGCTGATCCAATGCGAGATGATGGCCGTTATCGAAGCCTGGTTTCCGCAGGTGTGAGATGTCAAATCGACATGAAATGAACGCGCAGGACCGCGCCGAGATCAGGAAGAACGAAAATTGAAACTTGTGAGAGTAGGCGAAGAGGGGAAGGAAATTCCCGGCGCCATTGGGCTCTGACGCACTTTTGCTTACGTTCAGATCCTAGTCCCTATGATTGCTGGGCCTGAGTGTGGCCCGTCTCCTATACATGAGGCTCTGCGCCGGCCAGCCGGCATAACTCTCGTACCGTTGCATATCGGATGACGGGCCACACTCAGGCCCAGCAATCATAGGGACTAGCAATATCGTCAAAGATGTCCAATTCCGGGCAGAGGTAATTGTTGTCTTTTTGTCCGACTTGATTGCCGCCGTTGATGCAAGAATTTTTTTGATTGGGGTGCGAGTGATCGAGTGCGGTCTTCTGTCAGGCCTTTGAATGCGGCGTTTCCAGAAGCCGCTGGCCGGTATGGTGATCAGCGGACTGGGTCCAAATCTGACTCTCGAGCTTATTGCTCTGGACTCTAAACTGGTTTTCCCGATCCCGATCTGTTCGATCCTGTTGCCCATTCCAATCAAAGCCTTCTTGCGTTCCCCTTTCTCCGGCGTCAGGCCATCACGGCCTGTACCGGATCTTGGTAATCTTCGTTTTTCGTCAGCATGGCCCAAATGGCCCGTGCCATCTTGTTGGCCAAGGCGATGGCCACGATCATCCTCGGCTTGCGCGCCATCATCCGCGCCAGCCAGGAGCCTTCCGCGATCGTCCGTCGGCCCAACCAATTGAGACGCGACATCGCCCCGACGATCAGGAGCCGGCGGATATCCGCCTGTCCTGCCTTCGATACGCGCCCGAGCCGGGCCTTCCCGCCCGAAGAGAACTGGCGGGGCACCAGGCCGAGCCAGGCGGCGAAGTCGCGGCCGTTGCGGAAATGCTCCATCGGTGGCGCGAAGGCCTCAATCGCCAGGGCGGTCAGCGGGCCGACGCCGGGCATCGTCTGCAGCCGTCGCGCCGTGTCACTCTTGGACGATACCGTCTTGATCTTGGCGTTTCTCTCCGCGACCCGCGCCGTCAGAAGGGCGATCTGATCCAACAGATCCCGGCATTCCTCGCGAACCAGTTCGGGAATCTCGTCGGACCACTCCTCCAGAATGACCTCGATCTGGACAAGCTGGTGGCGGCCTTGCGGGATAATCCGACCGTACTCAGTGCGCCCCGACGGCGCGTAACACCAGTGGAGGAAGGTTCCACCCAGATAGTTGTCGATAGGTCTGGTAGGTGACGAGCGGCTTTGCCGGGTAACCGGTCGGGTCGAAGCCTCGTGACAAAGGCCGCCTAGTCGCCCGATTCAGTCAGATTGCAGGGTATAGATGCTTGAGT
>SWCE01000826.1_pt1 | contig 12323 bp, 9 predicted proteins | sample 4690061 | NCBI WGS metagenome assembly SWCE01 (sample SAMN10267279, study PRJNA491770) | bioreactor metagenome | isolation source: DHS bioreactor inoculated with subseafloor sediment | place: Japan: off Shimokita Peninsula | collected 2012-10
AATGGCTGCATGGCATATGCCATTGAGTAGAGCATTTGCTGCGGAAAAAGCACGGTGATTTCCCTATCCCGGCTGGGATTTCAGCAAGATCGCCAGTTTGACGATCTTTTTATCGAGATCAACAATCCGCATCCGTTCAATGATTTTACGGTTCGTTGGTCCTATTTGAGGCATGATCCATCGCAGATCAGCCTGGATGGCGATACCAGAACTTATTCTGCTCCCCCTCCAGCAAAGAATATCGTCTATATTGGGCTGTCCAGGGTTGCGCCCGCCTGGGAAAACACACCTCTGACTGCCCATTTTCGCCAACAGCCAGTGTGGGAATCGCAGAACCAGCTCGAACCGCGTAACCTTGAGCGGCTGCGCGATATCCTCAACAAACCTTTCACTGGTGCGGGTTGGGGAAAGTCCGGAGCATATGAAATGCGCACCTGTTCCACCCATGCCACATACACCAGTTTTAACATGTGCACCGGCGAGGAAATGCTGGTTGAAATGATCCGGCTACTCCAGCAAGCAGAGGCTGAAAGCTTGGTACTGATCGAGGACGCCGAGATTGGTCTAAATCCGGTGGTTATGCCGCGCTTTGCCAAGCACCTGGTTGAGATCTGTGAGAGTAAGCGTTTGCAGGTAATCTTATCGACACATTCCCTGGATCTCATCACCGCCTTTCCAAGCGAGCTTGTCTGCTTGATCAAGTCAGACGGGGACGCACACCAGGCAAAAGATAACCCCGAAATGCAAGAGATCTTTACCAGCATATCCTCTCAGGTGGAATCGGACATCATCATCTTTTGTGAGGATGACGTGGCGGAAAGCCTGATCCGCCAGGCTGTTTCGGGCGATCTACGCAGAAGATTGAAAGTAGTCTATGGCTCAAAAACTAAATTATTAGCATATGCCGAAGCGCATTTAAAAGCCGGTTGGCCACAGATTCCCATTATTGTTTGGGATGGAGATGTAACCAGCACAGAGGTAAATGAATGGTTAAAAAAGATAGACAAGCCTACTTCTGACGAATTGAATGCAAAGGTAAGCCTGCTAAAGCTGCCTGGTGAAGAACCTCCCGAACGCTGGATACTGTCTCAACTTCTGAATACAGAGGGTGGGTGTCAGTTACTTGCAGAAGAGTTGAATGATGATGAACAAATGACACGAGCTTTTCTTGGAATGCTTTCAACTATGGCGGCTTTTCATTCCATATCATTTGAACTTGCTCAAAAAACCGGCCTTGAGGAAAAAGCGGTTCTTCGCTCGCTGACTCGTTCGATTGGTCGGCTACCAACAGATCCTCTAGCGATGCTTCGTGAGCAGATCGGAAAAGTAGCGAACAAAGAAATTATTCAGGCGGTATGAGACGGTAACACAGGAGTGGCGATGATTACTGAACAGTTTGTTGAAGAATTTGTCCTAGCCTTATTTTCCAGCCTCGGATATGAGGTTTTAAATGGGCCACAGATTGCGCCAGATGTATCTTCTTTATACCGCGACAGTTATAACAATGCCTGCCTGGATAAAATCGTGCTCGAAAGTCTTCAAAGAATTAACCCTGCCATCCCCGCTGAAATCATTGAAGACGCCGTTCGTAAACTAAAAACTCCTACCTCTCCTTCATTGACGGTAAACAATCGCAATGTGCATAAAATGCTGGTGAATGGAATAGACGTTGAATACCACCGGCCGGATCACTCGATTGGTGGGGATAAAATCGCCTTGATTGATTTCGATAATCCCGACAATAATCGATGGCTGGTGGTTAACCAGTTCACCGTAATTGAAGGAAATCTTAATCGCCGCGCGGATGTTGTGGTTTTCATCAATGGTTTGCCTTTAGCCGTCTTTGAATTAAAGAATCCAGCAGACGAAAAGGCCACCATTTGGTCCGCGTTCAACCAGCTTCAGACCTATAAAAATCAAATTTCCAATCTGTTTATTTATAATGAAGTTTTAGTGGTCTCAGACGGTATTGAGGCTAGAATTGGTTCATTAACTGCCGACCTGGAAAGGTTTATGCCCTGGAAAACAATTGAGGGGGAAGATCTGGCTCCGGTGCAAAAACCTCAGTTGGAAGTGCTTTTACGCGGTGTGTTTGAAAAGCGTCGTTTTCTGGATTTATTGCGTTATTTTATTGTTTTTGAAGAAGAAAATGGCGGTATGCTGAACAAGAAACTCGCGGCATATCACCAGTTTCACGCTGTCAATGTGGCTCTGGAACAAACCCTGCGGGCATGCGATGTCATACAGAAAGGACAGGTCGCAGAGCGGCGCAGCGGCTATTTTACCCGCACGCCTGTTGACTGTGCACCAGGGGATCACCGCGTGGGGGTTATCTGGCACACCCAGGGCTCCGGTAAAAGCTTAACCATGGCTTTCTATGCCGGACGTGTGATATCTCATCCAATGATGGAAAACCCTACCGTGGTGATTATTACGGATCGCAACGATCTGGATGATCAATTATTCGGTACATTTTCACGCTGCCATGACTTGCTACGGCAGATTCCAGTTCAAGCTGAGAACCACCAGCATTTGCACCAATTGCTACAGGTTGCATCCGGCGGGGTGGTTTTCACCACCATTCAGAAGTTCTTGCCGCCTGCAGGACAAAATGGAAACGGCGAGTCGCTTTCAGAACGCCGCAACATCGTAGTCATCGCGGACGAAGCCCACCGCAGCCAGTATGATTTTATTGATGGTTATGCCCGCCACATGCATGATGCTCTCCCAAACGCTTCATTTATTGGCTTTACCGGTACGCCTATTGAACAGAATGATCGTAATACGCGAGCCGTTTTTGGAAATTACGTCAGCGTCTATGATATTCAACGAGCTGTTGAAGACGGTGCCACAGTCCCGATTTATTACGAAGGGCGACTTGCGAAATTGGAATTGGATGAGCAGCTCAAACCACACCTTGATGAAGAATTCGAGGAAGTCACAGAAGGCGAAGAGCTGGAACAAAAAGAGAAATTAAAAACCAAATGGGCTGCACTCGAGGCGGTAGTCGGTTCTGAGAAACGGATTCAAATCATTGCTCGTGACTTTGTCCAGCATTTCGAAAATCGGCTAGAAGTAATGGATGGTAAAGCCATGATTGTGTGCATGAGCCGGCGTATTTGCGTTGAGCTTTACAATGCCATTATTACACTGCGCCCCGAATGGCACTCTGAGGATGATTTACAAGGCGCGATTAAGATTGTCATGACGGGGTCGGCTTCCGATCCACTCGAATGGCAGCAGCATATCCGCAGCAAAGCCCGGCGAGAGGAATTGGCAAAACGTTTCAAAAATCCAAATGACCCATTTAAAATCGTCATTGTACGCGATATGTGGCTAACCGGCTTTGATGCCCCACCGCTGCATACTATGTACGTGGATAAACCCATGTATGGGCATGGTTTGATGCAAGCCATCGCCCGCGTCAACCGGGTTTTCAAAGACAAACCAGGCGGTTTGATTGTAGACTATCTTGGTCTGGCTGATCAATTGCGCCAAGCCTTGGCAAATTACACCGCCGAAGGTGGCACAGGGGAAGCCGCAATCGAACTAGAACAGGCAGTTGCCATTATGCAGGAAAAGTACGAAATATGTTTGGGACTTTTCCATGGCTTTAATTGGTCAAAATGGACTATTGGCACCCCTGCAGAGAAGCTGGGCCTATTACCAATAGCTCAGGAACACATCTTTGCTCAAGATGATGGCAAAAACCGATTATTAAAAGCTGTAACCGAGCTATCACAAGCCTTTGCGCTGGCTGTGCCGCATCCAAAAACCATAGCCATTCGCGATGATGTCGGCTTTTTTCAGGCTGTTCGCTCAGCGGTAGCCAAAACCACAAGCGATAGTGGCCGTTCGGTTGAAACCATGGATCATGCTATTCGGCAGATCATCTCTCGTGCTGTGGCTTCGGAAGAAGTCATCGATATTTTCACCGCTGCCGGCTTAAAGAAACCCGATATTTCCATCCTCTCAGATGAATTCCTGGCTGAAATTCAGGGTATGCCCCAGCACAACCTCGCACTGGAACTATTGAAGAAATTATTGAACGACGAAATCAAATTGCGTTCACGGAAGAACCTAGTACAGTCTCGATCTTTTTCTGAAATGCTAGAACGCACTATTCGTGCGTACCAAAACCGAGCCATAGAGACCGCACAAGTCATTGAAGAATTGATTTCGATCGCCAAAGAGATTCGTGAAGCGGACAAGCGTGGCGAAGAGCTGCACTTAACGGAAGACGAGGTCGCGTTCTATGACGCATTGGAAGTGAACGACAGCGCGGTTAAGGTCTTAGGGGATGAAACGCTTCAGGAAATTGCACGAGAATTGGTCAAAATGGTACGCAACAATGTGACTATTGACTGGACTGTAAAAGAAACGGTACGCGCAAAATTAAGGGTAATGGTAAAACGGATATTAAGAAAATATGGTTATCCACCAGACAAACAAGAAAAAGCTACTCAAACCGTATTAGAACAAGCGGAGTTGCTGGCAAGGGATTGGGCAGAATAAGGGGGATAAATGCCAAAATATGTTCCAGCGTCAAAATTCCAAGAATTAAAAGGCCTTGATAGAATCTCCCAAGTGGTTCATGACATGCAATGCATTTGGAGAGAGATCGCCAAGGATGATATTGGAATTGACGGAGAAATTGACCTCCTGGAACCTCGCCCGGATGGAAAAGGCGCAATTGCTACTGGTAAGATTATCAAGGTTCAGGCAAAATCAGGATCCAGTTATGTAAAACAAGATTCCACTTCCAGCTTTATTACACCTATTCGACAAGAAGATTTGGAGCTTTGGACGAATGCAAACTATCCCGTGGTTTTTATTGTCTACCACCCTGATGATGATAAGTTATATTGGAAAGATGTAAAAGAATATGTCAGAGAAACCCCGAATATTTTTCACCCCCCGATAAAAATCGTTTTCAATAAAGATACTGACGAATTCACAGCCAAATTTCGCGATAAAGTGCTGCAAATTGGCAATGTTAGTTCACCTCGAGTTTTATTTCAAAAACAAGAACGATTGTTCTCCAACTTGTTTCTACTCCAGCGTGCGCCGAAAAATTTGTATAACGCGCCAGTCCTGACAAATTTAGATTACCCTCTGATTACCTCCATTCTACGGAGCAGGCAATCTTTCACACCTCCATTTTGCGTCAATCGTGGACGAGTCTTCACCCTCAGCGATTTATCTGATCCTGGATGCGCTTTGCGGGAATTTTGTGATACTTCAAATATTCTGATAGAAGATGCCCAACCTTGGTGGGCAAATCCAGATCTAAACCGATCTTATGTTTCGATGCTAAATCGACTATTGAGAATGCACACTAACCGATGTGGTATTAAATACAACCAACAATTCAGACGGTTTTATTTTCCACGCACGGATAACACTTCTGATTCTGTAAAAGTGGCCTGGGTAAATCAAAGAACAAAATCTCACGCAACCCGAACTGTGGCGGCATATTACCACTATGGTCACGATTATTTTTGGCGGCATTTGGCTGCTGATATGACCTTCAAAAATATTGGTACTTCTTGGTTTTTGCAGATCATTCCCAAATATCTCTTTACAGTTGATGGAATTAATATATGGGATACTGAAAAGGTCGGATCCTATACTACTCGTCAAAAAGCCAGAGAAAGAAATCCTCATGTATTGAATCACATACTTTTCTGGGCAGATTATTTATCCCAAGGAAAAACCAGAGTTCAAGTAGATCTTGATTACAAACCAATCATGGTTATAGAAAAAATGCCTCAAACGGGAATTGCTGATTTTGCAATTACGGATGATCCGGCAATCTATGAAGAACCCCCAGAAGTGCTACAGCCCAATTTGTTCAGCTATTTGATAAATAATGAGGATGACGATTTTATAGAAGAAGAGCCAGAGGGGGCTGAAGATGATCAAAATTAAATATTTGCAGGAGCCAGCTCTTCAGTTTGGTGGGTATTTTGAACACCAAGACGCCAAAACCGGACTGTCAGAATTTGGCCCCTTTGGGAAAAATATCCCAGGGTTGCATCCTGCAGAAATAAAACTTGGTTTTATTGGTACAAGAGAGACTGTGTCATGGGCTCAGGAATGGATCGAGCGGTGTGGTGAGTACATCGAAAGCGAAAACATAAAGAGAAATAAACCATCAACTTCCCAAAGTATTGTAGGTCAATTATTTAATACCGAAGCCCTCTTCGATAGTCCACAAACGCTAAACCGTTTGGAAAAAATATTAACCCCTGATTTTGTCGGATTTAACAATGATTCCGCATTTAATTGCAGTTTTCAAACGAATGATCGTTGGGTACGATATATTCAACCGCGAGAATTGACGGAAATCCTTGACCTTGATAACAAGACAGATATTATTTGGAAGATGGTCAATCTATTTGATGAAAACATTGCGAATATCGCCGCGAATGATCCCACTCCAGATATTATCATTTTGGCGCTTCCCCCTGAAGTCGAAAATAAGGCACATAGTGTGCGCATCTCAGGTAACTATTTTCTAAATTTTCGCCGAGCCATCAAAGCTCGTTCGATGAGATGGAATATTCCTTTACAACTGATCACAAAAAGTACTGTGACCGGCGAAGGGAAAAATGTGCAAGACGTTGCCACTCGTGCCTGGAATTTTTGTACTGCACAATATTACAAAGCCAATGGAGTTCCTTGGCGAATTACATCTCTTGATGAAGCTACTTGTTTTATCGGCGTGAGCTTCTTTATCGCCAAGGATCTGTCCGATATTGTGACAATGAGATCAAGCGTAGCTCAAGCATTTGATTTTATGGGGCAAGGTCTGATTTTAAGGGGCGACTATTTTAATTGGGACGTCCAACGGTTGGGAAAAACACCCCATCTTACATATGATGGAGCGAAAAAACTTGTTAAAGATACTTTGAATGAATATATCCGCCTAAAGGGTTACCCACCTAGAAGAGTGGTAATTCATAAGACCTCAGAATTTTGGGGAAAAGAACATGTTGAATTTAATGAACTTGATGGATTTCAAAATGGAATAAACGAGGTGTTCAGTCGTTGCGAAATCGATTTGGTTTCCCTTGCACAATCTGGCGTCAGGTTATTCCGAGAAGGTAAATACCCACCTCTTCGAGGAACTTACTTTTCAATCAGTAACATCGATCACTTGCTATTTACAATGGGTTACATTCCATTCTTGGAGACTTTTCCCAAACCTTACGTACCAGAGCCATGGCAGATTATGCAACACATCGGGGGAAGTTCTCCGGAGGACCTCTTTAAAGAAATACTTGCTTTGAACAAAATGAATGTAAACAATTGTGCGTTTGCTGATGGATCCCCCATTACCTTATCATTTTCAAGAATGGTAGGAGAAATTATGAAACATATCCCTGAAAACGGGATTGTGCAACCAAAGTACCGATTTTATATGTGAAGAATCATTTCAAGAATTTCTCATGGAATTGAATATAACCATGGATCAACGCCGATAACGAAGAAAGGTTAAAAATGAGATTTAAAGACGCTGCATTTGAAATATTAAAAAAAAGTAGTAAACAACTTCATTATCGTGAGATAACTTCCATTGCATTGGAAGCAAATATGCTTGACACAGTCGGATTGACGCCAGATGCATCCATGGGGGCATTGCTTTATACCGACACACTCAAACCAGATTCGCGGTTTAGACGCGGAGATCAAAGGGGTACTTTTGGATTAAAGGTTTCATCCTCTTTAAATATTGTTCAACATTTTCAAAACATTCAGACTCAAGTAAAGAAAGAATTAAGAAAACATTTATTGAAAATTGAACCTTCAAAGTTTGAGGAACTCATAAAAATTCTGCTTGAGGAAATGGGATTTGAAAACACTGAAAATACTCCTTATTCGAATGATAAAGGAGTCGATGTGCGTGGAGTGCTTCGATCTAATCCGTTAAGTGAAGTAAAGATAGCCATTCAAGCAAAGCGATGGTCAAAAAATGTTGGCTCAGATGTGGTTAGAGATTTGCGTGGGTCGTTAAGAGTTGCTGATTCAGAACAAGGTTTAATCATTACTCCAAGTAATTTCACAGCTGAAGCTAAGAAGGATTCAATAGCTCAAGGTAAAACCCCCATCCGATTAATCGATGGAGAACAACTGGTAGATTTGTTAATCCAATACAAGGTGGGAGTCAAATTGGAAGAATATGTTGTTCCAACCATTGATGGTGAATATTGGTCAGAAATCTTAGGGGTTTCCATTGAGGGAACGGAACAAGATCAAGTAAGTTTAAAATCGAGAAAGAAAACAAAGGATAGTATCAAAAATACTTTTCCATTGAAAATTCAAGCTCACCATAAAGACCAAAAATTTGAAGCAGAATTGTTAAATGTTAATGGAGAAGTTTTGTTGAAAAATCAAAATTATCCTACACCTACCAACGCCACTAAGGAAGTTGTTGATTGGAAAACGGTGAACGGATGGGATTTCTGGAAATACTGGGATGAAAAAACAGGGAAGTGGGAGAAGATTGGTCGACTAAGAGATAAATAATCTCAACAAGGGAGGTTGTTATGTTATTGCATGAAGCGATTGTTCAAGTTCTGAGAGAGAATAAGAAACCTATGACAACCCAGGAATTGGCGGACGTAATTAACAGCAGGAAATTATATCGAAAGAAAGATGGTTCAGATATTGAACCGAACCAAATTTCAGCCAGAGTAAGTAATCATCCAGAATTGTTTGTTCGAGTTGATGGTGAAATCCGTTTGAAGGGCTAGGAATATTAATTCAACATTCCTAATTTGTTTTACTCCAACCTCAACCTCAGTCCATCCTGATTGATCTGAATGTAAAAATTACCATCCCCTGCACGCCCATTTCACAACGGAAACAATTTATTCGTCTGCGTATTTTTCAGCAGTATTTGTAAAAAATGATTACATACCCTCAAAATATATGTTCCTATCGTTTTTGTTAAGTTCCAGATTTAAAAATTCTTTATAATAAAAACACATCATAAATGAAGCAGGTAGATCCAACCGAATTTTATAATTACACAGAAAATCATCCAGACGTTTGGAATATACTCACCATTTCACAACAGAGAACAGGGAGGCAATATTCATGACCGAACTTACCACAAACAATCCAGAAGACGAAGTTCACGAAGCGAAAGTTTCATCTGAGCTTAACGCTGCAAAACAGCTCGCAAAGACGATGAATTTTGATGAAGTGAAGAGTGGAGAATGGTTTGTCAATCTTTTACGAAAAGTTATTCATGCCTACGACCGTAACGCCAGGGCAACCTATTTCCAGAAAAAGTATCCGGGCTTGCCACCGGATGAAATTGCAGATGTTTTAACATCTGTAACCGTGCGGTATGCCACGATTGCGGGCGCTATCGCCGGAGCAGCAGCAACGGCGAATCAAATTGGCGCATTAAGTTCTGCGGGGATGACAGCTGCGCTCTTCCTGGGTTCTATCGGTGCTGAGATGCTTTATCTGGCTCAAATTCAGATGCGTCTGGTTCTCGATCTTTCTGTTGTTTATGATCTCCAGCTTGATCCGGAAGACCCCGAAGATGTGTTAATGATTTTTGGTTATGCTTTAGGCGTTACACCCACAGAAATGGTGGGTAAGGGAGTTCAAGTGGCCGCAGGCGCTGCTACGAAAGGGGCTGTCAAAACATACATTAGCAAAGGAACCCTTAAATCCATTCAGGATTTTGGTCGTCGGCTGGGTTTTAAGATTTTACAGCGTACCATTCTTAAATATGCTGTTCCGGTAGCCTCTGCTGCGGTGGGGAGTAGTTACAATTATGCCACGACCAAATCAGTCGGTAGAATTGCTAAAGCGCGCTTAAAGAATAGAGGGGGCGTTTCTGAGGAGTTGCGTCTTTTGGTTTCCCGTCAAAACACCTACGATTTAGCATTTCCAGCCGCGGTCATGTATATGGCCCAGGTGGATGGTCAGTTTTCTCAAAAAGAGAAAGAATTTTATAAAGCCGTGTTATCGCGGATGTCCTTTGATGAACATACGCAAGCAGAATTTCAAAAGCTGATTGCCTCTGAGGATAATATTCTGGATGCCTTTGCGAACATTGAAGATATTGAAGTGCGACATAGCTTAATGGAAACATTGATTCTGATGGCGATTTATGATGGTGAACTGGCTGAGAAGGAACATAAATTTCTGGAAGTTGTTGCCGGGCGATTGGATATATCCGTAGATATCGCTGACGTTGAGCGACGGGCTCAGGATTATCAGATTGTCATTCAGAAGAACATATTTGAAAAAACAGCTGGTGCTGCTGGTGGAGCAGCGGTTAAAGCCATCGGTGCAGCCGGTCATGCAGCTAGCAGTGTCAAAGATACCGCTGCCGGGGCAGGTGGGAAAGTTAAGGGCGTGGTTGGCAAGGTCTTTACCCGCAAGAAAGATGATGGAATCAAACCCGCTCTTACGAAAAAATCAACCACCATTTGCTCCAATTGTGGCAAAGATGTTCCATCTGAGTACCAATTTTGTCCTGGCTGCGGCCAATCAATGGCGACTGAAAAAAGCTGTATATCCTGCACTAAACTGATCCCTATTGATTTTGCATTTTGCCCATATTGTGGTGCAACGCAAGTACAACCAGATTAATTTCTTCGTACATCGGTCGCTACGGCGCTGGATGATATCGGTCCGTGTCAGGGTAAAGCATTGATCGGACATTTGCCCATTGTCCGATCAAATGCTTTACCCGTACGTACGGCTGACAGCGAAGCTGGATCAAAAGCAAGATCCCATCCATCAGTATCTCTTTAAAAAGTTCCAATCGAAATCGGTGCATATTAAAAAATAGTCATAAATTTTGCTTGCAAAAACAGTGCTTTTAATAATAATTACGGTATCTCACTTTTCAAACGAATGCGAGATTTGTTATCATCATAAATCGGTTTTTGATAAACAGCATGCCCTACAACCCCGCCATCCACAACCGCCACTCCATCCGCCTGCCAGGGTTTGATTACTCCCAAGCGGGAGCTTACTTCCTGACGATCAACAGCCATAAAAAGGAGCATCTGTTTGGGAGCGTGGTCGCTGGTGTGGTGCGGCTAACAGCTGTGGGCGAGATCGCCCGGGAGCAGTGGCTGAAAATCCCCGACCCCGACCCCGACGACCCCGACGACCCTTACAACCCCAACCCCGACGACTGGCAGCGCGCCCGGGTCAATCCCGGCGGTCGTCCAAAACTTCAAATCGATCACTTCCCGAAAGATAAACAAGCTACTGGAAACACCTGGTGCTACTATCTGGCAGCGCAATTACTACGAGCATGTCATCCGGGATGAAGCGGATTACGCCCGGGTTGTTGGGTACATACGGAATAATCCACAAAAATGCGAGAGGATAGTTAAAAGCTGAAAGTTGAAAGGAAATTTGGTTAAAGAAATTGCATAAACCTTTAAAATCAGTTATTTATTTGTGTTTATTATAATTAGGATTATAATAAACATGATTATATAATGTTATTCTCGGAGGTAGTTATGTTCATCAACCGAAAAAAGGAACTTGCTATGCTAGAGCAGCGCTACCGCTCAGATCAGGCAGAGCTTTTTGTATTGTATGGTCGTCGCAGAGTTGGTAAGACAGAATTGCTGCATGCTTTTTGTGGTAGCAAACCCCACGTGTTTTTTATTGCCACATTGAGCAGTGATTCCGAGCAATTAGCTACCTTTTCCCAACAAATTTTTTCCTTTAACCATACGGTAGTATCCAATGGCTTTACATTTCCAACTTGGGAAGCTGCATTTCGAGCATTGGTGGACATCCCTATGCAACCACGTCCGATCGTTGTTCTGGATGAGTTTACCTACCTGATCAGCGGCAACAAAGCCATCCCTTCCATTCTCCAAAAAGTTTGGGACGAAACGTTAAGAAATACAAACTTGATGCTCGTTTTATGTGGATCTTACATAGGCATCATGGAAACAGAAGTCTTGGGGTATCAGGCACCCTTGTATGGGAGACGAACCGCCAGTGCATTGCTGCACCCCATGGATTTAGTTTCATCCGCCATGTTCTATCCGAATTATTCAGCAGAAGAGAAATTTCTCACATGGGCTATTGTGGGTGGGATGCCTTTTTATTTGCGCACATTTTTAGATCATCAGACTGTCGCAGAAAATGTCCGCCAACATATTTTGGATGCCCAAACCGGTACCCTCTTTAACGAACCTCGTCTGCTGCTGATGGAAGAGCTGCGAGAACCACGAAATTATTTTTCCGTTTTACGCGCAATTGCCCAGGGTTGCACGCGTATGAATGAGATTGCACAGGCGGCTGGCATTGGAGAGGTC
>SWCE01004013.1_pt1 | contig 12318 bp, 8 predicted proteins | sample 4690061 | NCBI WGS metagenome assembly SWCE01 (sample SAMN10267279, study PRJNA491770) | bioreactor metagenome | isolation source: DHS bioreactor inoculated with subseafloor sediment | place: Japan: off Shimokita Peninsula | collected 2012-10
AGTTTTATCTTTTACTTCTATTTTTCCCTTAATCATATCCTTCACAGGGTGTTGTTTTAATATTTTTGTCGAATTATGACTCTATTTTATCAAAAGTTGAGATGTGTCCCCTTACTACTATCAAAAGTTGAGATGTGTCCCCTTACTACTATTTTTCCCTTAATCATATCCTTCACAGGGTGTTGTTTATAATATTTTTGTAAAATTATGGGTCTTTTTTATCAAAAGTTGAGATGTGTCCCCTTACTAAGAGCTGCTTAAACAACTCTTATCTCAACATTTTTACCCTATCTATGATTTTCAATCCTCATGGTCTATTTAGCCATGTCTTTTTTATTTCATTCCAAATTTTATTTCTTAAGTTTTATCTTCTACTTCTATTTTTCCTTTAGTCATATCCTTCACAGGGTGTTGTTTATAATATTTTTGTCGAATTATGGGTCCATTTTATCAAAAGTTGAGATGTGTCCCCTTACTTGCTTACTACTCTTTTCCCTAGCCCTTCTTGGCATTTTTCCTCACCCTATTTCAGAGTAGCATTTATTTCATAAAAAACTAACCACAAGAACCATCCGAGACCACTGAAAAAGTCAATTAATATGACAAATTCCCGAAAATGTCATTCTGAGTGCAACGAAGAATCTTGTATTTTAGCAGTGTTGAGTCGAGTAGATTGAGCCTTGCGGCTCGCACCCTCGCAGAACCGTACGTGCCCTATTAAGGCATACGGCTCTTCACAAAAATCATTTACATCTAGCTAGTTATAAACATTTACTCGTATTTTAGGAGGACTTAGGGGCATAAACTCTAATAACTTGTTGAACTTTTCCCAGTTTAGTTTATGCCTTTGTGTCCTTCTTTTTAATATTTTAAATAGTTCTCTTTTTGTGATATAGTAAAAACAATTGATACTACAACTATTATCTGTTACTCCATAGTAGTTGTAGTGTCCTATTAGTTTTCTGTTGAGACTTTTAATAGTTTCTTTCAGTGGTTTGTGCATTCTTTCTTTAAGCCACATTTTCATTTTAGAGATTTTAGCTTTCTGTTTCTTTCTACTGGTTTTCCGTTTTACTCTAAACCATCCCTTTTTAGATTTACTACAATAGTGAGTGAATCCTAAAAAGTCAAAAGTTTTAGGCTTTCTATCTCCTCTGTTTCTGCGGTTTTCTTCTGCGAATCTACCAAATTCAATTATTTTACTTTTATCTTCTGCTAATGATAATCCAAACTTTGATAGTCTTTCTTTCAGTTGACAATAAAATAGTTCTGCTTCCTCAAGGTATTGAAAACAGCATGCAAAGTCATCCGCATATCTTATTATATATGCTTCTCCTTTACATTCTTTCTTTATTACTTTTTCAAACCAAAGGTCTAGTACATAATGAAGATACACATTCGCAAGTACTGGTGATATTACCCCTCCTTGAGGTGTTCCAACATCACTTCTAAGATATTTGCCTTCTTCTATTATTCCTGCTTTTAGAAATCTTTTTATTATTCTTAGAAAGTTTTTATCTTGTACTTCATGTTCTAAAAATTTTATCAGCCATTCATGGTCTACATTGTCAAAGAATCCTTTTATATCTGCGTCTACTATATAATTTACTTTGTTTCTTTCAATGATGTTTCCTAGTCTTTTTATTGCACCATGACAACTTCTATTTGGTCTGAATCCATATGAAATATCTAAAAATTTTACTTCATATATCGCATTTAGCACATCTGCCATTACACCCTGAACTAGTTTGTCTTCATATGCTGGTATTCCTAATCCCCTTTTTTCTTTGCTTCCTTCTTTAGGAATGTATGCTCTCCTTATATCTTGAGGTTTGTATGCTTGCCTCTTCATTCTATCCACTAAGTTTTGAAGATTGTCTTCTAGGTTTTCTGAGTACATGTCTTTAGTTACTCCATCTACTCCTGTAGCCTTTTTAGACATAGCTATCTCATGCTTTTCTTTTAGACTATCAATGTTTATATGGTGTACGAGTGTTTGTAATTTATCATGTTTCCTAGCTGTTTCTGTTATCCTCTTCATTTCTGTTTCCATCTTTTCTTCACCTCCAGTGTGATTAATGTATCTTTTGCTGAGGGCAATTTTTGTGTTACCGCCTTTCCTCCACGGTCATTACTCGTTTCATTGGTACTATGCAGTAATCCGACTCCCTATATCCATATCAGCATTCTTGTATTGTTCATACTTGTTTGCTTTACTCTTATTAATGCAAGAGAGGATTAGGGTCTCCCAAGTTTACATACAATATTATTGTATAACATGCCAAGGTCTCTGACCCCGAGGAAGTTCAATAGTTCTCGCTATATCGACCTATCGAATATTGTTTTCTGTTGAATCCAAGACATCAACCTTCCCTATTGTGTTTTCGGGGCTCAACTTCCTTCAGCTTATCGCTTTCGGCCTATTATCTCCCTTATCTACGCTTAACCAAATATGTTGCCACATTCAGCCCAAGATTAGGTACTGGTGGATAGCTAGTCCTTTCCAGACGGGATTCACACCCGCTATATTGTATGCACTTTCTTGGCACACAGATTCTTCACTTCATTTCATTACGTTCAGAATGACAAAATGGAGGACTTTTTCAGTGGTCCCGCTCTTTGCTCTTTGCCTTTCCTAAGAACTAAGAGCTAAGAACTGTTCTTAGAAAATCTTCAGTACAACATAAAGCCCTATCCCTCCCAAGACATAAAATACTCCTATGCCTCTACAGATTTTAGCTTCCTTTTTCAATTTTTTATCTTTAAGAATTTGATAATCTACAAAAAAAACAAATATACCTACAGTAATTACCATTAAAAGCACATTAAAATCAAAAAAACCTTTTATTTCTTCATAAAATATATTAAACCATTGTAATAACAATCCTCATCACCTACATTATTAATTCTTATGCTATAATGTTTGCAAATTAAGGTAAGTATATACAAGCAGATACATATTTTAGGGAAAGTGCGACGTAAACGTCGCAGGTTAAGGTTAAGGATAAGGTTAAGATCAAGTGCAAGATCCTTCGCATTCGCTCAGGATGACATTTTGGGGGGTTTTTCTTCTCACCCTGTCATCCTGAGTGTATACGAAGGATCTGTGTCCTAGGGCTTAGGGTTTGTTTTTAGGGCCAGGCAAGATCCTTCGCATTCGCTCAGGATGACATTTTTGGGGGCTTTTCTTCTCGCCCTGTCATCCTGAGTATATACGAAGGATCTATCTTTTAAGGTTTTAATGTTTTAACCTTATCCTTAACCTCAACCTATGCGACGGTACGTCGCATAATCCCTAAATTGTGTCATAAAAAAAGAACAGTCTCCACTGTCCTTTTAACTACTCTCTGTCATATATTTAATTGTCATCTCTAAATCTTCAGGCTTGTCCACATCATTTCCTACCTCGGCAAAATCTGATATTATGGCTCTTCCTTTTATATTCATTATTTGAGCAACTCTTTTTTCTACATCTTCTATAGCTAGTTTTCCTATAGCTAGTTTAAACAAAAAACCAAGCCCCAAAAGTCTGCACATCTTCCAAGGGTTTTTGCGATACATAATCATTTTTTGTCCTATTTCCAAAGCATTATAAATCTTAGGGGTTTGGACTAAAAATAGATTTCCTCCTGTAAACTCCCCATCCTTTAATTTTACGTATGTTCTATGAGCTTGTGGAAATTTATCTACCATGGTATTTTTGATTATTACTGAATAAGCAAGGTCTGCTCTTGCCTCTAAGCCCTTTATTATAAAATCTCTTATTGCCTCTTCTGAAACCATGGGTATATCACTAGTGGAAATAAGTACCTGTTCATCTTTAAAGCTTTTAATCCCAAGAAGAATATTGTCCACTAAAGAGTCCGTACTTTGTAACAACTTTATATCTTCCCTCTCTAAGCTTTCAAGCTTAGCTTTATCTCCGATTATTAATATCTTACTAATATACTGTGAATTTTTCAGGGCAGAAATGACATATTCAATCATCATTTTATCCCCAATCAAACAGGTAGCTTTATTATGTAATTCACCACTGCTTTTGTCATTATCTCCTGCCAAAATCACAGCATTTATCATTTACTTTCCCTCCTAAAGCTTATCTACAAACTTTGCTATTGATTGTTTTAAAGTATCTACATGCTGTTGTGCCACTCTTTGAGCTGATACAGTATCTTTATTAACTATGGCTTCTAATATAGATTTATGTTCTTTAAGAACTCCCTCATCTTTTCCAAATTCCTCAAAATATGTGATTCTAAATCTATGCACCTGCTCTTGGAGACCTTGAGATATTTGTATAAGCTTAGCATTACGAGTGGATTGAATGATTTGATCATGAAACTGCATATCCATCTCCACCATTCCTTCCGTGTCATCTTCTTCTAAATATTTTTTAAAATTATCTGAAATAAGTTTTAGATTTTCTAGCTCTTCATCTGTTATTCTTTCAGCACAAAGGGCTGCAGCTAGACCCTCTAGTACATTTCTAACCTCTAAAACATCTAAAATATCTTTAACCGATACATCTGCTACATATGCTCCCTTACGAGCAACCATAACTACAAGCCCTTCTAACTCTAACTTTCTAATAGCCTCTCTAATAGGGGTTCTACTCACACCTAGTTGCTCTGCTAATTGAACCTCCATCAACCTTTCTCCTGGTTTTAAATCAGCATTTAAAATAGAATTTCTTAAATGTTCAAAGACAACCTCCCTAAGCGGTTGATAATTTTCAAGTTTTAATCCTGTTAATCCACTATTTGTCATAAATCTCCCCTCCTTTATAAGTTTTGACAACATATGTTTGTTTATATACCTTTTTCAAATTTTCATAGGCATTTTTTGCTTTATGATAATCCTTATACAACCCAAATACAGTTGGCCCACTGCCACTCATCATACTACCTAAGGCTTGATATTCACACAGCTTTCTTTTTATATCTTTAATAATAGGGTGCATTTTTTCTGTTACCGATTCAAGAACATTGAACATATTTTGTGATATTGTAGGTATATCACTTTCTTCCATTGCTTTAAGAATTGTATAAATTTCAAGATGTTCTGTTAGATTTTCTAAGTCTAATTTCTTATAAACTTCAGCTGTAGAGACAGATATATTGGGTTTTGCTAAAACTACCCAACCTTGGTCTAAGGCAACTATAGGAGTTAACTTTTCACCTATACCCTCAGCTAAAGCTGCTCCCCCTATAACACAAAAGGGTACATCCGCCCCTAGGGATTTGCCTAAAGACATTAATTCCTCTTTATTAACATCTAGTTTCCAAAGCTGATTCATCCCATTTAACACTGCTGCTGCATTAGTACTACCTCCTGCCAATCCAGCAGAGACAGGAATATTCTTTTGTATATATATTTCAACTCCGCCTTTTATATTATAGGTTTTTATCATAAGCTTGGCAGCCTTATATGCAATATTACCTTCATTTATAGGTAGATATTCACAATTAGTTTTTAACCTTATGCCATTTCTAATCTTTTTTATCCTTACTTCATCATATAGATCCACCTGCTGCATTATCATCTTCACATCATGGTATCCATCTTTTCTTTTACCCAGAACATCTAGTGCAATATTTATTTTAGCTCTTGCTTGAATTTTAATTTCATTCACAGGATTCACCTCTCGTATTACTCTTATTATATTTTTTCACCTTGCATTCAATATATACTATTATATATTATAACTTTAAATACCTTCTATGGGTAATAAAAAAGTCCGGAGCACCGGACTTTATCAGTTAAAATTTAAAATTCAATTTTTTTTGGATAATAATTTGATCTCCTGGCATAATCAAGTCTGGATTTGGTATATCATTAGTTTCCACCAGTTCCTTAACAGTGGTATGATACCTTTTTGCTATTTTCCATAGAGAATCCCCAGGCTGAACATAATAAATAGTCATACTTGGGCGTTTATTCATATCCACTTCTTCATCTGATTCGGTTATATCTACTACAACTTCTATATCCTGTTTTTTACTTACTACACAATAAGCTCCTATATTTACCTTTAGCTCCATCTGCTCAGTATTTACAAGACTATAGTCTACATCATTTACAGCAATATCTACATCAGCATTCATGGTATCATTGCATCCTGCTACCTCTACAAAATGTCTAAAAGGAATTTCTTGACTAAAACCACAAACTGGTTTCATTTCTTCATTTGAAAGATATAATACCTCTGCATTTATAATACCTTCTACAATACATTTTTCCTCTGTTATATTAACCTCTGTAATTAACGGTTTACAGCTAACATTGAAGACCTTAGTTATTTCCGGCTCATTTTCAGGAAGCTCAACAGTTTCCTTTACCACCATATTTGAAGAATTTTGTGCTGCAGTTTGACCAAAGGTCATTTTTTGTTTTTGAACATTTAAATTTTTGCCAGGACAATAAGCATCTACTAAAACTTCTTTTTCTTCCATTTCACTTACTGAAGCATCAATTTTAACCATTGCTTCAACCTCTAAAATTCTTCTGTCTCCTTCAATATTTTCCTTAATATCCGTATATACTTCATCAGCTTTTACTAAAACCTTACAGTCCATTTCCTTCATAGCACCCATTACTTCTACAAAATGAGTAAAAGGAATTTCATTTTTAAGCATCATAAGGCTATACTTAGCATCATCGGCAATATATAGAGTGTTCGTCTTTACTACCCCACTTACAATAACCTTTCCATCAGTTACCTGGGTTTCTTTTAAAACTGCAAAAGCATCACATTTTAAAACTTGTTCTATGTCTAAAGCTCCTTCTTCTAGTTCAAAGCTTTCCCTAACCATGGTTTCTGATTTATTAGTACCAATTACATCAGTATAGCCTACCTTCTTTTTAAGTACTTGAACATCTTCTACACCCATTAAGTCCTTTAAAACTTCCATTCTTGAAGCTGTATGGGTTTTTACTGAAACATTAACCACTGTCTTTACAGAAACTTTTCTTTCATTCATAATATTGTGGTCAATATGTTCTATAGCTGCCATAATATTCATGTCTATGTCAACATTTTCATTTGGAATATCTATGTTTTGGCTAAAACCTGCACTAGCGTCCATACTATAGACAGGATATTCCCCTCCGTCAGATACATAAAGTATCTTAAAATTTACAACTCCACCCACCATTATTTTATCTTGAAGTGCCTCTTTTTCTGTTATATTGATATTGCCATCCACTGATAATATTCTTGAAATATCTGGTTTCACATCAGGAACAAGAATATCTCCCTCCACAAGTACTTGAGAAGAGCCTTCTCCAACGGTTTGATCCAGAGTTAACAGGTCTCTAACTAACTCAACGGCCATATATTTTCCTCCTCCTTTAACCTACATTTTCTTAATATAATCATATTTAAAATAAGAGCATTTAATGCTAAATTTTTTATATTTATTAGCCAAGCCAACTAATCTTTATATATGTATGCAAGAGCAAATAAAAAAAGAAGTGGAATTAAAAACTTTTCCACTTCTTTTACATTGTTTTTCATAGGCTTTAGAGTGCTTTATCTGTTCATAAATTCTAAGGATTTATAAACCATATTAGCTGTTTCTGCCATGGTGGCTTGATCCTTAGGTCTAAATTTATTTGATTCCCTAAATAAATTTAATCCTTTGGAAATAGCTACATATCCCTTTAATTCTTCCGATATAGAGCTTTTATCTTTATAATCTAGGGTGAAAATCTCCGTTGCCTTAGCTAGAGTACTATATTCTAAGGTCTTTACAACTAATACAGCTAATTCTTCCCTAGTAAGCTCTTTACTTCCATTAAAGGCTCCATCTTTGTTATCAATTATTCCATATCTAATAGCTGTTTGAATATAACGATAATCTTCACTATCCTCACTAACATCAGAAAACTCCGTCTTGCTATCATTTTGTGCCTTTTCCATAGGATAGTAATTATCCATTCCTCTTGCCTTTACTAACATCTTTACCACATCAATTTTATTTATAGCCTTCTCAGGGTTAAATCCATCTATTTCAAGAATTCCCTGACTTGCCAATAGTTTAGCATTTCTCTGTACCCAATGCCCTTTAAGTGATTCTTCAAAGGCTTTAAGATCATAATCAGCAATTTCATTTCCATTATAGTCTATTGGCTTTCCTGAAGTAGCCTCTAAAAGCATATTTGAGCTGTATTGAACTTTTTTAGGATTTAATCTATAAACTAGCTTTATTTCATACTGAGGATTTTGATAATTATTGGTTTTATTATATCTATTATAAGCTAATTCTACCCCATTATACTGGAAAAGAGTATTTTTAGCTTGTTCCTCTGTTATTACCTCTTCTACTTCTGGAAAAGTCATATCCTCCTGCCAGCGACAACTAAAGTTTTGTATTTTTCCTGTTCTGCTATTAATTCCTATATTGATAGAATTTTCCTCGTAAAGAACATTATCTACCTTTCTAGTAAAGTTAAAGCTATAATTCATAGGAGATACTTCTTTACCATCTATATAGTCATTATAGTAATAATATACTTGTTCAGTTTTTATATCATCAATTTTATTTGGGTGGTACTTTGCTATCATGTCAATTGATTTTTGATAGGCTTCTTCCCAAGAGATTACTGGTTCTTCTACATTATTAGGTCCATAATAATCCCAATTGCTAAAGGCTAAAAGCTCTTCTGTCAAGGCATCAAACATAATTCTGCCATTTTGTCTAGGCATTGCTTCTTTGTTTTGCTCATTATTTTGAACTTCTTCTACAGAAAAATCTATATTCCAAGCCTTTTTACCTACAGCTTCCCAGTGTCCATCTCCTTCAATATAGCTTATATTATTTATTTTTATATTACCTTTAATTTCTTCTTTTAAGATTAAAAGGGCAAGTTCTTTTGCTCTATCCTTAGTCATCTCTTTTTTCTTAGTCACAGGACTAGCCTCTTTTAGTATATCCTGCAATTGTTTATCTGTTATATTAGTTGATTTCACATTTTTTGATTTTACTCTACCGTTGTAATCTAGTATTTCTCCTGTTCGAGCATTTAGGATTTTACTATCATAATTATAGTTTGCCCTATAAGCAAGCTTTACTCTCTTAGGTACTGGTTCATACTTGTATTGATCTCTAATAGGTAAATATATAAGCTCCATCTTTAAATTATCTTTAATTATTTTTGTTGCCTCTTCTTTAGAAATTATTTCATCTTTTGAAGGGAGGTCTTTAAGATCATTCCATCTATAGTTAAAATTTCTAATTTCCCCTGTAGCTCCATCCATACTTACATTTATATAGTTGTTTTCGTATTTGATACCATCATATAATCTGATATAGTTAAAATTATAATATACTGACTGCATTCCAGTTGGCATAATGCGATAGTTGTCATCTACATTGTCTCTTATCACTGTTTGATCTAATAATTCTGGGATTATTTTATTTATAAAAGCCTCTGCTTTTTCTCTGGCTTCTTCTTTAGTAAATTTTGCTTGCCTTTTTATAGGATCTTCATAGTTTCTATTTTCCTTATTTATTGACAGTATCTCACCTGTCATAGAATCTAATGCTATATTAATATATATGTATTCTGCTGCATCTTGATATTGCCAACTTATCTGCCATGTATAAAGCTCTGGCTCTGACCAGTCTTTACGATTTTCTATATTGAAATTAAATTTTGAATCATCTACAGATATATCAAATAAATCCTTTAATGATTTTTTTGCTATTGCTAAAGCTTCATCTCTGCTAATGTTTGGCTTTGGAAGTTCTTCCTTTATAGGTTCTTGATATTCTATAGTTTCTGTTTCCAATGCAGAAGTCTGAGTTCCATTGGCAAATACAGACATAGGCACCCCAGCAAGTAATAAAGTCATAACCAAAAATAAAATACTTGTTTTCTTAATCATATAGACATCCTCCTTATTTTTAATATCTCTTTAATTTAATATGGAAATCTCCTTTTCCAAATCCCCCCTTTAATATCTATGTACATTTTTTCTTCCTATGTTTTTATATATTTGACGTATACCCGAAAAAATAGTTTCCTAATAAAAAAAATTTACATTGCATATTTTAGGGATTATGCGACGTAAAAAAAGTTGAAGGTTGAAGGTTGAATGTTGTATGTTGAAGGTTAAGATCAAAGGCAAGATCCTTCGTGTTCACTCAGGATGACATTTGGGAGTTTTTCTCTCGCCTGTCATCCTGAGTGAACACGAAAGATCTGTATATTAGGGTTTAGGGTTTGTTTTTAGGGTCAAGGGAAGGATCCTTCGCATACGCTCAGGATGACTTTGGGAGTATTCCTCTGGTCTGTCATCCTGAGTGTATACGAAGGATCTTTCTTTGTGCGCCCGGCATGGGCGTAAACTAGTCGGTGAAAGTCCGATACGGGGGTTGATAGTGCCAACCGTTAGCTTAAGACAAGGGTGCCCACCGTGAGGTGGAATCTGAAGGAAGTCGGCGGCAAAACTCTGGTCTGAGGTACACGAACTACATTAGAGGCTTAACCCTGTGGATGAGGTTGCAAAACAAACCAAAGTCCAAAACTATCCGAAACAGGAAAAGTAAATGTAGCAGATATATGGAGCGAAAGTTTACGTTCTTACCTGGGGAGGTCTGATAGATACGTCGTAAAAGACCACGGTCTACATGACAACCTATGCAGTGATGTATAATTGAACTATCAGAAGTCAGCAGAAGTCATAGTACTAGAATAGCTATAGATATTCTAGGAAGGACTGAACATTAAGGAGGCGAGTAAGATTGACAATCTCAATAAACACGAAAAGAATACAGAAAACCAAAGAATTGGACTACCCGGTGGAAGTAGAGTTGGAAACTCAAGGTAAACAGGGAGTGTACAGTGATTTGTCGGCGATGCCAAATCTGAAAACCAAGTCAAGCTTTAATACTGGAAAACTACTTGAAAGAATTGTAGATAAGAGAAACCTCTTTGAAGCATACAAGAAAGTAATAGCTAACAAAGGAAGTAGTGGAATTGATGGTATGAGAGTAGATGAACTTTTACCCTACCTACAAGAACACTATGAAACTTTAAAAGCAAATCTGTTAAATGAGAAATACAAACCACAACCAGTTAGAAGAGTAGAAATACCTAAGCCAACTGGAGGAGTAAGACTACTTGGAATACCAACGGTAATAGATAGATTAATCCAACAAGCAATAAATCAAGTAATTAATCCAATATTTGATAAAGAATTTTCAAATAATAGCTATGGATTTAGACCAGGAAGAAGTGCACACATGGCTCTAAAACAAGCACAGACATATATAGATGAAGGATACAAATATGTGGTTGATATGGATTTAGAAAAGTTCTTTGACAATATAAACCATGACCTATTAATGAATCTAGTAGCGAGAAAGATAAAGGACAAAAGAGTATTAAAACTAATCAGGAAATATTTAAACTCTGGAATAATGTTAAAGGGAATGGTAGTAAAATCAGAACAAGGAGCATCTCAAGGTGGACCTCTAAGTCCGTTACTTAGTAATATATTACTTGATGAATTAGATAAGGAATTAGAGAGAAGAGGACATAAATTCTGCAGATATGCTGATGATAGTAATATATATGCTAAAAGTATAAGAGCAGGAGAAAGAGTCCTTAAAAGCATTACAAAATTCCTAGAAAGAAAACTAAAATTAAAAGTAAATACTAAGAAATCAGCAGTATCCTCGCCAACTAAAAGAAAATTCTTAGGATACAGTTTCTACTATAAAAAAGGTAAAATTAAACTTAGAATCCATAATAAAAGTTACCAACGATTTAAAGAAAAGATTAGAAAGATTACTAATAGAAATAAAAGTATGAATTTTAATCATAGGATTAAGAAACTAAATGAAATAACCGTAGGATGGGTAAATTATTTCAAACTAACAGACGCGATAGGTAAGCTAAAGGAATTAGATGGATGGATACGAAGGCGACTAAGAGCTTGTATATGGAAAACATGGAAACTAGTAAGAACTAGATTTAAAAACCTAATGAAACTAGGAGTACCCAAACAGAAGGCATGGGAACATGCAAACACAAGGAAAAGTTACTGGAAAGTATCTAAAAGTCCAATACTAAGTAAAACCATAACTAATCAGAGACTGATTAACCATGGTTTTAAAGGTCTAACCTCACAGTATGAAAAACTTAGACTGTCTTAATGAACCGCCCAGTACCGAACGGTATGCTGGGTGGTGTGAGAGGACGGTAATTAAAATAATTAATTGCCTCCTACTCGATTAAGGTTTTAACCTAAACCTCAACCTTAACCTGCGACGTTTACGTCGCACTTTCCCTATATTGCACACAAAAAAA
>SWCE01002004.1_pt1 | contig 12290 bp, 10 predicted proteins | sample 4690061 | NCBI WGS metagenome assembly SWCE01 (sample SAMN10267279, study PRJNA491770) | bioreactor metagenome | isolation source: DHS bioreactor inoculated with subseafloor sediment | place: Japan: off Shimokita Peninsula | collected 2012-10
GGGGGGCTCGTTCGACGACATGCTCGCCGCCAAGGGTGACAAGGAGATCGGCGACCGCTTCAACAAGATCATCGCCACGCTGGCCGAGGCCAACGGTCTGCGCAACGTCATCGACCAGGCCGACTTCAATGACGAGGAAAAACTCGGCAGGGGCAAGGAGATGCAGGACCGGCTCTCCAAGCTGGTCACCATCTTCAACGACCTGGACTTCCGGGGTTCGCGCGCCGAGGGCGACGACCTGCTCGGCGACGCCTACGAGTACCTGATGCGCCACTTCGCCACTGAGTCCGGCAAGTCCAAGGGGCAGTTCTACACCCCTGCCGAGGTCTCCCGCATCCTCGCCAAGGTTGTCGGCATCGGACCGCACACCAGCCAGGACCAGACCGTCTACGACCCGGCCTGCGGGTCCGGCTCGCTGCTGCTCAAAGCCGCTGCCGAGGCCCCGCGCGGCATGACGATCTACGGCCAGGAAAAAGACAACGCCACCTGGGCGCTGTCGAAGATGAACATGATCCTGCACGGCAATGAGATCGCCGAGATCGAAAAGGGCGACACTCTCACCAGCCCGCAGTTCACCCGCAACGATCAACTGCGGACCTTCGACTTCGTGGTCATGAACCCGCCGTTCTCGGTCAAATCCTGGAGCAACGGACTCGAGCACGACTACGGCCGCTTCGAATACGGCCGTCCCCCGGAGAAGAACGGCGACTATGCCTTCCTGCTGCACGCGCTCAAGTCCCTCAACAGCACCGGCAAGGCCGCGATCATCCTGCCGCACGGGGTGCTGTTCCGTGGCCACGCCGAAGCAACGATCCGCCGCAACCTGCTCCAACACGGTTTCGTCAAGGGGGTCATCGGGTTGCCGGCGAACTTGTTCTACGGCACCGGCATCCCGGCCTGCATCGTCGTCCTCGACAAGGAGAACGCCCCGGCCCGCACCGGGGTGTTCATGATCGACGCCTCCAAAGGCTTCATCAAGGACGGCAACAAGAACCGCCTGCGCAGCCAGGACATCCACAAGATCGTCGACACCTTCACCAAACAGGTCGAGCTCGACCGCTACTCCCGCATGGTGCCGCTCAGCGAGATCGCCGATCCGAAAAACGACTACAACCTCAACATCCCCCGCTACATCGACTCCTCCGAACCCGAAGACCTCCAAGACCTGCACGCCCACCTCCACGGCGGCATCCCCGACCGCGACCTCGACGCCCTGAGCGACTACTGGGACGCCTTCCCCCGGCTACGCGGTCACCTCTTCACCCCGAACCGTCCCGGCTACAGCGACCTGGCCATCGACGTGGGCCAGGTCCAGCAGGCCATCCTCGACTCCGTCGAATTCCGGAAGTTCACCGACGAGGCCCGCGCGCTGACCGCCGACTGGTTCGCTGCGCACCGCGACACACTCGCAGCGATCGATAAGGACACCACGCCGAACGACCTGATCGCCGCCCTCGGAGACGATCTGCTGGCCCGCTTCAAGCCCGTCCCACTGCTCGACGAGTACGACGTCTACGAACAGCTCCTGACCTACTGGCACGAGGTCATGCACGACGACGTCTATCTGCTCATGGCCGACGGCTGGCTCGGCGCCGCCCAACCCCGGCAGACCATCGAGGACAAGGACCGCAGACTCTCCGAAATCCCCGACCTGGTCGTCGGATCCGGGCGCGGCGCCACCAAATACAAGACGGACCTTATTCCGCCGGCACTGATCGTCGCTCGCTATTTCGCCGACGCGCAGGCCAGAATCGACGAGCTGACCGTCGTCGCCGACGAGGCCACCCGCGCCGTCGAGGAATACCTTGAAGAGCGCGCTGTCGAGGACGGACTGCTCGCCGACGCCATGGACGACGACAAGATCTCCAAAGCCCTCGTCGCCGCAAGGTTGAAGACGATTAAGAAGGATGGCGATCCCGAGGAGATCGAAGCACTGCAGCAGGCGATTGAGCTGTACAACACCGAAGCCACCGCCAAGAAAACCATCAAAGATGCCCAAGCCGAACTCGACCTCGCCACCCTCAAAAAATACGGCGACCTGACCGAAAACGACATCAAAACACTCGTGCTCGACGACAAATGGCAGGCCACCACAGTGCACCGCGTTGTAGGTGAAGTCGAAGCGCTCACCCTCGACCTGGTCTCCCGCATCCAACAACTCGGCGAACGTTATGCAGCAACCGTCCACGATCTCGATGCCGAGCTCGATCGGCTCGAAGCTAAAGTCGCGGCTCACCTCGCTGAAATGGGGGTCGAGTGATGAGCTCGACCATTCGACTTCGTGATGTCGGCAGCACCTACGGTGGATTGACCGGCAAAACTAAAGCAGACTTCAGTTGCGGCGACGCCTCATTCGTGACATTCCTGGAAGTGATCAACAGCACACGTTTGCGCGGACACGCCCTTGAACGAGTACGGGTTACGGAGGGTGAGCGGCAGAACCGTGTGATGCGCGGAGATCTGCTTTTCAACGGGTCGTCCGAGACGCCAGAAGAGGTGGCACTTTCCTCAGTCGTGGACTTCGATCCCGACACCTTTACGTTCCTCAATAGTTTCTGCTTCGGTTTTCGACTTCGGGCTGACGCGCAGGTGGATCCGACATACCTTGCATACTTCTTTCGCTCTTCATCTGGGAGAGCGCTCGTTGCATCCCTTGCGCAGGGCGCGACTCGGTACAACATCGCTAAGACGAAGTTCCTTGACGTCGAGCTTGCATTGCCGTCGATCGCGCACCAGCGAGAAATAGCACAGTCGCTAGGCCACGCTGACGACCTGATAGCCACCCTCGAGCGGCTCATCGCCAAGAAGCAGTCGATCAAGCAGGGCTTGATGCAGCAGCTCCTTACCGGCAGCACACGCCTGCCAGGGTTCGAAGACAAGTGGATAACCACGACTTTCGGACAGCTTGGTGTGATTCTCAAAGGCCGTGGCATTAAGCGCGATGATGTGCGTGCCGTGGGCACACCCTGTATCCGGTACGGGGAGCTGTACACGTATTTTGTCGACTACACCGCATCGCCTCGATCATTCGTTGACCGAGAGGTAGCCAGTACTGCGCTACCGATTCGCTCGGGCGACCTGCTTTTTGCCGGCTCTGGTGAGACACGCACAGAGATCGGCATGTGTGTTGCTTATATCGGGGATGTGCCAGCTGTTGCAGGCGGTGACATCTTGGTGCTCCGGGGAAATACGTTTAATCCTATCTACCTAGCAACTTTGGCGAATACGTCGGCTGTGACCAATCAGAAAGCTCGGGCAGGTCAGGGTGATGCGGTAGTTCACATCAATAGCCGTGCGCTGGCAGCGATTAGTGTCTCGCTCCCGCCGCGTCCCGAGCAGGATGCGATCGCCAAGGTTCTGGTTGATGCTGACCAGGAACTGCAATCACTCCACGAACGACTACGAAAGGCCCGTGCTATCAAGACCGGGATGATGCAGCAGCTTTTGACCGGTCGTACGCGTACGCGTTTGCCTGTGGAGTCCGACGGGTGAGTGTCGGTAAGTCGGTGCGTTTGTTTCTGGCCGATGGCACGCCGGGTGGGTTGTTGACGGCGGAGATCATGAACTGGACCGGGCATGTGGTGGCGGCGCCGCGGTCGGATCTTGCGGCGTTGTTGAAGCGCCCGGAGACCAGTCGCACCGGTATCTACATCCTGTTGGGGGATGATCCGGACAGTCTGGGTGGGCAGCTGGCGTATATCGGTGAGGGCGATGACGTCAGCGCACGGCTGTATCAGCACGCCCGCTCGGAGGATCAGCGAGGGAAGGATTTCTGGGACCGGGCGATCGTGTTGACCAGCAAGGACACGAACCTGACCAAGGCGCACGCCCGGTATCTGGAGAGCCGGTTTCTCACCCTCGCGGTGCAGGCCGGCCGGGCTCGGTTGACCAATGGCACGAATCCGCCGCCGATCGCGTTGCCGGAGGCGGATGTGTCGGACATGGAGTACTTCGTCGAGCAGGCCAAGATCGTGCTGCCGGTGCTCGGGGTGAATATCTTCCGAGCGCCGACCATGGCTCCCGCCGTTGCGAATCCGGAGACCGTGGCCCGTCGGAGCGAGTCGCCGGTGTTCGAGATGACGCTGCGCAAGTTCGGGATCACCGCCCGGGCCCGGGAGGTCGATGGTGAGTTCACCGTGCTGGAAGGCTCCGGTGCGCGGTTGACGTGGACCGGGGCGGAGAGCCACAGCTACACGAGTTTGCGGTCGAAGTTGGAGCAGGACGGCACGCTAGTGTCTTCGCCGGACGGGTCGTCGATGCGGTTTGCCCGCAATCATGTGTTCGCCAGTCCGAGCGCGGCCGCGGCGATCGTCGCCGGTCGCAGCGCCAACGGCCGCAAGGAATGGGTGATCGAGGGGCAGCCCACCACCTACGGTGAGTGGGAAACCGAAGGTATCGATGCGGCCATGACACAAGGGGCATAGGGATGAGTGACGTCGGGCAGATCGAGCGCAAGACCCAGGACCGGGTGGTGGCGCTGTTCCGTGATCAGCTCGACTACGAGTATCTCGGGAACTGGGCCACGCGTGCCGGTAACGCGAATATCGAGACCGCGTTGCTGACCGCCAGTTTGAAGGCCCGCGGGTACGACGCCCCGCTCATCAACCGGGCCCTCGATCAGCTCGGCAAGGCCGCAGCGGTCGGTGCCGGGCACAGCCTGTACGAGGCGAACCGTGAGGTGTACGGGCTGCTGCGCTACGGGGTGAAGGTGCGCCCCGGGTTCGGCGAGCAGACCGAGACGGTGTGGCTGATCGATTGGAAGAACCCGCACGCGAACCATTTCGCGATCGCCGAGGAAGTCACCGTCGCCGGGCAGCACACCAAACGCCCCGACCTCGTGCTGTACGTCAACGGGCTGGCCCTGGCCACCCTGGAGCTCAAACGCTCGAAGGTGGCGGTGTCGGAGGGAATCCGGCAGACCATCGGCAATCAGCGCCCGGAGTTCATCGGCTCGTTCTTCTCCACGGTGCAGTTCGTGTTCGCCGGCAACGACGTCGAAGGCCTGCGCTACGGGGTGCTCGACACCCCGGAAAAATACTGGCTGGAGTGGAAAGAACCCTCCGAGATCCCCGATCCCCTCGACCGCGGACTGGTGCAGCTGTGCCGCAGAGAGCGGCTGCTCGAGCTGATCCACGACTTCATCGTCTTCGACACCGGCGTGAAGAAGGCACCCCGACACAACCAGTACTTCGGGGTCAAGGCCGCCCAGGAACGGATCGCCCAGCGTGAGGGCGGCATCATCTGGCACACCCAGGGCTCGGGCAAGTCCTTGACGATGGTGTGGTTGGCGAAGTGGATCCGGGAGAACCAGCCCGATGCGCGGGTGCTGCTGATCACCGACCGCACCGAACTCGACGAACAGATCGAACGAGTCTTCGAGGGCGTCAACGAGCAGGTCTACCGCACCACCAGTGGCGCGGATCTGATCGGCACCCTCAACACCAGCGAGCACTGGCTGATCTGTTCGCTGATCCACAAGTTCCGCGGCACCGACACCGGCAAGGACGCCGACGAGGAGTCCACGGCGAAGTTCATCCAAGAACTGCGCGCCACCGTCCCGAACGATTTCAAGGCCAAGGGCAACATCTTCGTGTTCGTCGACGAGGCCCACCGCACCCAATCGGGGGCGATGCACGAGGCGATGAAACAGCTGTTACCGGGCGCGATGTTCATCGGGTTCACCGGCACCCCGCTGCTCAAGGCGGACAAGGCCACCAGCATCGAAACGTTCGGTACGTTCATCCACACCTACAAGTTCGACGAGGCCGTCACCGACAGGGTGGTGCTCGATCTGCGCTACGAGGCCCGCCACATCGACCAACAGCTGACCGCTCCCGCTCAGATCGATGCGTGGTTCGACGCGAAAACCAAGGGCATGACCGACCTGTCGAAGGCGGAGCTGAAGAAACGGTGGGGCACCCTGCAGAAGGTCCTCACCAGCAAGTCGAGGGCCGAGAAGATCGTCTCCGACATCCTGCTCGACATGGAAACCAGACCCCGCCTGATGGACGGGCGCGGCAACGCCATGCTGGTGGGCTCAAGCATCTACCAGGCCTGCAAGTTCTACGACATGTTCGTCGCCGCGGGCTTCAAAGGCAAATGTGCCATCGTCACCAGCTACACCCCCAACGCAAGCGATGTGGCGAAGGAAGACGCCGGGGTAGGGGATACCGAAAAACGCTTCCAGTACGACACCTACCGGCGGATGCTCGCCGACTTCTTCGGCGAACCTGTCGACACGGTGGCCACCCCAGCCAAGGTCGAGGCGTTCGAGCAGGCCGTCAAGCGCCAGTTCCGCGAAAATCCCGGGCAGATGCGGCTGCTGATCGTCGTCGACAAACTCTTGACCGGTTTCGATGCCCCGTCCGCGACATATCTGTACATCGACAAGAAGATGCGCGATCACGGCCTGTTCCAAGCGATCTGCCGCGTCAACCGGCTCGACGGGGACGACAAGGACTACGGCTACATCGTCGACTACCAGGACCTATTCAACTCCCTCGAATCCGCCATCACCGACTACACCTCCGGCGCCCTGGACGGCTACGAGAAACAAGACATCGATGGGTTGCTGTCGGACCGTATCGACAAGGCCCGCGAGAAGCTGGATGACGCGCTCGAGCGAGTTCGGGCCCTCATCGAGCCCGTCGCTCCGCCCAAGGGCACACTCCAGTACCAGCAGTACTTCTGTGCGCTCGAACCCGGAAACAGCGACCAGCTCAAGGCGAATGAACCCAAACGCGTCGAGCTGTACAAGTCGATCGCCGCCGCGGTGCGGGCCTACGGCAACCTCGCCAACGAGATGACCGACGCCGGCTACACCCCGGCCGAAGCCGACACGATCCGCCAAGAGGTCGCCCACTACGTCGATGTGCGGGCCGAGGTGAAACTCGGCGCCGGCGAGAACATCGACTTCAAGCAGTACGAGGCCGGGATGCGGTACCTGCTCGACACCTACATCCAAGCCGATGCCTCCCAGATCGTGGCGAACTTCGCCGACACCGGGCTGATCGAGCTCATCGTCCAGCACGGCGCCGGGGCCATCGACACCCTCCCACCGGGGATCAAGAAGAACCCCGAGGCGGTGGCGGAGACGATCGTCAACAACATCCGGCAGGTGATCGTCGACGAACACGCCCTGAACCCGAAGTACTACGACTCCATGAGCACCCTGCTCGACGCGATCCTCGACGAACGCCGCCGCCAAGCCCTCGACTACCAGCAGTACCTGACCCAGCTGATCGACACCGCCAAGAAGATCGGCACCCAGGACTCCGGCACCACCTACCCCGAGTGGGCCGACAACGGCGCCCGCCGCGCCCTGATCGACTTCGGATTCGACGATCCGGCCACACCGATCCAGATCGACACCGCGATCCTGACCAGCAAACCCCACGACTGGGTCGGCCACCCCATGAAAGAAAAAGTCGTCAAACGCGCCCTCCATAAGGTTCTGCCCCCGGACTTCGACCGGATGGACGAGCTATTCGACCTGATCAAGGCCCGCGATGAGTACCACTAACGCCTACCTGAGCGTGCGCGGCATCGACATCGACGTGATCTACAAGGACATCAAACACCTGCACATCGGGGTCTACCCGCCCATGGGTCGGGTGCGCGTCGCAGCCCCCACCCGCCTCGACGACGACCAGGTCCGCCTGGCCGTGATCCAGCGCCTGTCGTGGATCAAACGCCAACGCGACAAACTCCGCTCCGCGCAGCGGCAAACCGAACGAGAGATGGTCACCGGCGAATCCCACTACATCTGGGGGGTGCGGCGCCGGCTCACCGTCATCGAACGCCCCGGACGAGCACATCTCGAGATCGATGGCACCCGGCTCGTGCTCTACACCCCCGGCGGCACCTCGGCCGACCAGCGCCGGGCCTATCTGGATCGCTGGTACCGGGCGCAGCTACGGCAAGCGATTCCCGAGCTCATCACCAAGTGGGAGGATCTGCTGGGGGTGAGTGTGCCGCAGTGGACGATTCGGCGGATGAAAACGAAATGGGGCTCGTGCAATCGCGAGACCCGGCACCTGTGGTTCAACGTCGAACTCGCCAAAAAACACCCCGATTGTCTCGAATACATCGTCGTGCACGAAATGATGCACTACTTCGAACGCAATCATGGTGAACGCTTCACCACGTTGATGAACCAGCACCTACCCGACTGGCGGCAACGCCGTGACCAACTCAACGGGGCACCACTTGGGCACGAACAGTGGCCATAACGTGCCCCATCCAATGAGGTGGCGCACGGTGAGTTGACGAAGGCTACTGGCTGGACGAGGAGCCCTCCATGCACCTATCGGACCAATGATATCGGCCCGGATTTGTAGGATATGAGCTGAGTTGCTCGGCCTAACAGGGGGGACTGTAAGAACAACGGTGTAACTCTGAAAGGAGATGCACCATCATGACTGATGTGATTGATCGTGAGGCCGGATCGAACTCGGCACCTGTGGGTGTCAGCGATGCGCGACTGCAGGAGCTGGTGGATCAGGCCCGGGCCGACGGCTTGCAGCTCACCGGCGAGGGCGGGTTGCTGGCGAAGTTGACCAAGCTGGTGGTGGAGTCCGCGCTCGAAGGCGAGATGGACGACCACCTCGGCTACAGCAAGAGCGACTCGGCCGGGCGGGGCAGCGGCAACTCCCGCAACGGCCGACGCTCCAAGACCGTGCTGACCGAGGCCGGTCCGGTCGAGCTGGCGGTGCCCCGGGACCGGGAATCCTCGTTCGAGCCGAAGATCGTGGCCAAGCGGCAGCGGCGGCTGTCCGGGGTGGAGGACATGGTGATCTCGCTGTCGGCCAAGGGGTTGACCACCGGTGAGATCTCTGCGCACATGGCCGAGGTGTACGGAGCCGAGGTGTCCAGGCAGACGATCTCGACGATCACCGAACGGGTGATGGACGGCATGGCCGAGTGGCAGAACCGGCCACTGGATCCTGTGTACCCGGTGTTGTTCATCGACTGCGTCCACGTCAAGATCCGCGACGGCAACGTAGCCAACCGGCCGATCTACGTCGTGATGGGAGTGACTGTCGACGGTACCCGCGACATCCTCGGATTATGGGCCGGCGAGCACGGCGACGGGGAGGGGGCGAAGTACTGGTTGCGGGTGTTGTCCGAGCTGAAAAATCGTGGTGTGCGGGATGTGCTGATCGTCGTGTGCGACGGTCTGAAGCACCTGCCCGACTCGATCGGGCAGGTGTGGCCGCAGACCATCGTGCAAACCTGCGTGGTCCACCTTCTCCGCAATACCTACGCCTACGCCTCCCGCAAGGACTGGGCCGAGATCGCCAAGGACCTCAAACCGGTCTACACCGCGCCGTCGGAGCAGGCCGCGCTGGACCGGTTCGCCGAGTTCAGCGACAAATGGGAGAAACGCTATCCCGCGATCATCCGGCTCTGGACCAACGCCTGGGCCGAGTTCGTGCCGTTCCTGCAGTTCGACAACGCCATCAGGCAGGTCATCTACACGACCAACGCCATCGAGAGCGTCAATGCTCGAATCCGCAGGGCTGTCAAGGCTCGCGGCCACTTCCCGACCGAAGCGGCGGCCTTGAAATGCGTGTTCCTGGCCATCATGAGCCTCGACCCCAAAGGCACCGCCCGCCAGCGCTGGTCCAACCGCTGGAAGGCAGCACTGAACGCCTTCGAGATCACCTTCGACGGACGCCTGTCCGCCGGACGAAAGTAGCTAGAAATCAACCAGTTACACCGTTATCTGGACAGACCCCCCGAAGGCCCCCCCCCGGCAGCCGAGCCCGACGGGCTATGTCTCGGTCCTCTTTTGTTAGCTTCCACTACCAGCGAGACCATTGGCGAGTCCAGCAAGTCTTGAGGATGGGAGCACTGGATGAACAGGTCGAGCTGCCAGCGCAAGATTGGGAACAGGTCAAGCGCAGAGGAGACACGGCCGTCGAGAAGTGGATCGACAAGCAGATGAACTACAAGCAGGCGGTCATCGTGATGATCGGAGCGGAGACCGCCTCGCGGAAGTTCGTTCGCTACGAGATCCAACGCGCCTGGGCGATCAAAAAGCCGCTACTCGGTGTGTGCATCCATGGCCTCAAGAATTCCGCAGGAATCACGGATCAGCCTGGAGCGAATCCGTTTGCGCAGTTCGGTTTTTCCGACAGCAGTAGGACATATGCCGACTATGTTCCCGTCTACGACCCAGCCGATTACACTGGTCGCTTCGCTCCTACGAGCAATGACATTTACGCCGCGATTCAAAAAAACATCGCAACGTGGGCCACTCAGGGCTATCGACGACCATGAACAAGAGTGAGAATCCCGAACACCTATGTCCGTTCTGTGCTATCGCTGCACGCCGAGGACCTGCACGAGAAATTATGCGCACCGCGGACGTCATTGCCTTCCTTCCGGACGTTCCTGCGGTCCCAGGGCACATCCTCGTCGTGCCACAGGCTCACGTGCGCAACATCTGGGAGATTGATGAGCACACCGGACATGTGCTGGCCGATGCTACGCGTCGCGTTGCAACAGCGGTTGCCCGCGCAACTCGAGCTGAGGGCATGAACATCATCCAGTCGAATGGAGTGGCTGCTGGCCAGTCAGTCTTTCATCTCCACATTCATGTGGTGCCGCGCCACATGGGCGACCGCATTCCTGAGCTTTGGCCGCCCGATGCAGACTGGTCGGATGCGGAGCTCGATTCCATCGCCTCGACCATACGAGCATCGATTGATGAGCTCGGTTGACATTCCGAAAGACACGGTCGCGTTGAGACCCTACCCCTCCCCCTACGACGGTGGCGGGGAAAAGGTCTCGCTGGGTTGGGGGGCGGGCATGGGTACCTGTGGGAGCGGCGTTGCACTGTCATTGAGGGTGGGTTCCGGGTTATCAGGTACGCCGGTCTGCAAACCTCCCTCGGTTGTCACGCGGATTTCGTAGGGGGACGGATTAGTTTCGGCTGGAGATAGAAGCGCGAGAGTGAGAGTCACAAGGAAGATCAGAACAATCATTGCACCATAAAAAAGACTCAAACTTACCGAAAATGCCACGGCCCACCATGAGTGTCTAGGCACGTAGCGTCGCGGATTAATTTTGAAGTCTTTGACGGTGCCCGCTGCGACTGCATCATATATGTTTCGGAATGCGCGCTCCTGCCTCAGGTAGTAGGTGTCCAGTATCCAAAAAACGAGTGCGGGAAGAACAGCAGCGGCGGCGAGTAAAATATGGTCATGCGCTACCGCAAATCCCATGAGAGCCGAAACCAGAGTAAGCGACCATCCTTTCATCAAGAAAGAATTGTTCGCCAACCTGGTTATTATCGACTGGACGAACTCCATATGCTTATGATGGTCGTTCTGATTTACTTGCGAGGAACTCATCGACGCTCCAGGTCCTCGTATCGTCCCTCAGTACGAGCAAAAGACTTGATCGACTCCCCGCGCAGACCCGAAGGGAGCACAGCGTATGGCTGTGTCGTTCCGTAGGGCAATACTTCAACCTTCTCGATGACCTTATACAGCCCCAAGTACTCCTGCCCCACGAAGTCGTCGTACTTGACTGAGCTCTCGATGGGGAGAATCGAAATACGCTCAGCATTCCGTAGACCGTCGAAGTATCCGAGCTCCCACGGCATCCACCGCGATTCGCAGGCCGCCCTTGAAGTTGCATAGATCATCGTTCTCGACACGCGCATCTGGTCCCGAAGGCGGGCTGCCGTAGCAGATGATACTTGAGTGCGATCCAGCTGAGGATCCTCTATCCAGTCGACGTATACGCTCAACCCTTGCTTCCGCAGCAAATTTCGCAGTCCTAAAATAAGGCGAGCGTCCCGAACGCTATGACTGAGGAATACATCGAATCCTCCTAGCGCAGACTTTTCTAACCTACTTAAAGCATCAGCTGCCGAGCTTGCTGTACGCCCCTCGGCGTACGTCAACAAGTCTTGTTCGGTGTAGTACAGAGCCATCTGTTCTCCCTTCGAAGTCCCATTCAACCAGTGACGACTGACACCTTTAGGGATTGCTGCGTGATCCGATAACAGTCTCTCTGCGGTGATCTGCAGGGCCGGCACGGATCCCTTCGCGATCCGGTACGCGATGATCAAGAGCAGCATGGACCGCGGTGCTGCGGTCGGTGGCGACGAGGCACAGTGGATCCTCGAAGCTGCGGCGGTGGCGTACTGCCCCGACTACGTCGATGCGGTCGTCAACAGCGGGACTCCCCGATGACAGACCCCTTGGCCGAGCTCTTCGAGCAGTAGCGTTCGCCATCGTCACCGCGACGGTTCTGCCCTCGGAACACCTTCCCTG
>SWCE01004006.1_pt1 | contig 12152 bp, 9 predicted proteins | sample 4690061 | NCBI WGS metagenome assembly SWCE01 (sample SAMN10267279, study PRJNA491770) | bioreactor metagenome | isolation source: DHS bioreactor inoculated with subseafloor sediment | place: Japan: off Shimokita Peninsula | collected 2012-10
GCGCATCAATTCGGTTGACTCGCTCACCGCTACCAGGCAGAAGCGTAAATCCTGGTTCAGTAATACCCAGCTGCTGCCATTCCAGCGCTTACAATCGCCGTCCGGGTAGCCGCGGCCATCATCCGTTTCCAAGGCGAAATAATGGCTGCTATCCAGTGCTCCAGTGCGTTCCACCACCAGCCAGAAGCGGGTATTGGCTGCCAGGTTCAGGGTTGCATCCAGTAGCCAGACCTTCCAACCCCAGCCACCCTGCAGGTTTGCATTGGGAAGGATGCTGCTGGCCAGCACGCTGCCCGGTACGCTGGCGTTGTCCGTGCAAATCTTCACCCGCAGGTCATCAACGGGGTTCCCCAGAATGGCTCCCCGCAACCAGATATGCCCCAATGTAAAAACATCCGACCCGGTTTTAAAGCTCTGCGCCAGGCGTTCGCTGCCACTCAACCCCAACAATTGTTGGCTCTTCCCGCCCGGCAGATGTGCCAGTAAGCCGCTATCTTCCCCATCCAGCGTCCAATCCAACCGCTGCCACCAGCCTTTCGCACGGATTTCCAATCGCGGATTTCTTTCCTGCGCGCGTAATATCAGGCCATTGGTGTCATCCTGTCCTTTCTGCAGGAGGTGGTAAAGTGCCGCCTGCTGTGCGCTGTTCGCATCCACCTGCTGCAGGCGGATCATGGCTTCTTTGGCACCCAGAACTGCCAGGCGTTCAGCATGCTGTACCCACTCGCTGAATTGTGAGCTGCGTAACGGATCCAGCAGCGTGCTGACCTGCGGGTAGCGCGCGATGACCCGGCTGAGTAGTTTATGCGTTGACCAGCTAAAGCGCAGCCTGCGCACATCCAGGGCGATCTCTTCAATCCAACCCCGCCAGATCGCTTGCCCGGTTTCGTTGTAAATGCTGACCTCTTTGCCCAGCCACGAGCGAATCACCTTCTGATTGATCAGCGTTGGATTCAGCACCCCGGCCGAAAGCGACGCTGATTGTGCGCCACCCGGCAACGACCAATCCATCTGATCCACCTCCCAGCCCGCATTGTGATGCAGCATTCCTTCCATACCGGGTAAGTCCAGTTTAACTTGTGGTTTCATGGCAGCATCCTGCGGCGTGGTTGGTATTCCAACTGCAAAAGGGTGGACATGGACAACGGCATGCTGCTGCCACTGTCGTACAGCATTTGCAGCACATGCTCCTGCCCGGGTAGCAGCCAGAGACCATTCCCCAGCACCTGGTACGCATGCTGGTTCTTTTGCGTCTGCGCCAGGTGAATGTAGGGTTGCTGCAGGTCACACTGATCGATCAGGGTCTGCCCAAAAGCCAGCTCGCCGTCTTCCAGGGCAGCAAATTGCCGCCAGCCGTCCGTGAAGAACAGAAAGACAGCATCGACAGCCAGCTGGGAAGTGCCCGGGTTGCGATTGTGGGCAATCAACTCCAGGCGCAAATCCCGCCATGGTACCTCTTTGTTCGGGAGGGTTGGCAGGCACAGCATCGGGAGTAATTGCAATTCACGCTCCAGGGATAGCTGCTGGGCTGTGCTCTGAAAAACCAGGCTGCCCTGGTATAGCTTCCAGCTCAGCCAGGTTTCGGGGCGTAACCCGGCCGGGTTAACCAGGCGCACCAGGGGTCGCAGTTGTTTGCCTGCCAAGCCTGAAAAAGCAACCCCGGGTAAAGCCCACGAGAGCACCCTGATGGCCGCCGGGGTATTCCATTGCACCAGCCCATAGGCACCCGCCTGGCAATTGGCATTCACCACGGCACCGAAATTCAGGGTGCTGGTTGCCAGTTCGCCTTCCAGTGCCGGTAATGGGCTGGTAAACCCGCTGCCCAAACCAAAGATGATCCGGTCCAGGTTCTCCAGTGAATTCAGGTCATTGTGCAACTGGATGCGCACGGGCGCGGGTAAATCACCCTGCAGTTGCTCTGCTGGAATCCAGCACCAATTTTGACCGCTGCTATCTGCGCGGTTGTCAATCTGCAAGCCATCCGTCACCGCCATGCCGTGGCTGTTGGTCAATGCCAATTCCCGCCAGGGCAGCTGCCAGAAATCCTGACGTTGCAATTCCAGGCGCAGCCCAATCCCTTTCGGTTGCACGCTGCCCAGGATCCAGTTAAAATCACCCGCATACAAACGGCTCTGATAAATCTCGGAACTTCCATCCGCTTGAAGTTCCAGCCAGGCGCTGTGCCCTAAGCGCACACGTTCCAGCAGGGTTTGTAACTGGGTGATCAGGCTGAGAGTTTGTGAGGCTGTGCCCTGCAACACCAGATCGAGCTGCTCCAGGCACAACCCGGAGGGCAAACGCCGGGCCGGCTGGCGCGTGCAACCACGCAATCCCGCCGCCCGCCCGTTGCCGTGCAGAACAAATTCATTTTCCTGAATTTTGATGGAAAGTCGCTGCATATGTCCTCCTCCATGAAGTCAATAAGGGTTCTGGTGCCCCGGTGGAATCATCTTCCGGGACACCAGCGTTGATTAATAAGGAACAGTCGGGCTGCGCTGGAGAAAATAGCGCCGTACCTGCTCCAGCACCATTTGCAAGCCTTCCTGTGAAATCGGTGCCAGCTGTTCACTGTTCAACCTTTGTGGGTCGGGATGGAAGCTCTCGCTGCGCTGCACCTGGCGATGCTGCCAGGCCTGTTGTTGTGCCAGTTGCAGCAGCAAGGGGCTCAGACACAATTCCTGGTCTAGGTTGCTCTGCAGCGCTCCATCCAGCCCGGCGATGGTTAAGGGTGTGGGGCAAACCCGCTGTATCTGACCCAACCCCCAGCGCAGGCATTCCTCCAGCACCTCACCCGGCCAGATGGCAGCATCCGGGTCATCCAGCAGCACCTGCAGGCGAGTGATCAGCGTCGTCAACGTGTCACTCATGTGCACCTCCTGTGCATGCAGGCACGCCATCCACAGCCATCTGGGCAGTTTCTTCCACTCCGTCACAGGCGTTGGGATCCTGCTTGTCCGGCGTTGTTTCCAGCGCGACCTCACGAACCAGCTTCATCCCATTCGGGGCAATCAAGACCACCTTGCCGCTCGGGTAGACCTTCCAATCCAACAGCATTTCCAGGTCAAGCTCATATTCGGCTGCCAGGCTGACCACTACCGCGGGCAATGCTCTTTTTCGCGTGCTTGCCTCAGGCACCAGGTCAATTTTTCGCTTGCGGGTAGCTCTAGGCATGTTGCACCTCCTCCCAGATTTCCGGGTGTGCCTGCCATAAGGCCTCCAGTTTCTCCTGTAAACTCAATTCACGGGCCGTCACCGGTTGCCCCAGCCAGCGCTGCAAATCCTGCAGGCTGCCGTGGTAAAAGTTCAGATCAAGCGCAGATTGCTCACCCGGCAGGATGAATTTATCGCCCGAGAATTGCCAGAAGCGCCAATCCTGACAACCGCTAGGGGTGGCAGGTGCCGGGATGCCGGGTATGTAATCCTTTTTTAACTGTTCCCAGCTCAGATGCAGCTTACCCGGTCGATAGGGGTAATGCGCCAGCCACAACGGCCAGTCCGGCAGCCAATCCAGCATCTGTGGGGCATACTCTTTTACAAAACTGGCGCGGGTATAAATGAGCACCGGCTTGTGAAACTCAGCCCGCATGGATTCTGCACAGGCACGTGCACAATCACTGATCTGCTTGCCAGTGTACCGCTTGCTGATCATACCCTGCTGCCATTCCCCCCAATCCGACCAGTATTGCTCCACATCCAGCGCCAGAAAGCTGTATTCCTGCCGATTGAGGCGGTGCTTCAGATTGCTGATCTGGGCATCGACAGTACATCCGGGGTCCATCCAATGATAGACACCGCAAATCATGCCGGTTGCCTGGGCTGCTTTGAGATGCGCCGGGCATAGCGGATCCTGCCGGTAGCTGCCCTGTGCGGCTTTGATGATCGCAAAGCGCACCCCGTTGGCATGTAATTTTTCCCAATGGACCGTGGATTGCCAGGATGACACATCCACGCCCAAACAATATTGATCAAACATTATTTTCTCCTTTCTTTTTTCTGTATGAGTAAAGCGGTTGGTGTTTTTCAAATGCTTCGCCCTTCCATTTTGTGATGCGGCTGGTGTACCGGCGTTTTTGTTTGCCCGTCCGGTGTACGGGCGTCGGTGTACGGGCGGGTTCGGAACCCGCCCGTACGCCATTGGTCAAAGGCACCTGGGCAAGGACAAGCCATTGGTCAAAGGCACCGGGGCAAGGACAAGCCATTGGTCAAAGGCACCGGGCAAGGACAAGCCATTGGTCAAAGGCACCGGGCAAGGACAAGCCTTTGGTCAAAGGCACCGGGCAAGGACAAGCCATTGGTCAACGGCACCGGGCAAGGACAAGCCATTGGTCAAAAGCACCGGGGCAAGGTCAAGCCTTTGGTCAACGGCACCGGGGCAAGGACAAGCCATTGGTCAAAGGCACCGGGCAAGGACAAGCCTTTGGTCAAAAGCACCGGGGCAAGGTCAAGCCATTGGTCAAAGGCACCGGGCAAGGACAAGCCTTTGGTCAAAGGCACCGGGCAAGGACAAGCCTTTGGTCAAAGGCACCGGGCAAGGACAAGCCATTGCCCCTACCCATTCCTCAAACCATCCTCGACGGCTACGCCCAAAATATAGGCCGCCAACACCGACACGACCGCAATTGTTTCGTTCTCGGGCACCTCAAAAGCCGGATCAAAATGCCTGATCACCAGGAATGCCAATCCCACCACTGCCGCCCAAAACTTCCGCGATCCTAATAACATTTTCCATTTTTCCATGATTTTCTCCTTTTGTTGTTATTGTTGGGTAAAGCATTTGATGCTATTCAAATGCTTTACCCCTACCGCCTTTTCCCTGTCAACTGTTGACTATCGACTGTCAACTCCTACGCCACATTCGCCTTATACAACGGCCGGTAATCCGCCACGAACACCGAAAGGAAATGCCGAACCTTCAAATTGATGGTGTCGTTGTGCAACATGTCAAAACCCTGCTCCTGTTCGGCCACAAAGATCTCGGGTATCAATCCGAACCGTTCGGCAATGATGATGCCTGGCACCAGGTACGGGTCGGCGATGGCTGCCCAATCTTTGGCATCCGTCCAATCCGGCACACTGATTACATCCCCCAGTTCACCACGCAGCATATTCTCTGAGAAGATGTTGCTCTCTCGCTCGAAGGTGGGGTACAGGATCTGGCGCGCGGTCAGGCGCAGCGCCCGAGGAACCAGCAGATAACGCGCATCCACTGCCAACATCGGCTTGGCGGTATCGTTCGAGATCATGCTCTGCTGGTAAATTGCCTGGCTGGCTGTTTCAAAACTGGCGGCACTCAAAGCCGTGGTTCCAAGATTTTTGTGCACCGTGGCATCAAAAACATGTGCCCCATCTGCCATGATCGGACCGGTGCCATTGCTGCTGCTGAACAGACCTGCCACCAGGCTGGAGATATTGCGAATAGCACTGGCTGCCATTTTTTGCGGTAGCTGGCGCAGTTTATGGGTCTCATCCTTGTCGATCATCTCCAGGGTGATCGGCAAAAGCCCACCGTACTTGCGGAAAGACTGGCTTTCTCCGCTGTCAAGGATTTCCAGCTCCCCATAATTGCCGCCTTCTGAGATGACCCCCAGCGCGCTCACCTCACCCAACAGAATGCCACTCACCGGTTGCAAGGAACTCATGTGCTCCACCCTCACGACCTTCTCCCACCAGCGATAACCGGCCTTGCCTAACTGCTCCCATTGCTGCAGCATGATCTTGTTGAAGCTGTTCTTGAGCACGTTTGAGAGGCTGTCGCTATCCGCCAATTGCACCCGTTCGGCAGACATACGACCGTGGAAGTCAACGTCGCCGGTCATGTGCAGGTACAACTCACGGATGCCGTTCAGGCGGGCTACCCTGGCATTCTGCATATTGGTTTCTCGCGGAGCACCCAGCAAATCATCAGCGGCTGCCTGCAACTGATCTCGCTCTGATCGCATCTCTTCAATGCGCCCGGCACCACGAATGCCCTTGCCGCCCTGTAAGGCTGCCACCAATTCACGTTGTTCCTGAATGGCCTGATCCAGTGCTGCCATCTGGTACGGGCGCTGCTCGAATTGTTTGCGCAGCACCACTTGCGCGGGTTCCGGCAGGTTGCTTTCCTTTAATTTCATTTGCAGCAGGTCCTGCTTGATTTGTTGAAACTCCACCGAAAGCTGAGACTCTGGGTTGGTGGGTTCGTTGGTTGGTGTTTCACTTAATTGCACATTTTCGTTTTGCATAACATCCTCCATTGGTTGTGTTTGTGGTTTTAAGATCCGGTTAAAAACCCCGCCTCTGGCCGGGCGATAAACCAGATCCAGACTGATTACTTTGATAATTTGTTGAACGACTTTGCCGGCGGCACTAAAGACGACATCAGCACTGAATCCCAGGTGCGTGCGCGGGGGTTGGCTTGCCAGCCATTCCGCGCCAATATCCTCCAGCATCTGGGCACTCGGGCCGGATGGCTTTAGTTTTAATACCACCCCCTGGCAACTTTCGTCGTAGCGTGCGGAAAACCCCACCCCGGCCAAATCACGCAGGCTGCGTTGGGTGAGGGGTTGCTGGTGATCAATAAAGACCTCCACCCCCTCCCACAATGCCAGTGACGCCTGCAAGGCTTCCTGGGTGAAGTGCCAGCCATTGCCCACCCCGGTGGTGATGGCGGTGACTTCGAACATAGTGTTTCGATTTCGGTGCTGTTCTGTTGCGTCTGCAGCTGGCGTCCAGTCCTGCAGTTTTAAATGGGTTCGAAATTGTTGAACTTCTTCTGTCATATCTGCTCCTTTCGAATATTGAATATGCAAAAAACTGAATTCTTTCCTGTTACCTCCTTCCTGATCCTACAAACTGGCAATCCCGCGTGGCTCTGCGTTTTCGGGGTTAATTACTTTGTTGCTGCCTGTCTTCCCCACCCCATGTTTGCCGACCACCTGGCGAGCCGGGTCGCCCACGTCCACTGGGTTTGTATCCTGCGCCTGCACCTCCCCGGCAAAGCGGTAAACCATGCGCAACAGTTCTTCGCGATCAATCAACCCGCGGTCGAAGAGATCAAAGAAGGTGTTGCTGGCAGCCTGGGTGGCAATCGCCAGGGCAGCGTTATCGCGGGCACTCAAATCAGCCGCCTGTACCTGAATACTGGCTTTGGGATCAATGCTGCGGTCAAACATGGCTCTGCGGCGTACAGCCATCACAGCTAGTTGGCGTAGCATCTCGCTGAAGAACAACTGGCGCTGTTCAAAATGCCGGAAAGTTGGGCCGCCGGCAGCCTCAGCCGTGCTGCGAGTGGAGGATTCCGGTTCTGCCAGAAAGTGCAGGGGCAAACCAGCGCCAGCCGCAATCATCTTTTTGATGCTCAATCCATCCGCGCTGGCTTCGTGACTCTCCAGCCTTGGGTGGATCACCTCCCATTGTTCCGATTCATCCGTGACCAGAATCGAGCCCGGGGTGGGTGGCACTGAATTCAAGACCGACTGCCGGGCCGCCCGTTCGGCTTCACTTAAAAAGCGTGATTTGACCACAAAGTAAAAAGCGTTGCGATAACGGTTCAGGCGCGCTCGGTCCTCCAGCCAGACTGCATAGCGGTTCAACCACACCAACAGCGGTGCCAGGTCGCTTTCCCCGCGCACCGCCCCGGGGGGACGGTTGATGGCAAAGTGCACCATCACAGGTTGCTCGGGTGAATCGTTGCGGCTGTCATAAGCCAGCCAGGTACGGCTCTCATGGTTGAGCCCCTCCAGTTGCTGCAAATAGCTGAACTCCTGTTGCAAATCATGCTCTGCCGTCTCAATGGCAGTGATCTGGGCCGCCGGTACCGCCCGCACATAGGTCATCCCGGCGGCATCACTGGAAAGCAGAAAAAACAGCTCACCGGCCCGCGTCAGTTCATCACACCATTCATAGATGCGCAGTGCACACTGGTTCAATTCATGCCGCCACCAGAGATTTAAAAATTGTTCCGTCTCTGTGTGATCGCAGCTTATGCGGATACCGCCTCCTACCACATACTGACTGGTCAGCCCCACAATCCGGCGCGCCAACGGATTGCTGCGCCAGGCTTCCAGTGCCTGCTGCAGGATGGTCTGCTGATCATACGGCAGCCGGTCACGTGACTCGAACGGTGCCAGGCTGAAAGGCCAATCTGGCAGGGTCTGCAAGGATTGCCGGCGCTGTGGGGTAAATAATTGTCGAATTTGGTTAAGTATGTTGATCTTCATATCACTCCTTGTTTGCTGCATAAAAAATCTAAAAGCGTTTGCCTTTCCTGCCATGATTGGAAAAGTCCATATCCTTTAATGGGTCCGCGGCCGCAATAATAGTGGTCTGCTGCCCGGGCTGTAAGGGTTGTGTTTCCAGCACCGCGCACAAAGCCATCGAGATCAACCAGTCATCGTGCACGGCTTGCCCCTGCTCATCACGCGTCCCGGCCGGAACCTGCCAGCGTAACAGGCGTTCCGGACCAATCGAGGTGCTGGATTTACAAGCGCGCGCCTGCGCCAGGAATTGGCGTTGTTCGTCGGTATCTTCCCGGTAATCTTTAATGCGGCCACTGTCGATCAGACCCAGAAAATCCCAACCCAGGCGGCTTTTACTGGCTGCTGTAAATTGAAAGGGGATGACTCGCCCCGGCAATGCTCTTTGTAAAAATGAGGCAATCCCGGCCCCCACGCCATTGGCATCCACCACTACCTGCCTGGGATTCCAGAGTTTCGCCAGTGCCAGCAATTGCTCGAACAAACTGCTCTGCGAGATACCCTGCCAGGCTCGGCGCTGAACCACCCGGTAATGATTCTGGTGCATCCCCCAGGCAGTTGGCTGACTATGGATAGCGAAGATCGTCAGCGCACTGAAATCCCGCTGCGGGTTGCTCAGCACACCGGCTGCGCTCAAACCCTGATCCTCCCCGGCTACATCCAGGCAAAAGGCATAGATTGACCCGCTTTGCGGGCTGGTTTGCAACCCATGCCCGCCTTTTAAGATAGCCAGACGGCCATCATGGAAGAGCCTGCCGCCATTCTCCAGAATTTCAGAAAAGAACTGCGTGCGCACCAGCGGGTGATCGCGCCCCAACATGGCAACTTGTTTTTGCACGAACAAACCGTAGGCGGGCACCTCACGGGCAACATCATCCGCGCTCAAAACAAATGCGCGCTGGATGCCGTCTCTGGTTTCAATTTTCTGTGCCAGGCGCAATTCTCTTGCCAGCAGGGTGTCTTCGGTCCAGGCGGTTCCCCAAAAAACACGGGTGGCATTGGTACTGGCTGCCATCGGGGCAATCTCCTTGTCATACTTCTCCAGCGACACATCCTGAGCTTCATCCACCTGTAAGAGGGTTGAGGCAGTGGCACCGACGATATTGGCTTCCGGGGAACCGGAGAGAAACGTGATGCTTGCCCGCCCCACACTGAAACGGTAGCCCGAATCTTTCTGCCAGGCTTCCTGCAACAAGGGGTGCCGGCTGAGCACCCGCTGCAACCTGCGCATGGCGTTCTGGCTCTGCGGCTTCCAGGTGGGTGAAATTTTGACCAGTTCCCCGCCAATGTGGATGAAACGCATTAAGAAATAGGCTTCTAACTGGGCCTGCAGTTCGTTTTTGCCACTTTGGCGGGGAAACATGACCACAAAGGAATAACCACTAGCTTTCAACACTGAGGAACTGACTGCCAGGGCCACGTCACGCTGGTACGCACGTAAGGTTAATCCACCCAGGGTTGCAAAATGGCAGGGATCGCTGAGAGCGGATTTGAGAGCGCGTTTTTCTTTAGGCATTAACATCCTGATCCTTTTCAATGATCAAATGATCAATTTCAGCCAGAATCTCCAGCACTTCCTGATGCAGCGTCGTTTTGGTATTCGCGCCATCACAAACCTTTTTGCGGATCTCCACCAGGCGTCCCAAGCGAGCTGCTGCCCGCCCCAAAATCTCCATCGCCTTGCCCCAGTCTTCATCATTTTCCAATTTTTCATCGATGTATTCGTAATAGCGCCAGATTAGCTTTCTCAGGAAGGTAATAACATCCTCGAGGGCATAATTCGATAGGTCATCACCCATCACTGCCATCTCCGAAAGCAGCAGCAATTTGGTAACAGGTTTTACGGGGGGATTCTGTGAGTCTGTTTCGGTCATAGCGTTCCTTTCTTTATAGAAATATTGTTCTAGATTTGACACCAGTATGACCGAAAAAATTCATTCTGACAACCTGCCTAAATGTGCATGTTTTAAGGCAAAATTGCCCAAAATTGGCAGCTTTTTGGCATATTGGACTAATTTTGTCCGAATTTTTGGCTTAATTGTTTGATGTTTTCCTCAAAATTAACTGCATCATTCCTCCCTGACAACCTGCGACACTTCCTATCTCCCCTAAAATCCGATATAATTACTGTTCTTGAAAGAGAAAAAATAGAATAAGATACCATTTCATTTTCTATCTCGAGTTAGCGGGTGTAATGAGTGGGTCACCACCCACAACAAACAGACCACGAAGATGAAACCAAGATTTCATGATGGAGGAAATTTTACTTATGGAGGGAACAATGACAGCCCTGACGGTACTGACGGAAACTGGCGCGGATAGAGCAGCCTTACCACTTTTATGGTGGTTGGGACCCATCACCGCGATCGTGGCTCTTTTCTTCGCTGTTCTTTTTTATAAACAAATGATGCAAAAGCCGGAAGGCAACGATAAAATGAAATTCATCGCCCAGGCTGTGCGTGAAGGTGCCATGGCTTATCTCTCACGTCAATATCGTGTGGTAGGCATTGTTTTCGCAATATTGTTCATCATCTTCCTGGTATTATCATTTTTCAAACTGCAAAATCCCATCGTTCCTTTCGCTTTCCTGACGGGCGGATTTTTCTCCGGTCTGTGTGGTTTCTTTGGAATGAAAGCCGCCACCAATGCCTCTGCCCGAGCTGCCCACGCTGCCAGTAAAAGCCTGAATTCAGGTCTACAGGTGGCATTGCGAGCCGGCGCGGTGATGGGCCTGGTCGTGGTTGGGTTTGCCTTGCTGGATATCACCCTCTGGTTCCTCTTACTTTACTTTGGATTCCCGGTACTTTTCCCCAATAATTTCATCAGCCTGACTGCCAACCCCTTACCGCAGATTACTGCCATCATGCTTAGCTTCGGGATGGGAGCCTCCACACAGGCACTCTTTGCCCGCGTGGGTGGCGGCATTTACACGAAAGCTGCCGATATTGGTGCCGATCTGGTGGGCAAAGTGGAAGCCAATATTCCCGAGGATGATCCGCGCAACCCCGCGACCATCGCCGATAATGTCGGTGATAATGTGGGTGATGTGGCCGGTATGGGCGCTGACCTGTATGAATCGTATGCCGGTTCCATTCTGGCAACTTCAGCCCTGGGGGTGGCAGCCGTTACATTGGCAGGACCAGGTTTGATCCCGGGAAAAACCCCTTTGGAAACCGGATTGATTTTCATCACCGCCCCGATCGTCCTGGCGGCACTGGGCATCGTTCTCTCCATTCTCGCCATCTATCTGGTGCGCACCCACGACGATGCCAGCCAAAGCCAATTAATCGCATCCCTCAGTCGCGGGTTAAACCTCAGTTCACTCGGGATCGCAGTGCTTTCTTTGCCATTATTGTATGTCCTGGGGTTACCAAACTGGTTCGCCATCTGGATCTGCGTTCTGGCGGGTCTGGCGGTAGGTCTGATCATCGGTAAATCTACTGAATATTACACCTCTCACGCCTTCAAACCCACTCAGGATATAGCCGAACAGGCAGAAACAAGCTCCGCCACCGCCCTGATCGAAGGGATGGCGGTCGGTATGGAATCCGGTGGTATTCCGGTCGCAGCCGTGGTGATCGGCATTATGGTCAGTTACTACGTGGCTGGTGGTGTCAATAATCTGCTCATGGGACTCTTCGGGGTCGGGATTGCTGCCGTGGGTATGCTCTCCACACTGGGGTTCACCCTGGCAACCGATGCCTATGGACCCATCGCTGATAACGCCGGTGGCAATGCCGAAATGGCAGGGCTTGACCGTAGTGTGCGTCAGCGCACGGATGAACTGGATGCGGTAGGCAACACCACCGCTGCCATCGGCAAAGGCTTTGCGATTGGCTCAGCCGCGCTCACCTCCATGGCACTCCTGGCTGCCTATCTGGAAGAAATCCGCCTGGTGCTATCTGAACTGCGCCATGT
>SWCE01002113.1_pt1 | contig 12110 bp, 10 predicted proteins | sample 4690061 | NCBI WGS metagenome assembly SWCE01 (sample SAMN10267279, study PRJNA491770) | bioreactor metagenome | isolation source: DHS bioreactor inoculated with subseafloor sediment | place: Japan: off Shimokita Peninsula | collected 2012-10
GAGGCGCCGAGGTACCGGACCTTTCCGGCCTTGACCACGTCGTGTAGCGCTTCGAGCGTTTCTTCGATCGGGGTGCCGTAGTCCCAGCGATGGATCTGGTACAGGTCGATGTAGTCCGTGCCCAGGCGGCGCAGGCTTGCCTCGACCTCGGTGAAGATCGCCTTGCGGGACAGGCCCCTGGCGTTGGGGCCGTGGCGCATCCGCATGTACAGCTTGGTGGCGATCACGACGTCGTCCCGCGGCGCGTATTCGTGCAGCGCCCGGCCGAGGATCTGCTCGCTGGTGCCGCCCGAGTAGGCGTTTGCAGTGTCGAAGAAGTTGATCCCGGCCTCGACTGCCTTCCGGATGAACGGGCGCGCCTCGTCCTCTCCGAGCGTCCACGGATGGGTCCCCTCGGTGGCAGCGCCGTAACTCATGCAACCCAACGCGAAGGGGCAGGTGGGGGTGCCCTGGTTCGGGGTACGGGGGAACGTGCCGTGCGGTGGGGCCGAGAGGGCCGCATTCGCGTGCCCCGCCGCCGCGGCGGGTTTTCAGGCCGTGAGCGAGTTCGGCAGTTCGGGTATCGCGTCGAGCAGGGTCTTCGTGTACTCCTCGCGCGGGGTGGCGAACAACTCTGCGACGGGTGCCTGCTCGACGATCCGGCCGGCGCGCATCACCGCCACGGAATGGGCGAACGTTTCCACCAGCGCGAGGTCGTGAGTGATGAACAGATAGGCCACCCCGCGGTCGCGTTGGATCTCGAGCAGCAGGTTGATCACCTGCGCCTGCACCGAGACGTCGAGGGCGGCGACGGGCTCGTCGCACACGATCAACGCTGGGCCGGTGGCCAGCGCCCGCGCGATGGCGGCACGCTGCAACTGCCCCCCGGACAGGCTGGTGGGGAACCGGTCGATCAGATGGGTCGGCAGGCCCACCTGGGCAAGCAGATCCGCTGCCCGGTCGCGTAGTTCACGCCGTGGGGCGGTTCGGTGCACCAGCATGGGTTCGGCTACGGCCTTCCAGATCCGCATCCGGGGGTTCAGCGACGAGAACGGATCCTGGAAGATCATCTGTGCCTCGCGCCGGAACCCCTGCAGACCGCGTCGGGGCAGGGCTCCGACATCACTGCCGCGGAACCGGATCCGTCCCGAGTCCGGGGTGGACAGGCGCAGGGCGAGCCGTCCGGTGGTGGACTTGCCGGCACCCGATTCGCCCACCAGGGCCAGGGTGTGTCCGGCCTCGAGGCCGAACGACACATCGGAGACGGCCGCCTTTTCGGCGCCGAACGACTTGGTGAGACCGTGAACTTCGAGAAGGGGCATTGCGCTCCGCTCGTCGGAAGGCGCAGACGGGCGCCTATTGTGTTGAGAATCAAACGTAGTATACAAAGTGAGACGGGACACACAATCCATTTCGGAGACCGGATGCAGTCGTGGGACCCGGACACGGGCCGCGGCGAGAGGAGTACGTACCCGCCATGCACCTGACCCGTCTGGCCGCACAGCACGAGGACAAGCCCGCCGTCGTGATGGGCGGCACCGGTGAGATCCTGAGCTACCGGGAACTGGAGAACCGCTCCAACCGGATCGCCCACCTCTTGCGGAACCGCGGCCTGCGACCCGGCGACCACATCGCGATCCTGATGGAGAACGAACTCGACGTCTTCCCCGTCGTCTGGGCCGCGCAGCGCACCGGTCTGCTCTACACCCCTGTCAACTGGCATCTTGCCCGCAACGAGGCCGCGTACATCGTCGACAACTGTGGCGCGCGGCTGCTCGTACACGACGCGTCGCTCGAGGAACTCGCGCGCGCGGCCGAGGCGACCTCCCCGGCGCTCGAATCGCGTCTCGTCGTCGGCGCCGAGCCGGGCAGCACGACCGTCGAGCGGCTCGAGGACGCCGTGGCGAACCTGCCGGACACGCCCGTCGACGACGAGGTCGAGGGCTACTACATGTTCTACAGCTCGGGTACGACGGGCAGGCCGAAGGGCATCGTGCCGGAGCTGTCCGGCGCCCCGTTCGGCACCGGCATGTCGATCGACGCCATGATGGCCGGCGGATTCGGATTCGGCTCCGACACCGTCTATCTCAGCCCCGGCCCGCTCTACCATGCGGCACCGCTGGGCTGGTGCCTCGGCACCGTCCGCAACGGCGGCACCGCCGTCGTCATGGAGCGCTTCGATGCCGAGCACACCCTGCAGCTGATCGACCGCTACCGCGTGACGCACGCCCAGTTCGTGCCGACCATGTTCGTGCGCATGCTCAAGCTCCCCGACGAGGTGCGGGCGCAGTACGACGTGTCGAGCCTGCGCGTCGTCGTGCACGCGGCCGCGCCCTGCCCGGTCGAGGTCAAGGAACGCATGATCGACTGGTTCGGGCCGAAACTCGTCGAGTTCTACTCCGGCAGCGAGGGCACCGGCTTCTTCATGATCGGCTCCGAGGAGTGGCTCACCCACAAGGGCTCGGTCGGCCGGGCCGTGCGCGGCGTGGTCCACATCTGCGACGACGACGGTAACGAACTTCCCGTCGGTGAGGTCGGCACCGTGTGGTTCGGCGACGTCCCGCGCTTCGAGTACCACGGCGACCCCGAGAAGACAGCCAGCGTGTTCGACCACCGCGGCTGGAACACCCTCGGCGACCTCGGCCGGGTCGACGCGGAGGGATACCTGTACCTGTCGGCGCGACGCACCGACCTCATCCTCTCGGGCGGTGTGAACATCTATCCGCAGGAGATCGAGGACGCGCTGATCCTGCATCCGGCCGTCGCCGACGTCGCGGTCATCGGCCTGCCCGACGAGGAGATGGGCCAGCGGGTGCACGCCGTCGTCCAGCCGGCCGACCCGACAGGTGCCGGGCCCGACCTCGAGCGTGAACTCGTCGAGTACTGCCGAGACGGTCTGGCCCATTACAAGTGCCCGAAATCTGTTTCTTTCGAGGAGGTTCCGCGGATGCCCAGCGGCAAGATCCTGCGACGGGAACTGCTCGCCCGGTACACGCCGGCGCCGGCCGAGCGCTGAGTCCGCATCCAGGCCACCCGTCCGCACGTCCGGAGGAGTTCCATGCGAGCCCCTGTCTCGAAAGCCCTGATGCTTGCCACCGTGCTCGCCGTCGCCGTCACTCTGGGCGGCTGCGGCTACGGTCCCGGCCGCGGCACCGCGTCGTCCACCGTCGCCGGCCGCGCCGACCTCGACCCCGACGCGAGCCTCGTCGTCGCCACCGTCGCCGTGCCCACCGGGTTCGATCCGCACCGTGAGCGCACGGGTGGCGAGCGCCCGTACTCGTTCCCCGTCTTCGACCGGCTCACCACGATGGTCACCGGCGGCAGGATCGAGCCCATGCTCGCCGTTTCCTGGGAGACGGCGCCCGACGCGATGTCGATGCGGATGACGTTGCGCGAGGGTGTGCGGTTCCACGACGGGACCGCGTTCGACGCCGAAGCCGTCCGGATCAACATCGACCGCGCCCGCACCCTCCCGGACTCCACGGTCAAGACGTTCCTGTCCACCGTCGACCGCGTCGAGGTCACCGGACCGCTCGAAGTCGTCTTCCACTACACCGCCCCGACTCCCGATCTCGTCACGGTGCTCGCCGGGCCGGCGGGCGCCGTGATCAGCCCCGAGGCCCTCGCCGACCCGAACCGGGATCTGCGTGTCGACCCCGGCGACGCCGGCACCGGACCCTATCTCGTGGAACGATTCGTCCCGAGCCAGAGCGTGAGCTACGTTCGTGCGCCGCAACCCAACTGGGATCCCGAGGCCGGAAAGCTCGCCCACCTCGAGATCCGCTTCGTCGCCGACGATCGCACCCGTGACTCGGCCGTGCGAGCCGGTGAGGTCGACATCGCCTACGTCAACGGCGTCGTCGCGCAGTCCGTGCGGCAGGCGCAGCTCGCGGCCCAGGGCAGTACTCTCGATCTCGTCGAACGCCCCACCAACGTGCTCGCGGCCCTGTGGCTGCGCCCGGACCGCCTGGCCGATCCTCGGGTGCGTGAGGCCCTGGTGCGCGGCATCGACCGCGACGCCATCGCCGACGGTTACTACCAGGGCACCTGCGCCCGCTCGGCGCAGATGTCCCGGGAGGGATTCGCCGGCCACGTCGAGGGATTCGTCGACCCCTACCCGTACGATCCGCACAGAGCACGGCAACTGCTCGCGGAGGCGGGCGCCGCCGAACCGCTGGACTTCGAATTGACGTACGCAGCCGGACGCGAGGCTCTGCCGGTCATCTCGGCCGACAACCTCGCCGGCGCGGGTGTGCGGACCGAGCTGCGACCCGCGACGAGCATCGAGGCGATCACCGCCTACCGGACGTCACAGACCGATTCGTTCATGTACGCCATCAACCCCATGGGCACCCTCGCCGACACAGTGCGCTGGATCCAGTCCTCGGGCGGACTCGGCTACCAGGACCCCGCACTCGTGCGTCTGGCCGACCGAGCCGCCCAGGCCGTGGACGACGCGCAGCGCGAGAGCGCGACGCGCGATCTGGTCACCGCTGTGGCCGAGACCGCTCCGTTCGTGCCCATCTGCCACTACAACGCCTACTTCCTGGTCGCCTCGGACGTCGTCGGCTTCGGCGACGCACTCAACGGCGAGTCGCAGTACATGATGGATCTGCGCTCCGTGGGCCGGGTAGCGGAGGACGCACGATGACCACACTGAAACGGATCGTGATCACCACACCGGCGCTGTTCCTGCTCGTCACCTTCTCGGTGTTCGCGATGATGGCGGCCGCCCCCGGCGATCCGGCCGTCGACCTCGCCGGACAGAACGCCACCGAGGAGGACATCGCGCGGGTGCGTGCCGAGCTCGGACTGGATCAGGGCTTCTTCGCCCGGTACGGGGACTGGCTGTCGGGGGCGCTGACCGGCGACCTCGGCACCTCCTACAGTCGCCGCCAGCCGGTGACCGAGCTGATCGTCTCCCGAATCGAGCCGACGCTGTCGCTCGCGCTGACGGCGATCGCGCTCGCCGTCGTGCTCGGCCTGCTCGCAGGGGTGGCCGCGACCTTCCGGCCCGGAGGCTGGGTGGACCGCACGGTATCCCTCGTCGCGTCCCTCGGTATCGCGCTGCCCCAGTTCTGGGTGGGCATGCTGCTCGTGATGATCTTCTCGCTGCAGCTGCGGCTCATGCCGGCCACCGGGTACGTGCCGCTGTCGGAGGGGGCGGGTCCGTGGGCGGCGCACATCGTCCTGCCGGCCCTGGCGCTGTCGGTGATGCCGGCCGCCGAACTCGCCCGTCACGTGCGCAGTTCCGTGCTCGAGGTGCTCGACAAGGACTTCGTTCTCACCGCGCGGGCGAAGGGGATGGCGACGCCGCGCATCTATGTCATGCACGTCGCGCGCAACGCCGGCATTCCGATCGTCACCGTGCTGGGCATCCGCGTGGCCCAGTTGCTCGGCGGCACCGTGGTGATCGAAACGGTGTTCGGCATCCAGGGACTGGGCACGCTGACCGTCGACAGCGTCCTGGGCCGGGACATCCCCACGATCCTCGGGATAGTCGCCCTCGCCGCCGTCGTCGTGCTGATCGTGAACCTGCTCGTCGATCTGTCGTACCGATTCATCGATCCGAGGACGGCCCAGCATGCTCCAGCGTAGAGACGGACGAACACCGGGCGGCCGCGCGGCGGCAACCGAACCCGGAGTGTTGCGCACCCTGCTCGCCGGCCTCACCCGGGACCGGCTCACTCTCGTGGCACTGGTCTTCCTCGCGCTGGTCACGTTCGTCGCGCTCATCGGCCCGTTGCTGGTGCGGACCGACCCCAACGCGCTGAACCTGCGGTTCGCGCTGCAACCGCCCGGCTCGGAGTTCTGGCTCGGTACCGATGATCTCGGACGTGACCAGCTGAGCCGACTGGTCTCGGCCACCCGAGTGACGATGGTCGCGGCGACCGAGGCGGTGCTGATCTCGCTGGTGATCGGCTTGCCGTTCGGGCTCGTCGCCGGGTTCCTCCGGGGTCGCGTCGACGCGGTGCTCAGCCGCCTGAACGACGCGCTGATGAGCGTGCCGGCGCTGCTGCTCGCCATCGCGGTGGTCGCGGTCGTCGGCCCGGGCCTGACCACGTCGATGTTCGCAATCGGGATCGTGTTCTCGCCCTCCATCTTCCGGATCGTGCGTGGTGCCACCGTCGCGGTGCGGTCCGAGACCTACGTCGAGGCCGCGATCGCCACCGGATGCAGCCCTGTGCGCATCATGTTCGTGCACGTGCTGCGCAACACCTTTCCCCCCGTCCTCGTCCAGGTGAGTCTGTTGTTCGGCATAGCGATGATCGCCGAGGCCAACCTCAGCTTCCTCGGACTCGGCGTCACACCGCCGCAGGCCAGTTGGGGCAGCCTGTTGCGCGGCGCCTTCGACAACTTCTACGCCGCTCCGTATCTGATGTTCGCGCCCGGACTGGCGATTGCGCTGACCGTGCTGGCCTTCTCCCAACTCGGCGACGGCCTGCGCACCGTGATCGGCGACAGCAAGGAGACACGATGAGCGCCGCCCCCGTTCTCGAGGTTCGCGACCTCACCGTCGAGTTCACCACCGATCGTGGCACCGTCCGACCGGTCGAGGGCGTCGACCTGACTCTGCGTGCCGGGGAGATGCTCGGTCTCGTCGGCGAATCCGGTTCCGGCAAGAGCGCGACGTCCCTCGCGATCACCGGCCTGACCGAGTACACCGGCGGCCGGATCGTCTCCGGCTCCGTCCGGCTCGGCGATGTCGACATGCTGGCCCTCACGGCGAAGGGGCGCGCTGCGGTACTCGGGCGCGACGTCGGGATGGTCTTCCAGCAGCCGCGGCGCAGCCTCAACCCGACGATGCCCGTCGGACATCAGATCGCCGAGACCGTGCGCCGGCACCGGGGCGTGAGCCGTCGGGAGGCGTGGGACCGGGCGGTGCAGATGCTCGAACGGGTGCGCATCCCGGATGCGGCCCGGCGCGCCCGCGAGTACCCGTTCAGCTTCAGCGGCGGTATGGCGCAACGCGTGATGATCGCGATGGCTCTGGCGTGCGAACCGAAGGTGCTGATCGCCGACGAGCCCACCACCGCCCTCGACGCCACCGTGCAGGCCACGGTGATGGAGTTGCTACGGGAATTGCAGCACGACCTGGGCGTCGCCGTCCTGCTCATCACCCACGACCTCGGAGTGGCGTGGGGGTCGTGCGACCGAGTGGCCGTCATGTACTGCGGGCAGGTCGTCGAGGAGGGCCCGGTCCGTGACCTGCTGACCGCGCCGGAGCATCCCTACACGCAGGGCCTGCTGCGGGCCACGCCGCATCGCGGGATGCGGGGGCGGCTGACGCCGATCGCGGGAAGCGTGCCGTCGCCGGCGAACCTGCCGGCCGGCTGCCGGTTCCATCCCCGCTGCCCGCGTTTCACTGCCGGAATGTGTGATGTCACCGAACCCCGGCTCGAAGTGCGTGGACACGGTAGGTCCGATCGATGTGTACATCCCGAGCAGAGGGTCGTCTCGCGCTGACGCCGTCTCGGGCCCGAGGCCACGTGGGGCGCACCCTTCGTGCGGTGCGCCCCACGTCGCGTGTCAGGCGATGCCGATGCCCTTGGTGAACAGGAACTCCTCGATGCCCGCGCGGCCGCCTTCCTTGCCCAGGCCGCTGAGTCCGAGCCCGCCGAACGGGCGGTTGACCGGCAGGTTGGCCGCGCCGTTGATCAGCACCTCACCGGTGACGAGTTCCTCGGCGACCCGCAGGCCCCGCTTCAGGTCCTGGGTGTGCACGTATCCCGACAGCCCGTAGCGCGTCGAGTTCGCGATCTCGACCGCATGCGCCTCGTCGCGGAACGGGGTGATCGCCAGCACCGGACCGAAGACCTCGTGCTGCGCCAGCTCCGAGGCCGGGTCGACGTCGGCGAACACGGTGGGCTGCAGGAAGAAGCCGCCGGCGAGCTCACCGGGGAGTTGCAGGGGGCCACCGCCGGTGACCAGCCGCGCCCCGTCGGCCTTCGCCTTCGCGATGACGTCTTGGATGCGTTCGAACGCGGCCCGGTTGACCACCGGACCGGCGAAGGTGCCCTCGGCGAACGGGTCCCCGACGACGATCTGCTCGGCAATTGCCTCGACCATGGCCAGCACCTGGTCGTAGATCGACTCCTGCACGAGCATGCGGGTCGGGAATGCGCATCCCTGCCCCGACATCGCCCCGACCGACATGATCGTCCCGAATCCGCACGCCGCGGTCAGATCCGCGTCCTCGAAGAGGATGTTCGCCGACTTGCCGCCGAGTTCGAGGACGACGGGTTTCATCGTCGGTGCGCACGCGGTGAGGATCTTCGACGCGGTGACGGGACCGCCGGTGAAGGAGATCTTCTTGACCACCGGATGCTCGACCAGCGCGGCGCCGGACGCGGCGTCGCCGGGCAGGATGTTGATCACCCCGGGCGGGAAACCGGCCTGCTCGACCAGATCGGCGAACAGCTCGGCCGAGAACGGGGTCAGCTCCGACGGCTTGACGACGACGGTGTTGCCGGCGGCCACGGCCGGTGGGATCTTCATCGCGAGCGAGATGAGGGGGCCGTTCCAGGTGATGATGATGCCGATGACGCCGTAGGGCTGGCGTAGCGTGTAGCCGAGTTCGCCGTCGGCGGTCAGGGTCGAGGTCACCTCGGCGGTGATCTTGTCCGCCCATCCGGCGTAGTAGCGGGTCCAGGCGATCGATTTGCCGGTCAGCGAGGCGACCGTGCCCAGCGGGGTGCCGTTGTCCATCGCACCGCGCCGGCCGAACTCCCCGGCGTTCTCCTCGATCAGGTCGGCCAGCCGGTGCAGCAGCCGCCCACGTTCTGCCGGGGCGGTCCGCTTCCACGACTCGAACGCCGCCGCGGCGGCGTTCACCGCGCGCTCGACCTCGGCCGGGCCGGCCAGCGGAATCACCTTGTCCACCGTGCCGGTGGCCGGGTTGACGTGCTCGAACGACCCCGCCGAACCCTCGGACAGGCGCTCCGAGCCGATGTGCAGATGCACCTCCGGGCGGGACAGGTCGACGGCGGTCTCGGTGGAAGTGCTCATGGAAGGCTCCCTTTCGTTCGCTGTGGTGATGATCGGTGACGGAACTGTTCGCTTCAGCGGACCGCGAAGCCGGCGTCGAGCGGAAGCGCGACGCCGGTGACGAATTTCGCCTCCTCGGAGACCAGCCACGCGACGGCGTTCGCGATGTCCTCGGCCTGCAGTATCGGGATGGGGAGAGCGTTCTGCATGCTGGCCATGCCGGTGTCCTCGCCCGCGGCGGCGGCCGCGAACAGCCTTTCCATGGTGGCGTTCATGGTCATTCCGCTGACCACCCCCGTGGGATGGATCGTATTGACCCGGATCCATTCGGGGGCATACTGATTCGCCAGTGCCTGCATCAGCCCGACGAGACCACGCTTGGCGGCGGTGTAGGCCTGGCTACCGGCGCGATCCGAGCCCGTGCCCTTCAGCCCCGCCGAGGAACTGGTGATCACGACCGATCCGCCGCGGCCTGCTGCGCGCATGGCCGGCAGTGCCACCTCGACGGTGTTCCACACGCCGGTGAGATTGGTGTCGACGATGTCGCGCCACACCGACCGCCGGTCGTCCGAATCGGTGAGCCGCACGATGCCGGCGTTGGCGACGATGATGTCCAGGCGGCCGAATCGGGCGTGCCCGGCACCGAATGCGTCGGCGAGATCGTCTTGATCGCGCACATCGGCGATACGCCCGATCATGCGTCGGCCCTGTGCCTCGACCAGACGTACGGTCTCCTCCAGATCATCGGGGGTGGCGTTCGGGTAGTCCATCGAGTCGATGTCCTTGCAGATGTCGACGCCGATGACGTCGGCGCCGAGTGAAGCGAGCTTCACCGCGTGTGCACGGCCCTGCCCCCTCGCCACTCCGGTGATGAACGCGACTTTGCCTTCGAGACTTGTCATGTCAGCGGTGCCCTCCATCGGTGACGCACGGCGGCCCCACCGCCTCACGCGGTGCAAGGGACGCCCTGAACGTTCTCTAAGTGAACTAGGTCACTTCGGTTTGTTCGAGGGTGGCATGCCACGGCGACGTTGACCAGCGCCGAAACGGCAACGGACGCGTTGCGCAATCGGCAATGGACAAATGTGTTTCGGGGGGCTGTTGACCGGTCGGGCCGGGCGCCACCAGACTCGGGGAATGGAGATCCACCAGTTGCGCTGCTTTCTCAGCGTGGCCCGGGAGCAGCATTTCGGCCGCGCCGCAGCGTCGCTGCACCTGACGCCGTCGCCGGTCAGCCGCGCAGTCAAGGCGCTCGAAGCCCAGCTGGGGACCCCGCTGTTCGAGCGCGGCTACCACACGGTGCGGCTCACTCCGGCCGGGCATATGCTCGCACGCGGCGCCGAGCCGTTGCTCGAGCAGCTCGACGACCTCCAACGGCGCGTTGCAGCCACCGCCGGCGGCCCGGACTCTCCGCTCGTCGTCGGCGGATCACCGTTCGCGCCGCCCGGCATGTTCGATCTCCTCGTCGAACAGATTCGCTCGGCCGGGCACGACCGGACCGTGCACGTCGACGTGTCCGGCTGGGAAGACACGCTCGACCGCATCGCCCGCAACGAGGTGGACATCGCGCTGCTCAGCCTGCCGTTCGACCATCCCGCGGTGGACTTCCGTGCCATCGCCGCCCTCGAGATGAGCGTCGGACTCCGCTCCGACGACCCGCTCGCCGGCCGGGACGCGGTGACCTGGGAGGATCTGCGCGAGCACCGGCTGACCATCCCGAGGCGGACCCAGCACGCGTCGACCCTGAACCGGATCCGCGACCAGGTCGACCACGTGGGCCATCGCCTCGTGGACGAGGCAACCGGGCCGGACGTCATCCTGCGGGCCGCACAGGTGCGCGGCAATCGGGGGCGGTTCTTCCTGGCGCTCCCGCCGAGTATGGGCGGGCCGTGGAAGGTCCTCGACGACCCTGCCTTCGCCGTCGTCCCGTTTCGGCAGGACAGCCCGGACTTCGAACTGTGCCTGGCCTGGAATCGACGGCGGTACGACACCGACACCCGCCTCGCCGCGCTCGTCGACGACGTGCTGAGGCATCGGGACGTGGACCGGGATCGGCGGCTCGACGGGCCGGCGTGGTTGTGAGGGCAGATACGCCCCGGAGTCGACCCGAGGTCGCGGTAACGTCGGCGGAGGTCGGCTGATTCGTCGCAACCAGAAAACGCCCAGCGCCCCGTGCGGCCGTGTCCGCCGCCCGTCCCGAGGAAGGAAACGCCGGTGCCGATCCGACAGAGCGTTCACGGCAAGGTTCTCGTCGTCCACATGGAGCGCGAGTCCAAGCGCAACGCCATCGACGAGGAGATGTCGCTGGGCATCGGAGCGGCACTGGACCGGTTGGACGACGACGATCAGCTGTGGGCCGGGATCATCACGGGCACCGAGACGGTGTTCTCCGCGGGCACCGACCTGAAGGCGGGTTCCGGCTACACCGAGCGCGGTGGCGAATACGGGATCATCCGCCGCCGTCGCCGCACCCCACTCATCGCGGCCGTCGAAGGCCCGGCGCTCGGCGGCGGATTCGAAATCGCCATGGCGTGCGATCTGATCGTCGCCGCGTCGGACGCCCGGTTCGCGCTGCCGGAGACACGTCGCGGCCTGGTGGCGACGTCCGGTGCGCTGTTCCGGGCGGCACGGGCGCTGCCGGTGCACGTGGCGAAGCAGTTGCTGATCACCGGTGCCGGGCTGACCGCGGACCGCGCCTACGACCTCGGACTGGTCAACGTCGTCACCGAACCCGGCAAGGCGCTCGAGGGTGCGCTCGCCCTTGCCGAGGACATCTGCGTCTCCTCGCCCGTAGCGGTACGCGAGACGCTCGCCGCGATCGAGGCCCAGTTCGTCGACACCGACGAGCGTGGCTGGGAGGCGACCGCCCGCGCGGCGGAGGCGGTGAAGAGTTCCGAGGACATGAAGGAAGGGATCGCGGCATTCTTCGAACGTCGGGGGCCACGGTGGCGGGGCCACTGAGGTAGATGTATAAGAGATATAAGTCATCTATTTGCACTATGCTGGTGGGGCGTCGGCTGAGTAGCGAATCGTCGTAGCCTGAAGAGGCGACCGGTTCGGGCCGAGTCCGAGTCGACGAGAGTGGAGGTACGGTCCGGTGTCGGTGAACCACCTGGATTCCGAGGCGGATTCCGTGTCGATCG
>SWCE01003161.1_pt1 | contig 11777 bp, 11 predicted proteins | sample 4690061 | NCBI WGS metagenome assembly SWCE01 (sample SAMN10267279, study PRJNA491770) | bioreactor metagenome | isolation source: DHS bioreactor inoculated with subseafloor sediment | place: Japan: off Shimokita Peninsula | collected 2012-10
GCCGGCACGCCCGCGATTTTGGTTGAAAGCGTATCCAAGCGCTTTGGTCGTGTTCTGGCGCTTGATGATGTGTCTTTGTCGGTGCGGCAGGGCGAGACATTTGCCTTGCTTGGCCCCAATGGTGCGGGAAAGTCGAGCCTGATCGATATTTTGTGCACGATCAGCAGGCCCGATGGCGGACGGGCCGAGATAACCGGTATCGATGTCGTCAGGCACCCCTTGCAGGCCCGCAAGCGGTTGGGTGTTGTGTTCCAGGAGGCAACGCTGGATACGCGCCTTTCGGTTTATGAGAACCTTAATTTCCACGGCATGGTCTATCAGATGAACCGGGCTGACCGGCGCCGGCGCATCGATGAGATGCTTGCGCTGGTTGAACTTTCCGACTGGCGCGATGCGGTGGTGAGAACCCTCTCTTCGGGTATGCGGCGACGCCTCGAGATCGCACGCGGCCTGATGCACGAGCCCAGAATATTGTTTCTCGATGAGCCCACCATCGGTCTCGACACACAGTCGCGTGCCAAGATCTGGTCCTATCTCGAACAGCTGCGGGCCAGCCAGAATCTCTCCATCATCGTGACAACCCACTATATCGAGGAGGTCGATACCTGCGATACGATCTGCATCATCGATCATGGCAGGATTTTGGTGACCGGCACGCCGGAAACGCTCAAGGCAGCGCATGGCACGAGCCTGTTTCGCGTGACGCCCCGCACGCCTGACGCCCATGCAGCTCTTGTCGCGCGATATCCCGGCACCGTGGAAGGGGCCGAAGGTCAGTTGCTGATCAGGGCAGAAGACGCCGGCAGCGCCGATGCTCTGCTGGCCGAATTCGGAACCCGATTGCGCCAGGTCTCGGTCGATCAGCCGAGCCTTGAAAGCGTGTTCCTGTCACTCACCGGTCGCGACCTGCGCGAGGCGCCGCCTGCCGTCGGCAAGACGCGGGGGCACCCATGAGCCAGCCCCCGCCCAAAGACATGGCCATTCAACCGGGCGAAGACCCGGGCCCATGGCTGGTTGCGGCAACCCGGATCGGGTTTCTCGCCATGCTGATCGTTCTGTGGTGGATCGCGTCGGTCAATGTGGCGCGCAACATCATCCCCTCGCCCTGGGCAACGCTGCAGGCGGCAGGCGGGCTGCTGCAGGAGGGGCGCCTGCAGACCGCTTTTGTCGATTCCCTGTCGGTCTATCTTTCGGGCTATGGCCTTGCGATCCTGTGTGCCATCCCGCTCGGGGTCGCCATGGGCGCGTTCAACCTGCTTGGCCGGACGCTCGAGATCTATGTCTATGCGCTTTCGGCCACCCCCCGCGTCGCGTTCATTCCCCTTATCATCGTACTGCTCGGACTGGGCTCGGAAGCCAAGGTGTTCATCGTCTTTCTTGGCGCCGTAATGCCCATTCTGATCAACACCTATGCCGGCGTGCGCCAGTCCGATCCCGAGCTTGTCGAAATGGCCCGCTCGGTCGGCGCTGGGCGACTTCGGATCTTTACCCGTATCGTGCTACCCGGCGCCGTGCCTTATGTCATTGTCGGCCTGCGCCTTGGCGCTACGATCGGTCTCATCAATACCGTGGTCGCCGAGCTTTATACCGCCGTGCGTGGTCTGGGCGGGCTTCTGGCCATCTATGGCAACACGTTCAGGATGGCGGAGTACTTCGTCATCGTCCTTTCGCTCGCAGCCATCGGGGTCGTCGTGACCGAGGGGCTGCGTTTCGTCGAACTGCGCCTTGCCAGATGGCGGCGCTAAACATCCAAGGGAGAGAGTAAATGACCACCAAATCAATGATGCTGGCTCTGGCCGGATCGGTCGCGAGCCTGGCCCTGATGACCGGCGCCGGGCTGGCGCAATCGAGCGAGCCCTTCCGCCTGATCCTGACCCACCTCGAGCCGCCGCTTGTTCCCAATTCCGTAATGGATCTGGCCGCAGAGCTGGGCTATTTCGAAGCCGAAGGCGTCGATGTCGAACTCGTTCGCGTTCAGCAGACCCCCTCGGCCATCGCCGCGCTGCAATCGGGCGAGGGCGAAATGGCCAATATCGGTGTCGATGCGCTTTTGCAGGTGATCCACAATGGCGCTACCGATTTCCGCGCGGTGACCTCGCCCAACAAATCGTTGCCGTTCCTCATCGCCTCCAAGGACGATATCGCAACGCCTGCCGATCTTGCCGGCCGCAGCTTTGGTGTTGGACGGGTGGGAAGTCTCGACCACTCGCTTTCGACATTGGTGCTGTCGAGCCAGGGCGTTTCAATCGATGATTCCGAAATCGTCTCGCTCGGCCAGCCCGATATCCGCGCCCAGGCGCTCCTGGCCGGGCAGGTCGATGCCACGACCATGTCGATCGGCGTGTGGAGCGAACTGCCCGACACTCAGGGTCTGCATGTTCTGATCGATCAGGACGCCTATTATGAGGGCGCGCCTGTGATCAACAAGGTCAATGCCGTCACCGGCGAGGTTCTGACCGAGCGGCGCGAGGACGTTGAAGCTGTGATCCGGGCTCTGACCAGGCTCTCGCGCGACTTCGCAGAAAACCCCCAGATGTGGGTCGACGCGATGATGGAGGTTCGCCCCGACGTCAGCCCCGAAGTGCTCGAGATGCTTGCGCAGTCCTTTGTTGGCAGCTGGAGCGTCAATGGCGGCATGAGCGTTGAGGAACTGAGCTTTACCAGCGACTGGCTGTATGAGACCGAAGACTTCACCGATTTCGAGCCTCTGGCGCTCGAAGACTGGGTCGATTTCGGGCCTGTTGATGCCGTTCTGGCCGAATTGGGCACTGACGATACCATGGACCCCGCCGATCGATGAGCGTCGTCCATTTCCCGGGAGGTGACCGCGTGGCACCAAAGCCGCAGGCGTCAAAGACCCTGCTCACATTCGCAGATGTCCACAAACGCTTCGTCCAGCCGGACGGGTCGGTCAACACGGCGATCGATGGCGTTTCGCTCGACATCGCCGAACGCGAATTTGTTGCCCTGATCGGCCCCTCGGGATGCGGAAAGACCACAATCCTGCGGCTGGCCAACGGCCTGATCGTTCCCGATGCCGGATCGATCCGGATCGATGGTCGGCCGCCCGAACCTGGACCCGATATGGGCTTTGTCTTTCAGGCCTTCCGCCTGATCCCATGGGCCAATGCGCAGGCCAATATCGAATTCGCTTTGGAAAGCCTCGACCTCTCCAGGGCCGAGCGCGCCGAACGGGCCCGGCATTATCTCGATCTCGTCGGGTTGTCGCGCTCGGCCAAGGCCTATCCGGCCCAGCTTTCGGGCGGCATGAAGCAGCGCGTGGCCCTGGCGCGCGCGCTGGCGGGAGAACCGCGCGTGCTCCTGATGGACGAACCCTTCGCAAGCCTCGACGCGCAAACGCGCGAACTGATGCAGGGCGAATTGCTCTCCATCTGGCGGCGGCTCACCCCCACCGTCGTTTTTGTCACCCACAGCGTCGATGAGGCGCTCGTGCTGGCCGATACCATCGTGGTGATGGGCGCCGGAACGGTGCTCGAAACCATCAGGGTCGATCTGCCGCGACCACGGCTCACCGTCGAAATGCGCGCTGATCCGCGGTTCCTCGAACAGAGGTCCTATTTGTGGAACCGTATCCGCGACCTTGTGCTCACCGACCCCGCCTCTGAATTCTTCGGCCGTAATCTCAACGAATAGGAGCTCCCGATGACCGCCATGTGGGGACAATTGGTCGGCGTCTATGCCATCTGGCTGCGCGAGGTCAAACGCTCGCTGCGCGACAAGGGACAACTGATCGGCGGCGTCAGTCGGCCCCTGCTGTGGGTGCTGATCCTGGGCATCGGTCTCAACCCCTATTTCCGGGGCGAAGTGTATGGCGAAGTGCGGTTCGTGGTGCCCTACACCTATCTCCAGTTCATCTTCCCCGCCGTCATCGTCCTCAACATTCTTTACACCTCCATCCAGTCTGCGGTCTCGCTGATCTGGGACCGCGAGTTCGGGTTTTTGCGCGAGGTTCTGGTCTCACCCATGTCACGCAACATGATCCTTCTGGGCAAGGTCCTGGGCGGCGCCACGACCGCCGTCATCCATGGCTGCATGGTGCTGGTCGTCGCGCGCTTCGTCGGCGTCACCCTGACCTGGGAGACGATCTTTGCAGCTATCGGGCTGATGTTCGCCCTGGCGTTCGGGTTGACCGCCTTCGGCATCGTCATTGCCAATTACGTGCGTGGGTTCGAGAGCTTCGGGGTATTCTCCAATGCCGTGATCCTGCCGCTCTATTTCACCGCCAGTTCCGTCTTCCCGCTCGATCCGGCACTGACCCGCGCCCAGACGCTGGTGACCTACCCCGAATGGCTGGTCATCATCGTCGAGCACAACCCCCTGACCTATGCCGTCGATGCGATGCGCGGCATCCTGATCAAGTTCAATCAGTTCGATCCAGCTCTCGGTTTTCAGGTGGTTGGCATCATGGCCGTCGGCCTGTTCCTTCTGGCCATGTGGGAATTCCGGAAAGTCTGATGTCGGCTCCCGCTCACAAAAGGCCACGCAAGAGCCATTGGCTGTTCGACATGGCCCCTCTGGCGCTCTGCTTTGCGCTGCTGTTTGCCGTGAGCTTCTTGCCGCCCGACAGCGCGCGCTACGAGGTCGACAGGCTCGGTCGGCTCAATGTGTGCATGCCGCCCCTCTACCCGCCGCTTGTGACCGGCAAAGCGGACAGGCCCGGCTTTGAGGTCGAATTGCTCCAGGAAATCACCGAACGGCTTGGCTGGCGGCTCAACATCGTCTCCAACGCGTCGATGGGGCGCGATTTCAATCCACGCAGCTGGCGCATCACCCGTGCCCAGTGCCAGGTCCTGGCCGGAGGCATCGCGGTCAATTCGACGACGCGTTCGTTCCTCGACACCACCGACCCGCATCTCGTGACCGGATGGGCCCTGATCGCACCGCCCGGCACCACCATCGAGACCGTGCAAAGCCCGGTGGGCTTTCTGGCCGGCCTCACGGGTCTCGACCGGATCGGGCTGGGCCAGTATCTGCGCCAGCGCGCCATCACCGCGACCATCGTCAACGACGCCGCCACCCTGCGCGCCCGCCTGGAGGCCGGCGATTACGATGCGGCGATCACCGAAGCCCTGCTGGCCAGCACCACTTTTTCCAACACCAACCTCGCCATCACCGTCCTCGGTCCACCCCTCGAACGCATTCCGCTGGGCATGGGGTTCTGGAAAGGCGATCTGACGCTCAAGCGCGCTGTGCAATCCACGATCGCCAACATCCGCGCAGACGGAACATTGACCCGTCTGGCCGATCGCTACGATCTGGACGCAGACATTCTGTGTCCGTCCGATACCGGCTCATGCTGACAGCCCCCAGGCCCTGCCCCGTTTACGCCATTGCAAACGAGCAGTTGCTGCCGTTATCGGCCAGGCTGTGCCCGGTCGCCCGAGCCGAGATGGACGACCGTTTCGCCCGTGGCCGCAAAGGTCCGGGTAACCTCGCCGGCATCATAGATGAACAACATCTCAACCGGGGTCGTGCCCACATTGTGGAAGCAATGGTTCTGACCGGCAGGAACATAGACTACTTCCATGGGACCAACGGGGCGTCGCGCTCCATCGAACTCGGTTTCGGCATTTCCGCTCAGAATGACAATCTGCTCGTCGCAATTGTGGTGGTGCAGTGCCACGCTCTTTCCAACGGGAAGCGAGGTGGTTCCAGTGGTAACCTGAGCGCCGCATATGTCTGCATTGAAAAACAGCCGCGTAACGACGCCGTTCCCTCTGTCGAATTCATCTATCGTGGTCAGGGTCCTGACCATCGCCCGCTTTTGGGTCATCGTGCTTCTCCCAAGCCGTCGCAGCCGTGCTCAGGCGACCTTTTCGAAATCGAAGCTGCCCGCCGCGAGAAAGCGGGGGATCTCCGTCGCACGGATAGGCGGTGAAAAGAGGAAGCCCTGAACTTCATCGACCCCGGGCAGCTCTCTGAGCAAGGCAAGCTGCCTGGGCGTTTCCACGCCTTCGACGACCACCGACATGCCGAGTTCCGAACTCAAACTCGCCACGCCCGCCAGCAGGCGCCGGGAGCGGCTGCTCACCTCCACGTCCTGCAGGAAGGAGCGGTCGATCTTGACCTTGTCGAGCGGGAAGTGGTGCAGATAGCTCAAGCTGGCATAGCCCGTGCCGAAATCGTCAAGTGAGATGCGCACGCCAAGGTCGCGCAATTTTTCCAATATGGCCCCGATGGCTGCCGTATTTTCGAGCAGAAGCGATTCCGTAATCTCGACTTCCAGCCGATGGGCCGGCAGGCCCGAATGCTCAAGGGCGGAAATCACCGAAGCGATGACGTCCCCCCGCCGGAACTGAACCGGAGAAATGTTGACGGCAACATGCACGCTGCCCGGCCACGTCACGCACCGTCGGCAGGCCTCGTGCAATATGAAATCGCCCAACTCGATAATCAGGTTCGTTTCCTCAGCGACGGGGATGAACTCGGTGGGCGATATCAGCCCCCTTTGGGGATGCCGCCAACGCGCCAGCGCTTCACACACCGTGCTCTTGCCCGACCTGAGATTGACGATGGGCTGGAAGAACACCTCGAAATTTCCATTGTCGAGCGCCGTGCGGATATCGATCTCCAGCGCCCGGCGCGCCTGCACCCGGGCATCCATTTCGGGCTCGAAAAAGCGCCAGACACCGCGACCATCCGACTTGGCGGTGTAAAGCGCCAGATCGGCGCATTTAAGCATTTGCTCAAAACTCGTGCCGTCACGCGGCGCCATGGCGATGCCTATGCTCGCGCCAATTACAAACTGATGGTCCTGGACAGCAAATACATCGCTCAACGTCCTTACAATTCGCTGAGCGACAAGGCTTGCCTCGTCAGCAGACCCTTTCAGCTCGCGCAGGACAACGAACTCATCTCCACCGAGCCGAGCAATGATGTCGGACGATTTCATCACCTTGCGAAGCCGGTCGGCCACAAGGCACAATAGAGCGTCCCCGCACGGGTGGCCCAGCGTGTCGTTGACCACCTTGAACTGATCGAGATCGATAAAGAGCAGCGCACAAGGATTGCCACGGGCAATCAGCGCTTCGAACTGTTCCTGAAAATGCGATCGGTTGGGCAGGCCGGTCAGCGCATCGTAACGGGCCAGATGTTCGATCCTCGCCTCTGCCTTGCGCTTTTCGGTGATGTCTTCGATCAGCAGCACAAATCCGCCAGCCTTGATGGGCTGGAAGGTCAGCTGAAGAATTCTGTGCCCGGCGGCGTCGATTACGAGGGCCTCCGTCCCCTCGGCCTTCATCCATTTCCGAAATGCGGAAAATACCGTGTCGCACGCATGACGCGGCACACCGTTGGCCACAAGTGCCGTATCGAGCAGCGAGGCGATTTCCTGCCCCTTCCAGGTGGCTCTTGCATCGAGATTGAGCAGGCTCGTAAAGCGATCGTTGAAAACAACGAGCCGCTGGTCGGCGTCGAACATGCATAGCCCGTGCGGCATGTTGTTGACGGCAGTGTCGAAATGGGTGGCGAGCGCACGGAGATCGTGTGAGGCGACCACCGCATCGAAAAGCGTAAATCTCAGCCGCGTGGCGATGGTTCTCACGCTCAGGAAGAACGGCACGAGCACCAGCGCAAGAAACAGATAGGCCGCTTCAAGGTGAAGCAGAAGTCCCATGACCATGGGGATCGCCGCACAAGCCGTGGTGAAGGTAACCAGCTGGTCGGATGAATAATTGCGCCCGGTGATTCCGATCATATAGGCAAGGCAGACCGCAAAACTCACCAGATGGACGGCTGGATCGGACGAGAGCGCGAAAGCAAGAAAACACCAAAGGCTCAGCAGCACCGCGAAGGTGGACGAGCCTATGATGTAGCGCCTCTCCCAGCCACGCGCCTGTTCTACCGTTTGCGGACTTGCTGCGTTGCGCTCATAGGCATTCATGTCCATCCAGCGCAAGATGCCGGTCAGCGCAAGCGGAATGGCGCACATGGCAAGCCAGATGATCCCGCTTATCCAGCCCGTCACCAGCGAAGCGGCAATAGCGCTCGCAGTGCCGGAAAAAAGAGAACGCCGGTCCCTATAAAGAGCGCTCACCGAGGAAATATAAACCTCAGCGGGGAGGTCGGGCGCGTTTTCGGGAGAGACTGTACCCATGGTTGCTTCGCCATACCCCTGCAGAACCAATACGATATAAATTGAAAGCTTTTAAAATTTTCTCACGCTATCTCGGCAATTTTAAATATTCCCCTCTCCGCTTCCGGGATTCGACAATTTTACGCCGAGCAGGAACACGCGATCGGCCTGCATTTTTTCTTAAAACCCGCAAATCCTTTTTGCAGCATCCTGATGCTTAATGCACATCTATCGCGCGACTCATAGTTAATACTTGGTTAAAGCACAGTATTACTGTCTTCACAGACGAAGCAGATTCAGCAACGCCGCCCCGCTGACACCGCCCTGACATATTCCTTCAATTGACCTTAGTTAAAATTTTGTTAAAGTAGCTCCCTGTGTGGTTTAGGGGGCGTTCCATGAGTTCAGTATCATCAGTTGGGGCGATTTCGTTTTCCCAGCGTCTGATCGATTTTCTTGACAGGATTCAATATCGTCGTCTGGAAAGAGCTGAAGAACTCGAACATGCGTTCCGCCTGCGCTACGCGGCCTATGTTCGTGAAGGCATGATTCCGATCGGTTTCGAAAAGCGCCTGACCGACGATTACGATCACGCTGACAATGTCCATGTTTTCGGCGTCTACATGGACGGCGAGATGGCCAGCACCATCAGGGTGCATCATGCCAGCCCTGAAAATCCGCATTCCCCTACCGTGGACGCATTTCCTGAAACTCTGAGACCGGAAATCGACAAGGGTCACGTCATCGTCGATCCGACCCGCTTTGCCGTGCACCCCTCTGTCAGTGGTCAGCATCCTGAACTGCCCTATATCACGGCAAGACTGGGCTTTCTGGCTTCCGAGTATTACGGCGCCAATCTAGGCCTTGCCTCGGTGCGGGTAGAGCATCAGGCTTTCTACCGCCGCCTTTTCGGCATGCGCCCCCTGTGCCCGCCGCGCCAGTATCACGGGTTGAAAAAGCAGCTAAGCTTGATGGGCATCGATTATTGCGCCGTGCGAGAAAGCGTCATTGCGCGCTATCCCTTCATGAACGCAACCGAAGCGGAACTCGACTTTCTCTTCAGTCCAGACCGCGCCAAGGTCGACCCGATGGCCACCGCCATATTCGCAGGGCGAGTGGAGCCGGCGAACCTGCACTAGAGCGTTTTCAGGATAAGGGTACCACTTATCCGGTTCGGAAGCGCGACAAAACAATAATCTAGAAGGCAAAATCAGCCGTGGCGCCGGCCAAGGTCGGACGTCTGGCTGAGCACGGCAAATGCCGCGGCATCCTCGATGAACCGCCCGAGCAGCGCATTGAACTCACCCGGAGCATCAAGAAAGGCAGCGTGTCCCGCCGCATTGATAAGATGACATTGCCCATCCCAGAGATTGGCATAGTCAAGACCGGTGAGGTAATCGAGACGCGCAAACGGCTCCCGCTCGCCATTGACCACAGCCAGGGGAACCGGGCTGTGCTCGACGACCTTTTTTTGATCGGCTCCCGCTCCCATCATCAGGCCATACCCCAGGATCTTTCGCATGCGCCAGTCGGCGCGCGCTATCGCATCACGAAAGCGCTGCGGCGGCGACTCCCCGAAGCACAGGCGAGCGAGCCTGTCCATTTCCCGGGGCGTCAACCGCCCCTTCGTGGTCAACGTCAGGTCGAATTGCGGCTGGAAGCCGCGCAGCATGCCCAAAATGCCGCGGGATACCGGCGGCGTTCCCATAATCATGAGCCCCGCGATGCGAGGCTCGCGCTCCAGCAGTTCGATGCCGATATGCCCGCCAAGCGACCATCCAACGACAGCGACGTGGTCAATCGCGAGGGCGTCGAGCACTTCGGCAACCGTGTTGGCGAATCCGGGAATAGTATAGGCTGCCTTCGGCTCGATGGCGTCATCGGATGCACCGTGACCCGGCAGGTCGAGCGCGATGAGGCGATGGCGTTCTGCAAGCGGGCTTTCCAGCTGTCGCGCAAAAACGTCGCTGGAGCTCGAATTCCCATGCAGAAACAGCACCGGAAAGCCGTCCTTGCCGGTTTCAACCAGCGCGATACTTGCTTGCCTTGTCTGAATGCGACTGTACAACATCTCAGGTTCCACCCAGGATACCAGTTGACCCAATTTTAGCGGACCGCGCGTGTAGGCCGCGTTAACAACGCAATTGAGAACTCCCCGCAGGTTCGGACCCATATCCCGGCAAATCATCTTCAGAGGACACCAATGAGCGGATCGCAAACTCAAGCAAAAGAGCAGGCCTACATATTGGGTCATTCCGAACGCGAGTTGGTTCGGCTCGAGCGTCAGGCCGCCCTGTTTGCCGATCTCACCCGCGATATCCTCTTGCGGGCGGGGCTTGAGAAGGGCATGCGTGTGCTCGATGTAGGGTGCGGGGTTGGCGACGTTTCCCTGATCGCAGCCGACATCGTGGGAACCGATGGCGCAATTATCGGCCTCGACCCTTCGGAGGCGGCTCTCTCGGTGGCTCGTGCGCGGGCAGAGGCCAAGGGGCTCGATATCTCGTTTGTCCCCGGCACGCTCGAGGCCATGGAAATCCCCGCCGACATCGACGCAGTGATCGGACGCTTCCTTCTGCTCCACATGACCGATCCCGGCGCCACCCTGGCCGGGCTGGCGGAGCGGCTAAAGCCCGGCACGCTCGTCAGCTTCATCGAGTTCGATATTTCGACCTCTTATGCTCAGCCCGCCTTGCCCCTCCTGCATCGCTGCATCGAGCGCATCACCGAGGTCTATCGCCGGTCAGGCAGAACCGCCGATATGGGTGCTATGCTCTATCCCGCCTACCGGACCGCGGGTATGGCGCCCGAGATGATCGGGCTGACCCGGATCGGCAATGATCAGGACGTCGACGGCTTCGAGTTCATCGTCGAATCCACCAGAAGCCTGACGTCAGCGATGGAAACTTTGGGTATAGCCAGCGCTGCAGAGATCGAAATTGAAACACTGCACGAGCGACTGATTCACGAAGCCCAGGCCGGAACCGACCCGTGCATTTTCTATCCCCGACTCGTCGGCGCCTGGGCGCGGGTTTCCTAAAAGCGGGAAGCGCCGTAAAGGATGGTGAAGGTGCGAGGCGAAGCCTCGAACCCAAGGCCGAGACTGCGACCCGCGCCACGTTACGCGCACCCCATTGGAGCGCCAGAGAACCACATGGCCCGGCTTTTGCGCGTCATGCGGCGGACGGTGCGGCGTGTGTGATATTGAAAATGGTGGGCCCGGAGGGACTCGAACCCCCAACCAGACCGTTATGAGCGGTCGGCTCTCGGAGGGTTGCACACCACAATTACCCAGATTTCCTACGGTTTTCGCTGCCCAAAAGCAAGTTCCGATATCGGATCATCTCGCTTTGTTCTGGGGGTTTCTGTCCCCATCCTGTCCCCGTAACCCGGTTTGTTCCGCCATTGCCGGCGCCCCCGATTCATTGGAAGTTTGCTTGCACACGGCATGGGGGAATCGATGAGCTGGAAACTGCCACGAAAAATCGAAAATGGCTTGTTCGTGGTCTGGCTGATCTGCACAGCTGGCGCACTGCTCTTTAGCTACCAGTTTGGCAACGACAACATCAGTGCTCTGAATGCTGCAAGTCTGCCAGAACTGATCATTTTCATGATCCCGATCCTCGTCTCCGCTATCGCTGTTGATTTCCGCTGAGAAGTGACCCGGTTCAGGGAGATTTTTCCA
>SWCE01002084.1_pt1 | contig 11771 bp, 9 predicted proteins | sample 4690061 | NCBI WGS metagenome assembly SWCE01 (sample SAMN10267279, study PRJNA491770) | bioreactor metagenome | isolation source: DHS bioreactor inoculated with subseafloor sediment | place: Japan: off Shimokita Peninsula | collected 2012-10
GGGGGGGGCGGCCGGCGGCGGCTATGCCCAGGTGGTACCCATGGAGGACATCAATCTCCATTTTACCGGCGATTTCCACGCCATCACCTCGGCCAACAATCTGCTCTCCGCCCTGATCGACAATCACATCTATTGGGGCAACAAGCTTGAGATCGATCCGCGCCGGATCGCCTGGAAACGGGTGATGGACATGAACGACCGGGCGCTCCGCGAAATCGTCTGCTCGCTGGGCGGTGTGGCCAACGGGTTTCCCCGCGAAGGCGGTTTCGACATCACGGTCGCTTCCGAAATCATGGCGATCCTCTGCCTTGCCACAAGCCTTGAGGATCTGCAGCAGCGGCTCGGCAATATCATCGTCGGCTACCGGCGCGACCGCACCGCCGTCACCGCCCGCGAGCTGGAAGCCGACGGCGCCATGACCGTGCTCCTGAAGGAAGCGATGCAGCCGAACCTGGTGCAGACCCTGGAAAACAATCCGGCATTCATCCACGGCGGCCCCTTCGCCAACATCGCCCATGGCTGCAATTCTGTCATGGCGACAAAAGCGGCGCTGAAGCTTGCGGACTATGTGGTCACCGAAGCCGGGTTCGGCGCGGATCTGGGCGCAGAAAAATTCTTCGACATCAAGTGCCGCAAAGCGGGTCTTTCCCCCGACGCGGCCGTCATCGTCGCCACCGTCCGGGCGCTGAAGATGAACGGTGGCGTCGCCAAGGAAGATTTGGGGACGGAAAACGTCGCGGCCGTCACCAAGGGCTGTGCCAACCTCGGGCGCCATATCGAAAACATCAAGCAGTTCGGTGTGCCGGCGGTGGTCGCCATCAACCATTTCACCGCAGATACCGACGCCGAGATCGAGGCGGTCAAGGCCTTTTGCCAGGAGCACGGTGTCGACGCGGTCCTTGCCTCCCATTGGGCGAACGGTTCGGCCGGCACGGAAGAGCTTGCCACCCATGTCGCGCGGATCGCAGACAGTGGACAGGCCCAGTTCGCACCGCTTTACGACGACGACATGCCCCTGTTCGACAAGATCGAGGCCGTTGCCCGGCGGATTTACCGGGCCGACGAGGTCCTGGCCGACAAGAGCGTCCGCGAACAGCTGAAGCGCTGGGAGGCGGACGGCTTCGGCAATCTGCCGGTCTGCATGGCCAAGACGCAATACTCCTTCACCACCGATCCGGCCCGGCGCGGCGCCCCGACCGGGCACAGCGTGCCCGTCCGCGAGGTGCGCCTGTCGGCAGGTGCCGGCTTCATCGTGGTGATCTGCGGGGAAATCATGACCATGCCCGGCCTGCCGAGCGTGCCCTCGGCCAATCACATCGGGCTGGATGCAAACGGGCAGATCGAGGGGCTGTTTTAGAGTTCCGTCTAATTAAAACCCTGACACCGTCATCCCAGACAAGTGAGGCGCAGCCGAACGCCGATCTGGGATCCATCTGACAGGACGAGCGCAGCGGGTTCCGCTTTCAAAACAGAATGAGACGCGCCTCCGGCGCGGCTGATGTCTGGATCCCAGATCGGCGCGCAGCTTCGCCGCGCTTGTCTGGGATGACCATGGGGAATCGTCCGACACAGGAGACGGCTGTCGAAAGTACGAACTTCGCCAGCCACACAAAAGGGCCTGCGTCTCAATTAACCCGGCACCGCCGGCACCTCCCGGCGCAGGTCGGGTTCATCATGGATGAAGGTCACGTTCAGGGTCAGACCGACTTCCTCGTCCCCGCTGCGTTCCCCCGCGCCCAGATCGTTCAGTTTCGTGGCGCTGTCGTCGTCGAGCGCAATGCCCGTGTCCCGGACGGCTTCGCGGAAAAGACCCAGGGCCGAAACCGGCAGGACGAGCCGGAAGGTGGTCGCGATGTTCGAAAACAGGGAATGGCCCTCGACCCAGCCGCCGGCCTTCAGGATCGCATCGTTCAGGTCGCGCATGACCGCGTGCCGGTTTTGGCGGGTGACGCCGGACAGCATGACGATGCGAGGCCTCATGGTTCCAGCTCCTTTGCGGACGGCGCAGGCGTTTGCGCCTCTCTCTAACCGGTGGGAATATTTACCCGATTCCCACCCCTGTCGCAGGTGCGACTTGGGATGTCGTTTTGGAGATATTGCAGATAGCCACTCGGATTCATTGTCAATCGATTACATTGCCGCAGCCGTTTGGGAGTTGCCATGTCCGACGATGATATCGACCTCGCCAGCCTTTCCGACGACGAACTCGTCGAGCAGATGCATGACGACCTTTACGACGGCCTCAAGGAGGAAATCCAGGACGCGGTCAACATCCTGCTGGAACGCGGCTGGGCGCCCTATGACATCCTGACCAAGGCGCTTGTCGAAGGCATGCGCATCGTCGGCGTGGACTTCAGGGACGGCATCCTGTTCGTGCCGGAAGTGCTCCTGTCGGCCAATGCCATGAAGGCCGGAATGGGCATCCTGCGGCCGCTGCTGGCCGAAACCGGCGCTCCGAAGGTCGGCAAGATGGTCATCGGCACGGTCAAGGGCGACATCCACGACATCGGCAAGAACCTCGTCTCCATGATGATGGAAGGCGCCGGCTTCGAGGTGATCGACCTCGGCATCAACAATCCGGTCGAGAACTATCTTGCGGCCATCGAGGAACACCAGCCGGACATCGTCGGCATGTCGGCGCTGCTCACCACCACCATGCCCTACATGAAGGTCGTCATCGACACCATGACCGAAAAAGGCCTGCGCGACGATTACATCGTCCTTGTGGGCGGCGCGCCGCTTAACGAGGAATTCGCAGATGCCATCGGCGCCGACGGCTATTGCCGGGATGCGGCCGTGGCGGTGGAAATGGCCAAGGATCTGATCGCCCGCAGGCACAACATGCTTGCCGGAAAAGCCTGACAGCAGACAGGGAGGCGACGGAATGGCCTCCAGCTTACCGCTTTTTCCTTTCGAGCCGGAGCCGGCACCGCTCCGGAAGATCGGGCGCGTCCTGGTGATCGCCTGCGGCGCCCTTGCCCGCGAGATCAAGGCGATCCGGGAGCTGAACGGGTTCGATCATATCGACCTGACCTGCCTGCCCGCCCAGTTGCACAACACGCCGCAGAAGATCCCCGACGCCGTGCGCTCGGCGATCCTTCAAAAACGCGACCTCTATGACGAGATCCTGGTCGCCTATGCCGATTGCGGCACCGGCGGACTGCTGGACAAGGTTTTGGAAGAAACCGGCGCGAAGCGCATCGGCGGCGCCCATTGCTACGCCTTCTTCACCGGCCTCGACGCGTTCGACGCCCTGGAGGAAGACCAGCTCGGCACCTTCTACCTGACCGACTTCCTGGCCCGGCATTTCGAGACCATGGTGATCGCCCCGCTCGGCCTGAACTGGCATCCCCACCTGCGCGACCTCTACTTCGCCCATTACACCCGCGTGCTTTACCTCGCCCAGACCGACGACCCGAAACTCGAAGCCGCCGCCCGCAAGGCCGCCGAGCGCCTCGGCCTGGCGTTCGAGATGCAGAAGACGGGGTACGGGATGCTGGAGACGTTTCTGGCGGAACGGACGACGGGATAGAGGGAAAATTCCCGCGTCGCATTTCCGCCGGGCCGTGCCGGTTTCCCGCGTCTTGAAGCCCCGGACTTCCGGCAATCATGAGCATCGAAAGGACGCTCTCTTATGGCGCAGAAGATCATCGTTTACTGGCGGGATATCCCGGCGCAGGTGCTGGTAAAGCAGGGCCGCAAGGCCGCGCGCAGGGAACTGCCGGCCGTCTTCATGGAAACGGTCGATGCCTGCGCGATGCGGGTCGGGGCGAAGGATACGGACGCCTATCTGGCCGAGTGGCGGCGGAGCGATCCCGTCGATGTCTCCGACGATCTGGAAAGCGAAGCGGATGCGGCGGTCGATGCGCTCGTTGCCGCCTATCCGAAAGACAGACTGAAAGACCTCCTCGCACATGAAGGCTATGAGCCTTCTTCTGCGGATATTTCCTCCTGAGCCCCAAGGGACAGCCATGACACGCACCGTCGTTGCCTCTGCCACCAGAGAAATCATCATCGGCTTCGACCAGCCGTTTTGTGTCATCGGAGAACGGATCAATCCGACCGGACGCAAAAAGCTGGCCGCGGAAATGATCGCCGGCAATTTCGACATGGTCGAGGCCGATGCGCTCGCCCAGGTCGCGGCCGGCGCCACCATGCTCGACGTCAACGCGGGCGTGACGGCGGTCAATCCGAACGAGACCGAGCCGCCGCTTCTGGTCAAGACTCTCGAGATTGTTCAAGGGCTTGTGGACGTTCCCTTGTCCATCGATTCATCCGTGACGGCAGCCATCGAGGCCGGACTGAGGGTCGCCAAGGGCCGTCCGCTGGTGAATTCGGTGACCGGCGAAGAGGAAAAGCTGGAAGCGATCCTGCCGCTTTGCAAGAAATACGACGTGCCGGTGGTCGCCATCTCGAACGACGAAACCGGGATTTCCGAAGATCCGGACGTACGCTTTGCGGTTGCCAAGAAGATCGTGGAGCGGGCCGCCGACTACGGCATTCCGGCCCATGACATCGTGGTCGATCCGCTGGTGATGCCGATCGGCGCCATGGGCACGGCGGGGCAGCAGGTGTTCGCCCTGCTCCGCCGCCTGCGCGAGGAGCTGAAGGTCAACACCACCTGCGGGCTGTCCAACATCTCCTTCGGCCTGCCCCATCGCCACGGCATCAACGCCGCCTTCATCCCCATGGTGGTTGCCTCGGGCATGACCAGCGCGATCATGAACCCGTGCCGTCCGCAGGAAATGGAAGCGGTGCGCGCGGCAAACGTGCTTGCCGGCCACGACCCCAATTGCGGCGAATGGATCATGAAATACCGAGACTACACCCCGGCCGCGGCAGGCGCCCCGGCACCGGCGGAAACCGCATCGGCCGGCGGACGCCGGCGCGGCGGCCGCGAAGGCCGTCGCAGGACCGCAGGCGTCTAACAGATCTGAAAGCACGGAATGACTGAAACGAAGGATCTGGCGAAAGTCGTCTTCCAGCCGAGCGGCCGGCGGGGCATGTTCCCTCTCGGCACGCCGCTGCTCGATGCTGCCCGCTCTCTCGGGGTCTACGTGGAATCCGTCTGCGGCGGGCGCGGCATTTGCGGCCGCTGCCAGATTTCCGTGTCTGAGGGCAATTTCGCCAAGGAAGGCCTGACCAGTTCGGCAGACCACCTTGCCGGCGAAACCGATGCGGAAGCGCGCTACCGGGGCTTGCGGAACCTTGCCGCCGACCGACGCCTCTCCTGCCAGGCGAAGATCCAGGGCGACCTCATCGTCGACATTCCGACCGATGCCCAGACCAACCGGCAGGTGGTGCGCAAACGCGCCGAGGTGCGGGCGATCGAGCCGAAATCCTCCATTTCGCTTGCCACAGTCACCATTGTCGAACCGGACATGGATATGCCGCGCGGCGATGCCGACCGGTTGCGGGATGCGCTGACGGAGAAAACCGGGATTACCGGCCTCACCCTGGACCCGGCCCTGCTCGCCTCGGTTCAGGCGACCTTGCGGGCAGGCCACTGGACAGTGACGGCTGCGATCCACCAGGACAATACTTCGGCTCCGACGGTCACCGCGCTCTGGCCGGGAGAAAAGACGACCGTCTACGGCCTTGCGGTCGATATCGGCTCCACAACGATTGCGGCCCACCTCTGCGATCTGAAGACAGGCCGCACGGTCTCCTCTGCCGGAACCTCCAATCCGCAAATCCGGTTCGGCGAAGACCTGATGTCGCGGGTCTCCTACATCCAGATGAACCCGGAGAAGCTGCCGGACCTCACCCGGGTCGTGCGCGATGCGATCAACGCGCTTGTGGACAAGTTGGTCGGCGATGTCGGCGCGGAGCGTGACGATGTGCTCGACGCCACCTTCGTCGGCAACCCGGTGATGCATCACCTGTTTCTCGGGATCAGCCCGGTGGAACTCGGCGGGGCGCCCTTCGCGCTCGCGGTCTCCGATGCCTTCACCCTGCCCGCCCGCGATCTCGACCTGGATCTCAATCGCGGCGCGCGGGTCTACATGCTGCCCTGCATCGCCGGCCATGTCGGCGCCGACGCAGCGGCGGCCACCCTGTCCGAAGCGCCCTACAAGAGGGAAGACATCACCCTGCTGGTGGATGTCGGCACGAACGCGGAAATCGTGCTCGGCAACCGGGACCGGCTGCTGGCGGCCAGTTCCCCGACCGGGCCTGCCTTCGAGGGTGCGGAAATCTCCTCCGGCCAGCGGGCCGCCCCCGGCGCCATCGAGCGCCTCAGGATCGACCGGGACACCCTGGAGCCGCGCTTCAAGGTGATCGGCCTCGACGAATGGTCCGATGAGCCGGGTTTTGCGGAGAAGATCGACCAGGTGGGCGTCACCGGCATCTGCGGTTCCGGCATCATCGAGGCGGTGGCGGAAATGTATCTGTCCGGCCTGATCACCGAGGACGGCGTGATCGACGGCGCCATGGCGGAACGGACCTCCCGTATCGTTCCCAAAGGCCGGACGTTTGCCTATGTGATCGCAACGGACGGCATCGAGATCTCCATTCTCCAGACCGATATCCGCGCGATCCAGCTTGCCAAGGCCGCCCTTTATGCGGGCGTCAAGCTTTTGCAGGACAAGCTCGGCACCAGCCGGATCGACCGGATCCGCCTTGCCGGTGCCTTCGGCAGCTATATCGACCCGACCTACGCCATGGTGCTGGGCCTTATCCCGGACTGCCCGATCGACGGCGTTGCAGGCGTCGGCAACGCGGCCGGGACCGGTGCGCGCATGGCGCTGCTCAACACCGATTACCGGCGCGAGATCGAGCAGACCGTGCGGGAGATCGAAAAGATCGAGACTGCGCTGGAGCCGAAATTCCAGGAGCATTTCGTCAACGCCATGGCCCTGCCGAACAAGGTCGATCCGTTCCCGAACCTGCGGGAAGCCGTGGTCCTGCCGGAGCGCAAGGTTCAGGCCGGCGGCGATGCGGCCGGCGGGCGCAGGCGGCGCAGGCGCGGCTGATATCGATACTCAGAGCCCGCCCAGCGCGCCGGTGGCGATCTGGAAACCGGCAATGACGACGCAGATCGCCGCGCCGGCAAGCCCCCACCAGCGGAATCGCTGGAGCGTCCTGTCGTCGAGACGGCCGCCGAGGCGGAACAGCGACAGGTTGACCAGGGCAAAGACCGCCAGCGTCACCAGGCTTGTCGCTTCGGCCAGCCGCACCAGCGGAAAGGAAACCGCAAGCGCCAGGACTGCGATGGTCACCACCAGTGTCGCCCGGCCGGGCGTGCGCCGTTTCGGATCGACCCAGGCAAACCACTTCGGCGCAATGCCGTCATTCGCCATGCCGTAGAGCACCCGGCTCGCCATTATGATCTGCACCAGAATGCCGTTGATCATGGCAATGGCCGCCGCCGCCGCGACCGGTTTGCCGGAGAAGCCTGTGATCTGCTCGAAGAGGACCGCCATCGGCGCGGAAGACCCGGCAACGGCGTCCCTGTCTGGTGCCATCACGGCGATGATGGAAAGCAGAACGTAAAGGACGACCGTGATCCCCAGCGTCCAGAAGATGGCACGTGGCGTGGTCCGTTCCGGATTAACGGTCTCCTCGGCCATGTTCTCGATGTCTTCGAAGCCGACAAAGGCGAAAAAGGCGATCACCCCGCCTGATAGAATCCCGGCGAGCAGGGTTCCGTCCAGGGGCGGAACGAACGAAGGCGCCCATTCCGGAACATCGGCGATGAGGGGCCCTCCGAATACGATGACGAGAATGAGTGTCCCGACCTCGATAAGCGTTATCAGGCCCGCGAAGAGTACGCTCTCGCGCACGCCGAGCCAGGCGATTGCGGCCAGCCCGCCGACGACGGCAACGAGCAGAACACCCTGCGGCAGCGGCACCAGGGCCTGCATGTATCCGGCAAAGGCAAGAGCGACTACCGCGCTTGAAATCGTGCCGGTCGCGCAGACGCCGTAGCCGACAAGCTTTCCCGGAAACGATCCGAGCCCCCGATGAACGAACACCGCCTCCCCGCCCGCTTTCGGGAACCGGCTGACCAGAAGCGCATAGGAAACCCCGGTGACACCGGCAATGAGGCCTGCCAGCAGGAAGGACAGGGGCGCATGGCTGCCGGCAAGAGACAGGATCTCGCCGATCAGCGCAAAAATACCGGCGCCGACGGTGACGCCGACGCCGTAAAAGACCAGCCACGGCAGGGTCAGGGCCCGCCTCAGGGTTGCCGGTTTTGATTCTGGCTCGCTCATGGGGCCATTAATGCAGACGCGACCGGAAGAAGTCGATCAGGATCAGCGGTCGAAATCGTCGAACTGCCACATCCGCTGCTGCCAGATCTTTTCGCCGATCAGGCAATCGTAGGGCTCTTCCCTGAAGAGCTGTGCAGGGATCACCCGCGGTTCCGGCTGTTCCACACCGCCGATCTCCAGCACCAGCTTGCGCCGGACGGCCTCGGGAAATTCCTCCCATTCGGTCACCGGGATGACGAAACTGCCCGGACCGCCGGTCACGCAGCGGTGGTAGTAGACATCCAGATCCGGGATGTTGAAAGCGGACCCTACGCCGCTCGAGGTCATCAAAGGCAGGCCATTGATGATGATACCCTTGGCCACGGCCTTATCCCGCTCCATCGTCACCGGGACGCCTTGGTTGTTGGGGCCGTCGCCGGAGATGTCGATCACGAGCCGCTCCGCCGAAAAGGGCACCGCCTCAAGCCGCTTCACGCCCGCACGTATTGCACCCGACAAAGACGTGCGCCGCGCACCCATGCTGTTTTCCGATAGGAGCAGGGCCGCGATCGCCTCGGCGTCCGCCTGATCCTCGATCAGCGTCCAGCCGACAATCTCATGGACATAACTGTCGGCGGCCCATTCATAGAGGGTCACCGCGATACGGCCGTAGACGCCGTCCTGGATCGCGCGGACGACTTCGGGACTGGTTATTGCCGCGGCGTAGCCTTTCCGCTGGATCCTCAGTTCTTCGTAGGACATGGAGCGGGAGACGTCGACGGCGATCACCAGCGCGACATCGACGCGGTCCTGCGCCCGCGCGGACGGCAGGAAACTGAGGAAAAGCAGCAAAGCGCCGGCAAGCGGCCTGACATATCCCAATATGCGCATACTGAAGCGTAAATCAGTCCGACCTTCGCCGCCTAGAGGCAATCGCTCGGGTTCCCGATAACGCCTTCGTTATCAGGCGCCCCGGCGGCTCGGAATTCGGGGATTGCCGAAGCATGTTAATAGTTCGGATCGCGCCTCAACCGACCTGGCTCATTCGGCCGGTTAATGAGCGGCTGGTTTCGGCAGGATCAGTGAGCGGCAGCCCCTGGAAGCCAAATTGCAATAGATTGAACCTGAAATATCAGGGCAAATATCATGAATACCAACAGATGCTGTCTTTCGATCTTCTCAACAAAAGAACGTAAATTGAATATCGAAAAGACCACCAGACCAAACACGATTATCATCGTCGCCAGAATTGAGAGAAAGTAAGTATTTAGAACGCCGATTGCGACCGAAAAACTAATTATCATCGCCGGATGCACTCTCGCATGAACACCATAAAACAATAAAAACCAAAGAAATATATGAAATATCCATTGTAGATAATATTTATAATATCTTTTGAAATGAATTTCAATGAAAAATACCTTTAATAAGATCATATACTTCATTTTCATCACACCAATCGTCGAAACTTTTCTTTAACCTCCAAAAGTTTTTGAATATTCCATCGACGAAATTGAGGCAAATATTCACATTAAATGTGCAGACATGCACGAAAACTGCAAAATTGAAACGCGCCAATACTTGAAAACTTATATCCATGAAACAGCAACCGGATATCAGCACATAGGCGCGACGTCGCTTTGTTGCGCGGTAAAGAAGAAGCGTCAAAAGAACGCTTATGACGTTGGAAATTCAGCTCGGTAAAAGGACGACCTAGGTCCGACGACGCCCCCTGCGACGCCCGGAGGTGGCGTCTCCGCCATCGGCTCGTGCCACTTCGGCGCCCTTGTTGGGCGGCGACACAAGCGGCCCGATCCTGCCGAGAATCTCGTCCAGGGTCGGCCTCTCTCCTGCCGCGTGACTGTCCATCGCCTGCCGCATGGCAGCGATATGGCCGGCGGAGGTTCCGCAGCAGCCTCCAATGATCCGGGCTCCGGCGTCCATCGCCAAGCGGGTGTAGTCGGCCATCAGCTCCGGCGTTCCGGTATAGACGACCTCATCGCCCCTGATCCGGGGAATGCCGCAGTTTCCCTTGGCAACGACAATGGCCTCCGGATCGGCTTCGGTGATCTCCAGGATCGCGGCCAGGAGATCGGACGCCCCGACCCCGCAATTGGAGCCGATGGCGACCGGCGTGCAGGCGAATTCGGACTTCAGCGCTCCGAGGCCTTTCGGCGGCAGGCCCATCATGGTCCGGCCCGCGGTGTCGAAGCTGGCGGTAATCACCAGAGGAAGTCCGCTGCCGTGGGCTGCTTCGGCCGCCACCTTCATTTCTTCCGCTGCCGACATGGTTTCGACCCAGAGGATATCCGCGCCACCTTCGACGAGCCCTTCGATCTGTTCGCGGAAGGCTTCGACCGCGTCTTCGTGGCTCAGGGCGCCGAGCGGCTGGAACAACTCGCCGGTCGGACCGATGGACCCCGCGACCAGGACGTCGCGATCCGCCTCTTCGATCACTTCGCGTGCCAGGCGAACGGCGGCGGCGTTCAGTTCCTTCACCCGGCCTTCCGCCCCGTGCAGCTTCAGCCGGTGCCGGTTGGCGCCGAAGGTGTTGGTCAGGATGATATCGGACCCTGCCTCGACGAAGCCGCGATGCAGCGCCCGGATCCTGTCCGGCTGATCGGCGTTCCACAGTTCCGGTGCATCACCGGAGACAAGCCCCATGTCAAACAGCGTCGTGCCCGTCGCCCCATCGGCCAGGAGCGCCCCTTTTTCAGCCAGAAGTTTTTCGAGTTTGGACATGTGGCTGGTCTTTCCTGACTTGCCAGTTGTGTAAATGGTTCCGCTTGCTCCCGTCTCCCCCCTTGAGTGGGAGATGTCGGCGAATGCCGACAGAGGGGGGTGAACCGGTACCGCATATTCCGAAACGCCGTGTTTGCCGAGAGGCTGATACCCCCCTCTGTCTCCTGCCGGAGATGTGCAACCCGGATGATTGGTAACAGTTCTATCCGGGAGGATAGGTAACAGTTTTTGCTCGTCCGCTTTGTTTCGGCCAACGCAGTTTTAGGTCTTCGGTGATATAGCCGATGAAGACCGGTCCGTAGCGGAGTTCAAGTTGCCCGGTGTCGGCTTCTTCGATGCCGACCGGCTCTCCGACGAGGGCCATGGAGACATAAACCGTGCCGCCGCGCCACTTGATTTCGCCGTTGTGGCGAACCCTGCGCACGCATGTTCCTTGATCATAGTCTGGAGATCTGAGCCTGCCGCTCCAGGATCTTGACGAGTCTGTATAGGCGGCGGCCGGGGGTGCCATGCCGAGGGCCTCGTGCGGGCGCTCTTCATTGTAGGTCTTTTGGAATCGGACGAACCGGTCGGCCTGGGCCTTCAGGTTGGCTGCGGGCGGATTGGCGGTTTCATCCTTCAAGGTTCTGTGCAGGCGCTCCAGCCGGCCGTTCTGCTGCGGTGAGGCCGGGGCAATGCGTTCAGGACGAACACCGGCCTTGATGAGCCGGACCGCCAGACCCGACAGGCCGGCAGCCCCGGTCGAGGCAAAGGGCGCCCCATTGTCGGAGCGAATGGCCCGCGGCAGACCAAACTCGCGGAAGGCTGCATCCAGAACGGGCCAGACATGGGTCG
>SWCE01003363.1_pt1 | contig 11497 bp, 9 predicted proteins | sample 4690061 | NCBI WGS metagenome assembly SWCE01 (sample SAMN10267279, study PRJNA491770) | bioreactor metagenome | isolation source: DHS bioreactor inoculated with subseafloor sediment | place: Japan: off Shimokita Peninsula | collected 2012-10
AAAAAAACCGATTGCATTTTGCCATCGGTCTGCCTAATGTACAACTGATTTCAAAATGCAACCAGTCAACCGTGCCAATTGAGGAGGAAGAACGCATGAGCAAGGTCATCATCTGGAATCTGGTTTCGCTGGATGGATATTTCGAAGGCGAGAAGAAGTGGGATCTGGACTTCCACAACCATGGCTGGGGCGAAGAGCTGGAAAAGCTGAGCAAGGGTTTCGGCGCCAGCGCCGCGTGCCTGGTCTTCGGCCGCATCACCTATGAAGGGATGAGGGACTATTGGACGACTGCCGAAGAGTCCGAGATCAAGACCTTCATGAACGCGCTTCCCAAACTGGTCGCCTCGCGCACCCTGACCCAGGCAAACTGGAATAATACCCGCATCACAGACAGGATCGTCGAAGAAATTCGTATTGAAAAACAAAAAGCTGTGCCGGGAAAAAATATTTATGTCTTTGGAAGCGCTGATCTGAGCGATTCACTGCTTGAGGCCGAAATCGTGGATGAGGTCATGCTGGCGCTGGTTCCCGGGCAACTTGGAAAAGGCACCCCATTCTTCAAGGAGAGAGAGCACGCGCGCATGTTCCGACTGCTCGAGGCAAATCCGTTGAAGAATGGCACGCTTGTCCTGCGGTATGAGCCGGTGCGGCAGGACTGACAATCAGCGATGCGCCTCCATGCCTCGACTGACGGCTGGAAAAGCATCAGTCTTCCGCCCATCTCGCCACGAGCCGGCTGATGGGCGGGCCGGCCAGAAGCACAAAAAGAAAGCGCCCCATCTGGACGGCCATGATGAAGGACAGGTTCACATTCTGCGAGGCGGCAGCGATGATGGCGATGGAATCCATGCCGCCGGGGCTTGTCGCCAGATAGGCGGTCAGCGGGTCGATGCCCCATTCCACATGAAGCACCCAGGCAAGCCCGCCGCAAAACAGCATCAGCGCCAGGATCGAAAGGACCACTTGCGGCAACGCCCTGACGGCGCTCCGCAGCAGCGCCCTGTCGAACTTCAGACCGATGGTCCAGCCAATGAGCATATAGGCGCATCCCATCAGCCAAGGCGGCAGTTCCAGCGAAAGTCCGCCGCCAAGATGCGCGCCCGCACCGGCCAGCATCCCCCCCAGAAAAAAGGGAGCAGGCAGACGCAGGAGTTTGCCTCCGAGCCCCCCGGCAACCGCCAGAAGAAGCGTCAAACCGAAAGCTTCCGGCCGCAAGGGCGGAAACCACTCCATGGCGGGCAATTCGACGCCACTCGTGTCCACCCAGAAGCGCGCCAGCAAGGCAGCCGCCAGGGTGACGAAAATCACGCGCAGATACTGCATGAATGCCACAAGCCGCGGATCGGCACCAAAAGCTCCGGCCATGAGCACCATTGCCGTAGCCGCTCCCGGCGCCGAACCCCATACGGCGGTGGTGCCGGGCAGAATTTTCCAGCGGCTGACGAAGAACCCCAGGAGGCTGCTTGCGGCGACTGTCGTGAGAACCGCCAGCAGGAGGATCGGCCATATGTCGATGAAGGACGCAAGAACGGTCAGCTCCAGAGAGCCGCCGATCAGAAGGCCGACAAACGTCTGCGCGACGGCAAAAACGAGACCGGAAACGCCGACCCGCCCGCCCTGCGCTCCAATCACGACTGCCGCCAGCATCGGCCCTATCAACAATGCCGCCGGCAACGCGTAATGAAGCATGAAGCCTGCGGTCAGTGCCGTCAGCGCGGCCAGAAGCAACCATTGAAAAAGCCGGGGGAGCGTTGCAAGCGGACCGGGAAAGGACGTTTCTGGTGGCGAATCCATTTCTATCGACTCCCGCTTTCGCAAAGACCGATACAGGAACAATTCCCTCAAGGAAATGTTCTGACGGTAGATTGTCGGGATAAGGCTTTCGCAAGCGTCCTTTGGTCGCCAATCCTCGAACCAGGAGAAGACAATGCGTTACATGATGCTGATGATCCCCAAGGGCTATGAAAGCGCCGGGCCCGAGCTCGACCTGCCTGTGGATGCGGTCGAAAAGATGATGAAGTACAATGATGACCTGCGCGCGGCCGGAGTGCTGGTCGCACTGGAAGGACTTCATCCCCCTTCAACGGGCGCCCGCGTTTCGTTTGCCACGGGAAAGCCGATCGTCACCGACGGCCCCTTCACTGAGGCGAAGGAAGTGGTGGGCGGCTTCTGGATCATCGATGTGCCCTCGCTGCGGGAGGCCATCGAATGGGCAAAGCGCTGCCCCGGCTCGCCCAACGAAACCATCGAGGTGCGCCGTATCCAGGAGATGGATGATTATTCGGCTGAGGTGCAGGACGTTGTGAAGGATTATCCAGAGGTTCTCGACAAAGGCATGAAACGCACCTGAGCCGCAAGCGCTCCCCTTTCCCGGATGGATGGGGGCGCGCGCACCAGCGTCAGACGAACTTCGCCTTGTGCGCGGGCTCCACATGGATGGTCACGTGGACGCCCTGCATCTTCTTTTCCAGCGCGCTCTCGATGCGGTCGCAAATGCGGTGCGCCGCCTCCACCGTCATCTCCGAAGGCACCACGAGGTGGAACTCGATGAAGCGCGCCCTGCCGGCCTCGCGGGTCTTCAGGTCGTGGAATTCGAGTGTGCCGTCGCGATTTTCCTCAACGATGCGCTCGATCTCTGCCAGATCGTTCTGCTCCACGGCCACATCCATCAACCCCTGGACGGAATGGCCGACCATGAACCAGCCCTGCCACAGAATGTTGAGCGCAACGACCGCCGCCATGACCGGATCGAGCCAGAGCCAGCCCGTGGCAAGTGCCAGGAGCAGTCCGAAAAGCACGCCGCCCGAGGTCACCACATCCGTCCACAGATGCTGCCCGTCCGCGACCATGGCCGGCGAGCGCGCCTTTCTGCCGGTCTTGATCAGGAACCACGCCCAGATACCGTTGGCCACGCCTGCCAAAGCGTTGATGGCAAGGCCCAGAACCGGAGCTTCGAGGGTACGCGGCACGAAAAAGGCGAGCCACGCCTCGCGCAGGATGAGAAGCGCCGCAACCACGATCAGAACGCCTTCCATCACGGCGGAAAAATACTCCGCCTTGTGGTGGCCGAAGGGGTGGTTGTCGTCGGCTGGCTTGTGCGCCAGCTTCAACGCGTACCACGCCATGAGCGAGGCAGCGACATTGACGATGGATTCCATCGCGTCGGAGAAAAGGGCTACGGAGCCGGTGAGCCACCAGGCTGTGAGCTTCAGGGCAAAGATGCCGACCGCAACGAGTATCGACCATGCCGCAATGCGCTGAAGCGTGCCGTTGGAAGGCATGCCGGCTCCTTTCATCTTTCGTGCCACCCGGCCCCGCCTGGAGCCGGCGGGATGCGGTCCCGCCCATCAGGCGGCCCTGGGGCAACCTGTTTCAGGCAGCTTTGACGCGAGCCTTTCTGGGCAAATGCGCAACCACGTTCTCGATCATGCGCATGCCCGCATTATGGCCAAGCGTCATGATTGATTCGGGGTGGAACTGCACAGCCGCAACCGGCTCTTTTTCATGCTCTATCCCCATCACAACGCCATCTTCCGTCTCTGCCGTGACAACCAGATCACGGGGCATGCGAACCGGATCGGCGAAGATCGAGTGATAACGCCCCACCGTGACTTCCGAGGGAAGGCCTGAGAAGACGAGGCTGTTGCCATTCACGCGAATGCGCGACGGCTTTCCATGCATCGGCTCGGCAAGCTGCCGCAACTCACCGCCATAGGCTTCCACCAGCGCCTGAAGACCAAGGCATACGCCGAAGATCGGCAGTTTGCGCTCACGCGCCTGTGCAATCGTCGCACCGCAATTGAAATCCTCCGGTCGTCCGGGTCCCGGCGACAGAACCACGAGGTCGGGATCGACCCGCTCGAACACATCCTGCGAAACCGGCGAACGCACCGTCACCACCTCCGCGCCCGTCTGGCGGAAATAATTGGCGAGTGTGTGCACAAAGGAATCCTCATGATCCACAAGGAGGATCTTCACCCCCTCGCCCACGCGCGCGGCCGCCCTCGTCTCACTGTCCATATTCGCCTTCCCTGCGTCGCGAATTGCAGAAAGCATGGCCGAGGCCTTGAGCTCTGTCTCGGCTTCCTCTTCCTGCGGATCGGAATCGAAAAGCAGCGTCGCGCCGGCCCGCACCTCGGCAATCCCATCCTTGATGCGAATGGTGCGCAGCGTCAGCCCCGTATTCATGTCGCCGTTGAAATGCACCATGCCGATGGCGCCGCCATACCAAACGCGCGGGCTCTTCTCGTTTTCCTCGATGAAGCGCATCGCCCACAGTTTCGGTGCGCCGGTCACCGTCACCGCCCAGGCGTGGCTGAGGAAGGCGTCGAAAGCATCCATACCCTCGCGCAAACGCCCCTCTATGTGATCGACCGTGTGGATCAGGCGCGAATACATCTCGATCTGCCGCCGCCCGATGACCCGCACCGAGCCTGGCTCGCAAACGCGGCTCTTGTCGTTGCGGTCGACGTCGGAACACATGGTCAGCTCCGACTCGTCCTTCTTGGAATTCAGGAGCTTGATGATCTGTTCCGCATCGGCGATTGCATCGTCGCCGCGCTTGATCGTGCCTGAGATCGGGCAGGTCTCGACCCGGCGCCCGTTCACCCGCACGAACATTTCGGGCGAAGCGCCAACGAGATATTCCTGTTCGCCCAGGTTGATGAAGAAGGAATAGGGCGACGGATTGATCCGCTTCAGCCGGCGTGAAATTTCCGAGGGGCGGCGTTCGGCGCGCTCCATGAACATCTGCCCCGGAACCACCTCGAACAGATCGCCTCGATGAAAGCTCTCCTTGGCCTTCTCGACGAGGCGGGCATATTCGCCAGGTTCATGGTCGCCACGCGGCGGCTTGTGAGCAGACGGGCGGAAAGTGTCTCGCGCGCCCTCTCTGGGCAGGCCTTCGGTGGTGAAACCGGTCCCCGCATAATCATAGCGGTCGTGCCAGGCCCTGGCCGCATGGTGATCGACCACGAGTATCTCGTCGGGCAGATAAAGCACCAGGTCGCGCTGGCTCTGCGGCCGCTCGAGGCTCTGTTTGATCGGATCGAACTGGAAAGCGAGATCGTAGCCGAAGGCCCCGTAAAGCCCGAGATTGGCATCCTGATCGGTATGAAACAGTGCCGTCACGGCCCGCAGAACCGTAAAGACCGTGGGCGCGCGCGAGCGTTCCTCTTCCGAAAAGATACGGTCAGGTTCGGCGACCGTCACTGCCAGCTGGCGCGCATCGCGCTCATCCACGCTAACGGCTTCGAGCGCCGCCACGGTGTCGGCGATGACCGGCAGAAGCGCTTCGCCCCGCCTGTTCAGCGCCTCGATGCGCAACGCCCGGCCGCGCGCTGAAATGACCAGCGGAGGATCGATGATCGCCGTATCCCAGCGTGTATAACGGCCCGGATACTCATAATTGGAGGAAAAGACCGCGCCTCGCCGCTCGTCGAGCGCGTCGATATAGGCATCGATGGCCCCTTCATAGGCCGTCTCGTTGCGGGTGCGGGTAATGGTGATGCCGCCCGCCGTCGCAAAGCGTTCACCGCCGTTTTCCAGAACTTCCAGGCTCATCATATGCTCCCTGTTTCAGGCATTGCCGGGAAGCTGCAACAAAAATGGCCGCCCGGTTTTCACCTGCGGCCATGGTGTCTTGACGTCGCGCATACTGCACGGTGGCCGCTGTCAGCGGGCCCACCACCAGAGATTTGCGCAAGAAATCATCGTCATGGCTTTTCCATACCGTCAGGAACGTCCTTGCGCAACTGCTTTCCTGCGACAAGCCCGCCCCGCCCGGTGCGATAAAGGGAAACCAGGGTTACCGCAAGCCAGATCAGCGAAGCCCAGGCCGCCCCCAAAGCCCATCCCGCCGCCACATCGCTTGGCCAATGGACGCCGAGATAGATCCGGCTCAGACCGACGATGAACGCCATGAAGATCGCCACTGCGAGCGTGTAGAGACGCACTCTCCAATCCGCGACGAAGCGGATGACGAGCGCCGCCAACGTCAGATAGGCCACCGTGGTCGCCATCGCATGCCCGCTGGGAAAGCTGGCGGTATGAATAACATCCAGATGCTCCACGATATCCGGTCTCGGCCGATCGTAGTAATTCTTCAGCGTGTAGGAGACCGCCGCCCCCGATGCGACGGAGAAGAACGCGTAAAATGCCGCACCATATCGCCGGGTGACCACGAGAAGTCCCATGACCAGGGTCAGCGAAAGCACGATCAGCGGATAACCACCGGCAGCCGTGACCTCGATCGCCGTTTCCTCAAGCCAGGCGGGGCCCAGCGGGTCGGCGGGATTGGCCGGGTTACGCATGGACAAAAGGATATTTTCATCGAGTGCGCGGATTTCGCCCTCGGCCATCTCATCGGCAATCGCCAGGAAGACAAAGGAACCCAGTGTCAGAACAAGGAACAGAAGCACCGGTCCGAGAATGCGCCGGTTCGTTCTGAGCCTGTTGAGAAAACGCCGCGTGTTGTCTTGCATGCCAATCCTGTTTTGCAGATTTCACCCAGATAGGCCTTATAGTTGCCCTGTCCATGCGGCAAAGTCGAAGGATGCTTCAACCCTCAATCTTGACATCGCCCCGGCATTGCACCACCTTCAGCATATGAAACAGCATCGCAAACGCACCTCCGTTTTTTTCCGGGTTTGTCCCATCGCGGGACAATAACCCCCGGTTCGGTGCTGTGCGCCTCCGAACCGTGGGGCGCGAATCCGCTGTTTGGCCAGATTGGCCGGTAAAAACGGCGAAACAGGTTTCAAACGGCGCATCCCTTAAGAGTTAAAACAGGAGCAGAGAGTTCTCCAAGGGCGCATGGCAGATGCGCCGGGACGGCCTCGCATGGAAAAGCCAATGCAGAACAAGACCGTGCAGAACAAACCGGGCCGCAAGCCCGCGATCACGATTTCCGAAACCGATTATCAGCGCCTTTCCGGCCTTGCCGAGGCCTTGGAAGAGCGCAATCCCGAAATGTCGGAAACCATGATGGCCGAGCTCGAACGCGCGCGCGTCGTACGCGACAGCGCCCTTGCGCCCACGGTGGTTCGCATGGGATCGACGCTGACCTATACGGCCGATGGTGAGGAAAAGACCGTAACGCTGGTCTATCCCGGCGATGCCGACATCCAAAAGGGCCGCATAGCCATCACCACGCCGGTGGGCACGGCCCTGATCGGTCTCAAGGAAGGACAGTCGATCGACTGGACCGCGCGCAACGGCCGCACGCACAAGCTGACGGTGCTGGAAGTGCGACAGCCGGCGGAGAATGCCTGACGCCATGGCGCTGCGTCTTCCCCATCTCCTGTTTTTCACGGGGCATCTCCTGACGGGAGGGTAGCCCCTGCGCGGAAGCGATTTCCGCGCAGGGGGCGAAATTCCTTTCCCCAGGACCTGCCAGCGGAGATCAAAGATGTGGACCGGCAAGGGATGCATCCTGACATTCAGCGATTTCAACATCCTCGAACAGCTTCAAAAAAACATCACCGACGGGAGAACTGCGTTCGCCCGGCTGCTTGAGTACAAGCTTGAGAATGCGCAGCTCATGACGCGGGAGGACATTCCGCCGACCATTGCCACCCTGAACAGCCGGGTGCGCTATCGCATCGGCGATGCCACCCCTCAGGTGAGGCTCCTGACCCCGGACCCGGCCCAGGGCATGGTTGGATTATCCCTCCCGCTGACCACCATGCGGGGGATGGGGCTGCTGGGACTTGCGGAAGGAGAAGCCATAGCGCTTCTGCGCGATGGCGAAACGGCGCCCGAGCGCCTCGTCCTTGAAGCTGTGATTTACCAGCCTGAGGCGGCGCTGCGGGAAATGGCGGAGCGCGCAAATGCCCGTCCTGCCCTGAGGCTCGTGCACGACGCGGCGGCTCCGATTCCCTCCCAAGCACCGGATTTGACCGGCGATGACGATCCGGGACCAAGTGCCGCCTGATCTCTGGCGCAGGTCTTGATGCTGCCGCATACTCGGTGCAATGGTTGTTCCTGGAACTGTTGTTTCCGAACGCTGATGAAAACACCGCTGCGGTATCTGGCATTGCTGTTCCTGCTTTCTCTGGCATTCGCCGGAACGCCGGGGCATGCGACCGCAATGGCGGTGATGGATCAGCCAGCGGCCTGCGCCACCCATGGCGGCATGTCTCACTGCCAGGATAAAAATCAGAAAGCCGAGCGCTGCGCCGCGCATTGCGCGGCCGCCTCGATCTCCAACGTGATTTCTGCCCCGCTGCTCTGGCAACCAGCGGCCCCACGGGTGCTGGCGATTGCCGATCGTCCCCATACCGGATGGCAGCTGGAGCCCCGAACCCCGCCCCCTCGCCCCATCTCCTGAAAGCCGCAACACATTGCCGGCAGGACGCTGCGCATACCGCGCATGCCTGCGGCAATCAAAGACAGTCTTCAGGAGAAAATTGATGTACTCCACCCTCACACGCCGCGGCTTTCTCGCCGCCGGCACCGCATTTGCGGCAACCGCAGCTCTTCCCGCGGCGCTCCGCGCCGCACCGCAGCGCACCCTTCAGGCAACCACCCGCACGATCGACATCGCCGGCAAGCCGGCCACAGTCTTCGGCTTGTCCGTTGGGGATGGACGGCAGGGATTGGTTCTCGAACCGGGCGAGCGCTTTCGCCTTTCGCTTGAAAACACCCTTGCGGAGGACACCCTGATCCATTGGCATGGCCAGATACCACCCAACGATCAGGACGGCGTGCCCGACATGCCGATGCCCAAACTCAAGCCGGGCGAGACAAGGGATTATGATTTCGCACCGCTTGCAGGCACCCATTGGATGCATGCGCACATACCCGCGCAGGAGATGCAGCTCCTTGCTGCTCCCCTCATCGTCAGGACAAGGGACGATGTCGATGCCGACCGGCAGGAAATCACCCTGTTCCTGCAGGATTTCACCTTCAAGCCCCTGGCGGAGCTGCTGGATGAACTGGGCGCGAGCGAAGCCGGCCACGGCTCACCGGCCACAAGCGGAATGGGCGGAATGACGGGCATGGGCGGAATGAACCATGGCGGCATGAATCACGGCGCCATGGAGATGGACCTGAACGACATTGAGTTCGATGCCTATCTGGCCAATAGCCGCACGCTCGACGATCCCGACGTCACCATGGTGGAGCCCGGCGGCGAGGTGCTCCTGCGCATCGTCAATGCCGCCTCCGCTACGGTCTACTGGATCGATAGCGGCGCGCTCGATGTCGAACTGGTTGCCGTAGATGGACACCCGGTCGTCCCTCTCAAGGGAAGACGCTTCGCGCTTGCCATGGCGCAACGCATGGATCTGCGCCTGCGTATTCCCGCGCAAGGCGGCGCATTTCCGATCCTCGCTCTGCGTGAAGGTGCCCGTGAACGCACAGGCCTCGTGCTCGCGACACCGGGAGCGGATGTGAAACGCATCGCCAAGACGGGCGATGAGGAGGCGCCCGCCCTTGGCCTGGACCTCGAGACCCGGCTTTCAGCCACCACCCCACTTGCCCCGCGCGCTGCCAGCGATGGGCGAATGGTGATGCTGAGCGGCAGTATGGCCCCCTATCTGTGGACCATCGACGGTCGCATCTGGGGTGATCATGCGCCGGTCACCGCGCGCAGCGGCGAACGTTTCGAAATAACCCTTCACAACATGTCGATGATGGGGCATCCCATGCACCTGCACGGTCACACATTCCAGGTGACCGGCATCAACGGCCGGCGCTTCTCCGGCGCCATGCGCGACACCGTCTACGTGCCTCCCATGGCGATGGTCACCATAGCCGTCGATGCCGGCGAAGCCGCTCGCTGGATGTTTCACTGTCACCACATGCCGCATCTGGCCACGGGCATGATGACCGAATTCGCGGTCTCCGCATAATTCGGGAGCGCGCGCTTCAGGGCGCGCGCCACCTGCGGACTCAAGTTTTAAGACAATCCCTCGATCATCCCGTCTTCATTAAGGAAAATGCGCTCGGCCGCCGGCGTCCTTGGAAGGCCCGGCATGGTCATGATGTCTCCACAGATGGCGACAATGAAGCCCGCCCCTGCGGAGAGGCGTACCTCGCGCACCGGCACAACATGGTCGACAGGCGCACCAAGGAGCGCCGGGTCAGCCGAAAAGGAATACTGCGTCTTGGCCATGCACACGGGCAAATGGCCATATCCCTCCTCCTCCCATTGCCGAAGCTGAGCGAGCACGGACGTATCGGCCGAAATCCCCGCACCCCGATAAATGCGCCTCACCACGGTTTCGATCTTTTCGCGCAACGGCATATCGTCGGGATAAAGCGGCTCGAAACGAGCCTGCCCCTGATCAGCAAGCGCGGCAACCTTGTGCGAAAGCTCCTCGATACCGGCCGATCCTTCCGCCCAATGCCGGCAAAGGACAGCTTCTTCCCCAAGCTCGGCCACATAGGCTTTGACTGCGTCGATTTCGGCCTGCGTATCGGAATGGAAATGATTGATCGCCACGATGACCGGCACACCGAAGGAGCGCACATTCTCCAAATGTCGGCCGAGATTGACGCAACCGGCCCTGACGGCAGCGATATTTTCCTGCCCCAGATCGTCCCTGGCGACACCGCCATTCATCTTCAGGGCACGGATCGTGGCCACGATGACGGCGGCAGCCGGTTGAAGCCCCGCCTTGCGGCACTTGATGTCGAAGAACTTCTCCGCTCCAAGGTCAGCGCCGAAGCCCGCCTCCGTCACCACATAATCGGCGAGCTTCAGCGCCGTGCGCGTCGCCATCACCGAATTGCAGCCATGGGCGATATTGGCGAAGGGCCCACCATGGACAAAAGCCGGATTGTTCTCCAGCGTCTGCACGAGATTGGGCTGCAAGGCGTCCTTGAGAAGCACGGCCATGGCCCCGTCAGCCTTGAGATCGCGCGCGCGCACCGCGCTGCGGTCGCGGCGATAACCGATGACGACGTCGCCGAGCCTGCGCTCAAGATCGTCGAGATCGCTTGCAAGGCACAGGATCGCCATCACTTCGGAAGCGACCGTAATGTCGAAACCGCTCTCGCGAGGGAAACCGTTCGCCACCCCGCCCAGCGACGAGACGACCTGCCGCAACGCGCGGTCGTTCATGTCCATGACCCGCCGCCAGGTGATCCGGCGCGTGTCGATGCCGAGCGCATTGCCCCAGTAGATATGGTTGTCGATCATGGCGGCGAGCAGATTGTGCGCCGACGTGATCGCGTGGAAATCGCCGGTGAAATGGAGGTTCATATCCTCCATCGGGACCACCTGCGCATAACCGCCCCCGGCCGCGCCGCCCTTGATCCCGAAGCAGGGGCCCAGCGAAGCCTCGCGAATGCACACCGCGGCATTCCTGCCAATGCGGTTCAGCCCGTCAACCAGCCCCACGGTGGTGGTCGTCTTCCCCTCGCCCGCCGGCGTCGGGTTGATGGCCGTCACAAGGATGAGCTTCCCGTCCTTGCGCCCGGCGATACGCGCAATGAAATCCGCCGAAACCTTTGCCTTGTCATGCCCGTAGGGCACCAGGTCTTCGGGGGG
>SWCE01001060.1_pt1 | contig 11116 bp, 9 predicted proteins | sample 4690061 | NCBI WGS metagenome assembly SWCE01 (sample SAMN10267279, study PRJNA491770) | bioreactor metagenome | isolation source: DHS bioreactor inoculated with subseafloor sediment | place: Japan: off Shimokita Peninsula | collected 2012-10
CCATCCTCGTCTCCGTCGCGGCATCACGCGCAGGCAGAGCCGTTCGGGCACCCAGGTATTCGTCGCGCGCGAGCAGCCCCGCGCCGTAGGCACCGGCGATCTGCGGCTGGTCGAGCACCTCGATCGGATGTCTCAGCGCTTGCGATACACAGCGGATCGCAGCCGGGTTCTTGGCCACACCGCCGGTCATCACCGCCGGTGTCGCCCTACCGACCTGAGCGACCAACCCGAGGGTGCGCGCTGCGACCGCACGGTGCACGGATGCAGCGATATCGGCCTTGTCCTGTCCTTGGGCGAGCAAGGAGATCACTTCGGTTTCGGCGAACGTGGCACACATGGTGCTGACCTCGAGGCCCTCGGCACCGGCGAGCGCAAGATCGCCCACCGCATCGATGTCGACCTCGAGCGCGCGGGCCAGCACATCGAAGAATCGGCCGGTTCCGCTGGCACAACGGTCGTTCATGGCGAAGCGTTTCACCAGTCCGTCGTCGTCGACGATGATCGCCTTGCTGTCCTGGCCGCCGATGTCGATGACCAGCCGAACCCCCGGGCGCAGTGCGGCCGCGCCGCGCGCATGGCAGGTGATCTCGGTGAAGGTGCGGTCGGCGCCCGGCACCAAGCGGCGGCCGTACCCGGTGCTCACGGTCCGCCGAACGACCTCGCGGGGTATTCTCGCGGCGGCCGCGGCACCCTCGATCGCACGGGCGACGGCTTCGCGGCTCACAGCGCCCATCTGCACGACATCCGTCCCGCACAGCACACCGTCCTGATCGACGACGGCAGCCTTCGCGGTCGTCGATCCCAGATCGACGCCCATGACGAACCATTTGTCGGTACTCATCGCACTCGTCTCTTCCCGGTCCGGCGTCGCGCTAGACCGCGGACCTCATCCGTTGCACGTCGATCGCCTCGAGCAGAGCTTCGAGGCGACTGTCGAACAGCTCGTCGTTGTAGAACGATGCATCGGCCACGTCTCCCTCGAAGAAGAACGACTTGACTCCCCGCTCGGCCTCGGCGGCCCGGGCGAGCATGGACTGTGGGTTGGTCATCGCCCGACAGGTCCGGGTGGAGTGGAAGGCGATGCCGTCGATCGCATACTCGTCGAGACGACGCAGCAACAGCTCCTGCAGGTTCTTCAGCCCGTGGTTCAGTGGGCAGAGCAGGTAGTGTTGCGCCATTCCGAGCAGCGGGTTGTCGACGTCGATGAGCTGTGGTTCCTGCCAGAAGGATTCGTGGGTGTACCGGCCGGCCACGACGGCCACGTCGTACTCGGCGAACTTCCTGGTCAAAAATCCCAGTTTGTTCCAGTTCATGATTCCGTCGAAGTAGACCCGGTAGCGCTCGTTTTCCACGGCGCTGACACCGTCGGCGATCCGCTGTTCGATCTCGGCCTTCACCCCGGCGAAGTAGTCCACGAGATCCTGGTTGCCGGGCAGGAAGTTGATCGGCGCGATGCTCGCCACCCAGTCCCAGTAGGTTGCCGGGGTCGGCGCCTGCCGGCACAGTTCCATTCCTTCGAGGCGCAGTTCCGAAGCCCGCTTGATGTACGACATGCTCTCGCTGAGCGCATCCCAGTCGAACGGTCGGCCGGTCTGGTACTCCAGGAAGTCGACCAGCTCCCGGAGCTGGCCCTCGACGTACTTGCCGACTTCGATCCACTCCTCGCCCCGCATGTATCCCGCGTCGGGTTTGTTGCCCCACAACATCGGGATGGAGACGTTGAACAAGGGCAATGCGCGATCGAAGACTCGGTACGTCATGGCGTCCCACTGCTGTCCGGTGCTGCAGCCGGCATATCCGTTCACGAAGAAGTCCGGGGCCGGCAATTTGCTCGCGAGTTCCTGCTGATCGGTCAGGCCCACGACGCCGGTCTCGCTCCGATTGCTGTTCTGGTGCGTCAGGACGGCGCAGCCGAGGTGCGTGCGGGCGTACGAGCACAGCTCGTTGATGTAGCCGTACTCGGCCCCGGCGGCCTGGGCCGGACCCTCGAGGTGCTGGGCGGCCAGTCGTGCAGCGAACGCTTCACCATGGCACCATTCGAGGCCGGCCGCGTGGAAGAGCGGGTTCAATGCGGCGCCGTTGTACCAGACGACGTGCTTTCCGCGCTCCTTCGCGGTGAAAATGTTCTCCCAGTAGTCGGCGACCAGCTTGCCGCCGACCCGGGTACTGGACAGGCGATGCGCCTTGTCCTTGCGCGGTTGTGCCACAGTCATCACGATCTCCCTCGGGTGGTCGGGCGGGTTTTCAGGACAGCGCCGGCATGCGCTGCCGGCGGATGCGCTCGACAAAGGTCTCGACCCTGGTCCGGAGCGTTTCCACAGGATTGCCCTCGTGCTCGGTTTCGATGAGGAGCGCGGGGGTTCGGTTCTTCTCCAGCGCTTTCCGAATCTCCGGGTAGTAGAGCATGTGGGGTTCGCAGAATTTCGCCATCAGCACGATCACGCCGTTTGCGTTGCTACGGGTGAGTTCGTCGACCAGATATCGGTCCCAGTCGACCTGGGTGGTCACTCGGGTGGGGCATGGGGCGTTGAGGTTTCGCTCCAGATACCAGCTCGACAGCGCTTCGAACGGATCACCGGTCTCCGGCACGTCGGTGGAGATGTAGCGGTATCCGGTGTACAGGTCGTCGTCGACCACGATCACTCCGGTTTCTTCGATCACGTCCAGCAATTCGGGCCGCGGGGCGTGGCAGAAGTGGCCGGACAGGTAGAGCCTGACCACGTCGGGTTGCCCTTCGTCGGCCGGGTCGATCCCGTCGAGAAGACGCTCGAGCGCAACGGTGTGTTCGGCGATGTCCATCACCATGCTCGACTTCACCAGCACCTGCATTTCGCTCGCGGTGATGCGGAGCCGACCGGAGCGACGCAGCTCGTAGAACTCGCGCAGCAGCCGCCGGTTGGCGTTGAACATCCGGATGCTGGCCGTCAAGGTGTCGGACGTGATCGAAACCCCTAGGGCAGCTTCGATCTCGGTGGTGAGTTCGCCGATCCGACCCGCTACTCGCGGTCTGGTCCAGGCATCGTCCATGGCGCTGGTGAGCTGGGCGAAGTGCACAGGTTTCTCCGGTCGCGCCCATCGGATCACGTCGACCGCGCCGAGCAGTTGTACGCAGTGGTCCGCCGCCACGACGGCGTCGAAGACGTCGAGCTGCCCGAGCGCCGCCTGATCGGCGACGCTTCGGGTGTATCCGCAGTAGAACTCGGCGAGCAGGTTGCGGCCTTCGGTGATGGGGGTGCGGTTTTCCTGGATGAGCACCGGAAGGGCGCCGGCGGCGTGCACGAGTTCGGGCGGAAAGTTCATCGGAAAGGCACCGATCACGCTGCCCCCGTGGGTTGTCTTCCAGGTCTGGGCGTAGGCGACGGGATCGTCGGCCGCGGCGCGCAGAGTCGCCATCAGTTCTGGACTGAGTCTGTTCACGTTTCGCCTCGGGTTCGTCGGTGGATGCCGACAGCGACAAGTCGGGGTTTCGCTGCGACATCGAGCTAGATAATACTTAATTTGATAGCTAGTATCCAGAATTGTCAAACATCGATGCCGTTCGGAGGAAGAAGATGACGCGTGTACTCGACGGGCTGCGGGTGGTCGAACTGGCCGGGATCGGCCCGTCCCCCCATGCCGCGATGCTGCTGGCCGATCTCGGGGCGGACGTCGTGCGGATCGAACGTCCCGGTGGGGTGAGCCAACTCGTGCCCGTGGAGCAGGACGCCGGCTTGCGCAACCGCCGCTCGCTCTGCGCCGATCTGAAAGATCCCGCCGATCTGCAGCGTGTGCTGAGCCTCGTCGACAATGCGGACGTGCTCATCGAGGGCTACCGTCCCGGCGCGGCGGAACGGCTCGGCATGGGCCCCGAGGTGTGCCGAGCACGCAATCCCCGCCTCGTCTACGCCCGCATCACCGGATGGGGACAGGACGGCCCGCTGGCCCCCTACGCGGGGCACGACATCAACTACCTCGCCCTCACCGGGGCGTTGAACGCGATCGGACGGAAAGGCGAACGCCCACTGGCGCCACTCAACCTGGTCGCCGACCTGGGGGGAGGCTCGATGCTGGCCGTCACCGGCATCCTCGGCGCCCTTTATGCGCGAGAGCGGTCCGGGCAGGGTGACGTCGTCGACGTCGCGATGGTCGACGGCGTCAGCACGCTGATGACGATGTACTGGACGCTGACCGAGAACGGACTGTGGTCCGCCGACCGGGGAACCAATGTCGTCGACGGCGCCGCCCCCTTCTACGACACCTACGAATGCGCCGACGGGCGGTACGTCGCAGTCGGCGCGGTCGAGCCGGCGTTCTACGCGCAACTACTCACGGGCCTGGGACTCGACCCGGCCGAGGTTCCGGAACAATACGACCGTACGTCCTGGCCCGCGATGCACACCCGGTTCGCCGAGATCTTCCGGGGACGCGATCGCGACCAATGGGTGGAGCACTTCGCCCCCCTCGACGCGTGCTTGACGCCCGTACTCGCGTTGGAGGAGGTCGCAACGCACCCCCACATCACCGCGCGCGGGACAGTCGTCGAATCGTTCGGACAGCGCCAGCCGGCGGCAGCGCCACGTTTCGCGAATGCGACGGCGGCGGCATACTCGGCACCTCGCGTGCCCGGCGCCGACACCGACGCGGTCTTACGCGACTGGGGTGCCGTCCCCAGTGCGCACTGATGCGTGGGCAGCCCGCCGCCCCCGCCCCGCCGGCGGCCGGGGGGTGTGGCGTGCCTCCGACCGCCTGCGCAACGATGGATCCATGACTGATCCCGACATCGGGTCCGTATCCGACACGGACGCAGCTCCCGCCCGCAGCGCCCGATCCGTGCTGGTGACTGTGCTCGGCGAGCTGGTGGAACCATACGGTCGACCGGTCCGCACCGCGGCGCTGCTCTACGTTCTGAAGGGCCTCGGATTCGGTGAGCCTGCGGCACGGCAGGCGCTGGCCCGCACCGGCTCGTCCGGGTTGATCGCCGCGCAGCGGGTCGGTCGGGAAACCTTGTGGCATCTGACCGAGGAAGCGCACCGCCTGTTCGCCGAAGGCGACATGCGTGTGTTCCCCCCCGACGTCGACGTCACCCAATGGGACGGTCGCTGGCTGGTGATCAACGTTCCAGTTCCCGAATCACACCGCTCGAGTCGGAAGAAACTGTACGCAGCACTGCGGTGGGCCGGCTTCGGAAATCCCACCCCCGGGGTCTGGGTGACCCCCCACGTCGATCGTGCCGCCGAGGCCGCCAGGACGATCGAGTCGCTCGGATTGACCGACAACACCGTCACCTTCGTCGGTCCCATCGGCCAGCCGGGTATCACCGAAGCCGAACTCGTGCGGCGGTCCTGGGACCTCGACGAGGCCGAGAAAGTCTACGACGGACTGCTCGCCCGGTTCGACGTGCGCGAATTCGCCTCCGACGACGAGTTGCTCATCACCCACCTGCAGCTGGCCGATTCCCTGCGTCGGATGCCCTACCTCGATCCCCGACTGCCCGAGGTCCTGCTGCCGGACTGGGCCGGATTGCAGGCGGCGAAGCGACTGCGCGACCTGCGTACCGAGTGGACCCCGGCCGCACACGCTCGCTGGCGTGACATCGCGGGCGTCGAGTAGGGGCCACCGGGTCGGTGCCCGGGGTCAAGTCCCGGCAGGTCCCGACCCGATCAGACGCCGGCCGCCGTCAAGCCCGCCGCCCGGTGAGCGGCATCGAGAAAGGCCCGCACCAGGGCGCCGTCGCGGTAGTACTGATCCCCCACGCCGGCAACGGCCCGCCGCCGGCCGTACTCGTACAACACCGCCAGCTTCCACAAAGCCAAGGCGGTGTACCAGTTCAGGTTCGACAGATCGGCGCCGGTGGCAGCCGCATATCGCTGGGCAAGTTCGTCGCGGGTCGGGTAGCCCTCCTCGAGGACGGCGACACCGAGGTCTTCGGTCGGCGTGCGGTCCTGGCCTTCGACGGGATACGACGCGAGGAAGTAGCCGAGATCGAACAGTGGGTCGCCGATCGTCGCGAGTTCCCAGTCCAGCACCGCCGCAATACGTCCCGGCGATGTGGGGGCGAGAATGACGTTGCCGATGCGGTAGTCGTTGTGGATGATCGCCGCACCGGACTCGGCGGGAACGTGGGCGGCGAGCCACGCGTCGATCTCCGCGAACTCCGGCGGCGGTGTCCCATCGTCGGCCGCCACCAGTCGGCCCATGCGGCGCAGATGACGCTCGTTGAAGCCCTCCGGCCGGCCGAGGTCCCCGAGGCCGGCGGCCCACCAGTCGACCGCGTGCAGAGCGGCGAGGGTGTCGATCAGCGCCTCACCGATCCGGCGACGGTCGGCCGGCGCACTCAGTGCCGCCGGGGTCGCGGTGGTGACCACCGGGCCGGCGACGTAGTCCATCACGTAGAACGGCACGTCGAGCACGTCGCCGGTCTGACCGACGGCGAGCACGGCCGCCACCGGCACGCCGCTGCCGGCGAGTGCACCGACGAGCCGAGCCTCCCGCAGCATGTCGTGAGCACCCGGCGGAACCGGGGGCGGCGGCGGGCGGCGGACAATCACCCGGCGCACCCCGTCGGACACCAGGTACGTCAGATTGGAATGCCCGTCACCGATACGTGACGCTGTCAGCGGCCCGTCGGTGATGCCTCGCTCACGCAGGAATCGTTCCAGGGCGCCGAGGGTGTCGGGAGTCCATTCCCAGGTCATTTGCTCGCCTCCATCAGATTGTGCCGCCGGCGCGCGCCGCCCGGCCCCGGTCGCTGCATGCAGTCGGTTGTTCGTCGGCCTCTACGTCCCGGTGAAGCGCGGAGCTCGCTTCTCCTTGAATGCGGTCAGCGCTTCCGGCATGTCGGCGCATCGGGTCAGTAGCGCCTGCCCCCGGTTCTCCAACTCGAGCGCCGCCGCGTACGAGGTCACCTCCTGGTTACGCTGCAACGCGCGCTTCGACATCCGGATCCCGCCGGGCGAATTCGTCGCGATCGTCTCGGCCAGGGCGACGGCCTCGTCGAAGAGGGCCTCGCTCGGCACCACCCGGTTCGCCAGCCCGATCCGGACCGCCTCCTCGGCGCCGACGAAGCGCGCCGTGTACGCGATCTCCGCTGCCCGGCCCGGCCCGACAAGGCGGGTCAGTTGCCAGGAGGTGCCGAGTTCCCCGACGGACAACCCCACCTTGACGAAGGCCGCGTTGAACTTCGCGGTCGGGGCGACCAGCCGGATGTCGGCGGCGAGGGCGAGCGACATGCCGCCGCCGGAGGCAGCGCCGTGGAAGAACACCCGATCCCCCGCACCGCGGATGATCAGCGCCCGCGCATCGGTGTCACGCAATGCGTAGGCGGCGGTGTTGAACTCTTCGAACATCTTCACGACCATCGAGTTCATGCGGTCGGGGCGGTTGATCGTGAGAACGGCGATCTTGCCCTCGAGCACCTCGAGAGTGAGGGTCTCCAGCCGGGGTGGCTCGTAGTTGCTCAGCACGGACGTATTTTCCCGCGTATCCATCTGCGTCATGTCGATCACCGGCCCGTGAACTTCGGGCTGCGCTTGTCCTTGAATGCGGCCAGCGCTTCGGGCATGTCCTCACCGCGGGTGAGCAGCGCCTGGCCGCGGTTCTCCAGTTCGAGCGCCGCGGCGTAGGACGACACCTCCATGTTCGCGTGCAGTGCGCGTTTCGACAGCTGCACGCCGGCAGGCGAGTTCGCGCAGATCAGGCGTGCCATCGCGAGCGCCTCGTCGAGCAGCGAGTCGGCGGGAACCACCGCGTTCAGCATCCCGAGCGACTCCGCCTCGACGGCGTCGATGAATCGGCCGGTGTACGCGAACTCGGCGGCCCGCGCCGGGCCGATCAACCGGGTCAGGTGCCAGGAGGCGCCCAGGTCCCCGGCCGAAAGGCCGATTCGCACGAACGCCGCGTTGAACCGCGCGGCCGGCGAACCGATCCGGATGTCGGCAGCAAGGGACAGGGACAGTCCTCCCCCGGCCGCCGCGCCGTTGACCGCTGCGATCACCGGTACGCGGATGCTGCGGATCGCCGAGAGCGCGCGCGCCGCCAGCTCCTGCTGATCGAGCATTCCCATCGGCGTCAACGACGCCAGGTCTTCGGCATCGTCGAGATCGAACCCGCCACAGAACGCCTTGCCTGCTCCGGTGAGGATCAGCACCCGCAGGTCGTCCTCACGATCGAGCTGCAACGCCACTTTCTCGAGTTCGACGAACATCGTGTTCGTCATCGAGTTCATTCGTTCGGGACGGTTCAACGTCACGACGGCGATCCCGGGTTTGGGTCGCTCGAGCGTGAACGTTTCCCATGTCGTGGACTCGGTCACGGGTTCACTCCTTCTTCGGTCCGGCGGTTCCAGGTGGGCGCCGTGAGTTCGTGGGATCGGTCAGGCTTCGACGGGGGCGTGTCGTACCGCGCCGGAACGCAGCCATCGGTCGGTGCGGTCGGGGTCGATTCCCCAGTCGCTCAGGATCTCGGTGGTGTGTTCCCCCGGGCTCGGCGGACGGCGGTCCACGGCCGCCGCCGAGCGGCTGAACCGGGGCGCGGGGGCCGGTTGGACGAGTCCGTCGACCTCGACGAAGGTCCCGCGGGCGACATGGTGGGGATACGACGGCGCCTCGTCGACGTCGAGAACGGGCGCGATGCACGGGGTGTGTCCTTCGGCCGCGTCGAGCCACTCCGCGAGGGTGCGGCCCCGGACTGCGTCGGCGAACACCTTCTTCATCTGCGGCCATTGCGCGCGGTCGTTCTGATCCGGCAGATCGTCGGGCAGGCCCAGCAGGGCTACGAGGTCTGCGTAGAAGTGCGGTTCGAGGGCGCCGACCGAGAGCCATTTGCCGTCGGCGGTTTCGTAGGCGTCGTAGAAGGGTGCGCCGCTGTCGACGAGGTTCGTGCCGCGTTCATGGTTCCACGACCCGCTCTGCGTGAAGCCGAAGAACGGCGTTGCAAGGAGGGCGGCCCCCTCCACCATCGAGGCGTCGATCACCTGCCCAAGGTCCGAGCGTTGTCTCTCGTAGAGCGCAGACAGCACTCCCAGAGCGAGAAGCATTCCGCCACCGCCGAAGTCACCGACCAGGCTGAGCGGTGGGGTGGGCGGCTGACCGTGGCGTCCGATCAGCGAGAGGACTCCACTGAGGGCCACGTAGTTGATGTCGTGACCGACGTGCTGCGCGAGAGGGCCGTCCTGTCCGAAGCCCGTCATGCGGCCGTAGATCAGCCGCGGATTACGCTGGGCGCAGTCGTCCGGTCCGATCCCGAGCCGCTCGGTGACGCCGGGGCGGAAGCCCTCGATCAGGACGTCGGCGTCCGCTACGAGCGACAGCACCACCTCCGCTCCGTCCGGGTGCTTGAGATCGACAGCGAGTGAACGACGTCCCCGGTGCAGCAGTTCGGTCCGGAAATCTGCATTCGGCCCGACCAACCCCGCGCCGGTGGCACGGTCGATCCGCACCACGTCGGCGCCGAGATCGGCCAGCAGCATGGCGCAGAAGGGTCCCGGTCCGATCGAGCCGATCTCGACCACCTTCAGACCCGACAGCGGACCTGTGAACGAGCGTTTCGTGCCGCCCTGCGCCATTGCTGCACCTTTCCAAAATTTGGTCTGATAATAATACCTTCGAGGGATTCAGGGAAGGCTCCTGAGCACCCTGCAACTGCTCCGGTTCAGTCGCGGATCATGCTCGTCTCCGCCGAGCGGTCGGCAGCGCGCCCCGGTCGGGCCCGAGCCTGCGCACTGACCACCAACACGACGGACATCAGGACCACGGCACCACCGACGACCAGCACAGGAGTGACCGGCTCGGAAAGAACGGCGGACCCGAGAGCGACGGCCACCACCGGGTTCACGTACGTATGGGTAGCCACCAGGGCAAGCGGTGCATGGTGTAGCAGCCACGCGTATGCGGTGAATCCGACGACCGACCCGAAGACAACGAGGTAGCCGAACGCGCCCCAGGCCCGCAGCCCGATCTCGCCGGCGAAGCGCTCGCGGGTTACGGCCGACGCCAGGATCATTACCGCACCGGCCGCCATGAGTTGATACGTCGCGCCCACGTACACGTCCTGCGGCAGCCAGAGTCTCGGCTTGATCCAGGAGCCGAACGACCACGACAGGCTCGACAGCACGATGACCGCCACACCGATCAGCGGAAGGCTCGAACGCTCGCTACCGGTCGGGAGCATCAGCACGGCCAGGCCGACGAGGCCCACCCCGACGCCGGCCAGTTCGAGAGCTCGCGGGCGGTCGCCGGACACGGCACGGTAGATGCAGATCCACACGGGCACCATCGCCACGAGAAGCGCCGTCACACCGGAGGGCACGCCGTGCAACTGGCCGACCGACGTCAAGCCGTTTCCACACGCGAGCAGCAACACCCCGAGGAACGCGGCACCACCGGCCTCCCGCCGGGTGACGCGAAACCGCCTCCAGCCACCACGCACGGCGAGGAACACGGCCATCAGCAGGGCGGCGAGAAAAAATCGCGCACCCATCGAGCCGAGAGGTGGCACTTCCTCGATCACCAGGCGGATCGCGAGGTAGATCGAGCCCCAGATGAGGTAGACCAGCGACAGAGCGTTTTTTTTTTTTTTTTTTTTTTTTTTTTTTTTTTTTTTTTTTTTTTGGCGAAGCGCGGGACGCGCTTTTCGAGGAACGCGGTGATGCCTTCCTTCGCCTCCCCGCTCTCGAACAGGTCCTGCTCCTGGGCGACCTCGAAGGCGAAGCCCTCGTCGAGTGGAGTGTCGAAGGAGGCGTCGACGGTCCGGATGACGGCGCGCTGCGCGGGCAGCGACATCGTGCACAGCTCGGCCGCGAGGGCGAGCGCCGCGTCGGTCGCGCCGCCGGCCTCGACGAGCCGGTCGATCAGTCCGATCGCGTGGGCCTCGTCGGCGGGGACCTGGCGGGCGGTCAGCATGATGTCGAGCGCGCGGCCCCGGCCCACGAGCCGCGGGAGACGTTGGGTACCACCGGCCCCGGGGATGAGGCCGAGTTTGACCTCGGGGAGCCCGAATTTCGCGTCCGCACCGCCGACGCGCAGGGTGCAGGCCATCGCGAGTTCGAGACCGCCCCCGAGCGCGAGGCCGTCCACCGCGGCGATCGTGATCCGGTCGGCCGACGCGAGCCGGTCGAGTGCCCCGCGAAGCCGATCGCCGT
>SWCE01000850.1_pt1 | contig 11046 bp, 9 predicted proteins | sample 4690061 | NCBI WGS metagenome assembly SWCE01 (sample SAMN10267279, study PRJNA491770) | bioreactor metagenome | isolation source: DHS bioreactor inoculated with subseafloor sediment | place: Japan: off Shimokita Peninsula | collected 2012-10
AATGGCTGCATGGCATATGCCATTGAGTAGAGCATTTGCTGCGGAAAGAGCCCGGTTAATAGGGTCTGCGTCACTCCAGGCTCCCCGATTGTACTGACGACCACTCCACCGAACGCCATATGCCATACTGGCTTCTGCATAAGCTTTTTTTACTCTGGCCCCTTCCATTCCTCTGAGTTGCTGTAAGTTTGCGTCTTCCTTTCCAAATTCTGAAAACCGATACTTATACATGTTCTTTACTACCCGTTCCCTGGAGACCGGATCAAATAATAATTCTGCTTGATGGAGGGTATGGTATGATTTTTTTGTTTCACCGAGCCCTTGAGCATAACAGCGGGTAGTTTCTTCTCCAACCCAGAGGACACTGACTCCATTTTCTGCCAACACTTTAATCGCAGCATGACTGATGCTTGTCCCAGGCCCAAGCATCAGTACACAAATTGTTGCGATAGGCACCAGAACACGACCATCTTCCTGAATATATTCAATTGCGCTGTCTTTGCGATCGATGATTGAATGTTCTACATAAAGATAGGTAAGACTATCCCGTAATTTTGGTAATTCGTGTAAATTAGACATTTTGATCCCTTTTATTTAATTGTTAAGGTTCAACAAGCTTACTCATTATTGATTAGAAACGAGCGATCGACAATAACCCACAGCCAAATGACCTGGCACGGCCAATTCCCATGGTCAATCCGGTATAGAATTTATCTCGATCTTGGACTTTTAAAATTCCTGAAAAATCAGCCAAAGCCAAATTGATTTTATGGCTTTTACTTCCCTGTCTTTTATAAAAAACAACAGGAGGTTGCTTTTGAATCGTTAATGATGCTAATTCTGGTATAAATCCATATTGATCCCCTTTCGATATAATCCATTCCATTAAATCCGATTCTTTGACAATTGGAACAAGTTTTTTGGTGTCACTTTTTCTGAGGGTGGGATTAGCACACAATGCAAACCTGAAAACATCAGATTGCTTTATTATTGGGTTAAATTCTTTCACCTGGACAACCGCCTCTGCCAGGTAGTGATTGATTTCCTGCAAGAAACGCCAGTCAGGTTTGATTTTTGATTGAACCAGGGCCGTCAAGCTGGGTGGATACCCACTGGTTTTATTTTCCAGTCTAAATAATACACTAGCATTTTTTCTATCCTGGTCAGCCGGAAAAGCTTGCATAATTGTGCGGTGAAATTCATAAAGATTGTTAATCTCGGACTGCACCTGACGGGACTTGGGATTAAGAGGCAATTTAGACAGATATGTATTCATACTAGCTCCTGGGGGATCAGGCTGCTAGCCAGCATTCGGGTGCTGACACGCCGCGCCACAAACTTGCGTTTTTCAAAAGATAAGGGCACGTCATTACGGATTTGTTCTCCATCTGGCATTTCAATTACCAGACGGATGAAATCTGGCATGTCAACCTGTCTCCATTCTGTTATCCAAGGAAAGGAGAACAGACTTTCTTCCAATTTATAATTCTCTCTCAACCCTTCATTTAACCATACTGGCAAAGCTGGAGCAAACGCCTTTCTTCCAAAATATAATTGCCAAACAGGGTTTTTAAGAGCTGATTGGATTGAAGTTAAAATACTGTTATCACCTTCCAGCCCTACCAGAAAAACAGCATCAGCCAGAAAATAACGGTTTGTAATAATACTGTCTTTCGTGCCTTTACCTTTACCTAATAGAACATCCTGAACGATGTGGAAATCTCGTTTAATCACGCCTTCCCGGTCAATACGCACCCCCATTTTTAATTCGGATAAATCTGCCAGGTTTGCAGATCTGGGTCTGCCCAAGGCAGCGCATATCAACCCAATTATGCCACTTTTGGAAGGCTCCAATCCAGTATCACGTACGGTAAAATTACTCTGCGTGCCCCAGCTTTGCATTGGGGCAGCAATACGCATCAAAAGGGTTCCCATGCTTCACTCCTGAGGTAATTGATCTTTGACTGCCTCCACCCATTTCTCTAAAGAGTCGACTTGATAATCCTTAAGCGAATTTAAGCCGGCTACTCCATCCAAACAGGCAATAACAGGATCAGCTGGAATGCCATAAAATGCTGATAATTTCTCCCAATATTTATCCAAAGCCTCAACCGATTCGAGTACCAATCCTTTATGGCTCATCTGGTTGACCGGTTTTTCAAAAGCGTTTGCTAATGACCAGCAGGCGTTATCTTTTCGTACTACTGCGGCCAGGAAAGAAGGCGGATTATGCGCGGCATAACTATTCTGCTTTCCACTGGGTATGGCGTGTACGCTGGCAATCATGAAGGCTTCTACTGTCCTACGCGCTAACTCCAGATCACCATTTAAATTCTTTAAAAGCTGGTCAAAATCAATACAGGCATAGCGGTAGAAACACGCCGAATTGAAGGCTGTGACTCCCATCATGCCAGCCCCAGTGTCGCCTTCTTTTTGTAAATCATCAATAGCTGTGAAGAAATCGATATCCATGTTAGCAGCATGGGTTGAAATGGCATGTGCAACCTGGCAGGCAGCGTCCACATTGGTTTCAGGGCGGTCTGCTAACATACGCCCAAACATAGCAATATCTGGTGCACTTGGTCTATTTACAGTATCTTTTGCAAAAATTTCCGCATATTTCTTAATTTCATCATTTTCGGAAATATTGGCCAGGTTTTCGGCAATTTCATAAATTTCAGCTTTGCTTAAGAAAAGCATGACGTTTGTTTTTCCGTCTTCTAATTTAGCTTTTTTGCTGCTGTAATGTTTAGAAAATTCTTCTGCCTTCTCAATAGCCAGTGCATTTTCCACGCCCAAATGGATTAATCCTTTTTCGATTTCACTTGCCATGAGGCGGGTGCGGTGACTAATAGGCACACCGGTAATCGACTCAAAATGAGGTTCAAAGCGGATGGCGCGTTTAAGACACTGTGAAGAAATTCTGGCCCTGCGCGCCGCCCCAAATATACAATCTTTGGGGTTGTTGGTGTCGTCACGATTTAAATTGGACGGAGCAAAATTTTGGATTAAGTGAATTTCTACAAACATATTAACCTCCATTAATTTATTTTTCTTCTATTTTTTTTCATCAAACTGGTAACCCCAGAAACTATTTGCCCAATTACGTTGGACAAAACTCTCTGGATGGCCCCAATACAACAAATCTTCAAATAATTGTTTCCAATTTATGCCAACCTCTTTTGTTTTCAGGTAACTAGTTGCCTGCCTAAGATAATCTGATAAATCTTCCTGGTGGGCATTTAATAGAATGGTGAATCGTCGTTCGGTTGCATCCTCATTGATTTCCGTTATGGCAGAGCGCATATGATTACCAAAATTACCTTGTTCTACGTTAATTTGGTGATAAGCGTATAAAGCGGCAATGAGGTAATAAGTCCGTTCCTTCGGTGTGCCGCGTTCGTGTTCCGGGATAAACCTGGCTACATAGCGATACATGTTCATATCCTCTCCAGGTTGTGTACTCAATCCTCGCCTTAGGACTGCCAAAACTCCGCGCTCCTCTTTTTTTGATTGTTCAAACAGATAATTCAGAAACCGTTCCTGGTGTGGTTTTAAATGTGAAGCCATTATTCCTCCTTTCCTTGAAGGGTGAGTACTTTATTAATGCCTGATAACAACTGCCGTTTGGCTTTGGCACTGGCACGCAGTGCAGGAATACTATTTCCAGATAGGGTGACTGCATGCTCAAATGTTCTGATAGCAGATCGACGTACAAATTGGATCCAATCGATAAAAGCATTTTCATGATCATCAGGCAAGCCGTGAATATATTGATAAAAGGTTAATTCAAGCTCCTTCCAGTAATAATCTTGAGTTCCCCAATGCATTAACATATTTTGTTCATCCATAGGGGCTGGTTTTCTTCCTTCGTTCTTGTCTGCATTGAAAGACAGAATCAACATCGCCATTTGCCTGAGAGACCCCCAAAGCTGATTGTGTGCTTCCTTTGCCAAATCCAATCCGCGGTTTAAGAGCCTGCGTAATTCTTCATCTTGAAGATAAACCAAAGGAAAATCAAATGTTTCATTTCGATAAAAGAACGCTTTTTTCTTACCTGGATCAGTACACAAACCATAGGCAGATAGAAAAATTTCACTGCTGATGATATGATCCATTCGTAAGGAATTTACCCATGAAAGTGCTTCTGGTGGTTTGCGCAATCGGCTCTTTGGTTCCAACAAAACAGTGCTATCCCGCCATAACGCTTTGCTCTCAGAAAAACGGAGCAGCTTTTTTTCCAGGTTTCCAGAACTCGATTCTAAGAAGTGATAGTTATAAAATGGGTTCAATAACTCGGTGGAAAGGTTTAATCCCGGGTTTATGTAGAGGGTTTGAACCACAACATTTTCTTCCAGCTCTTCCGGAATAAGTTTAATTCGCCTGCTTTGCCAGGTTAGGAAATCGATCATTCCTTCTGGTTTTGTACGAGGATCCTGAAAAGGATCGTTTAACTCCCAGCAAGGCACATCGTTACTAGATCGATCAATCGTCCATTCCTGTTTTGCTACCAGATTTAACATCAGACTTTGAAAAAGGTTTTTTTCCCTCAAGAAGAAAACGACTCCTCGGGCATGAGGTGAATCATTATAATATTTATCCACCGAAACACTGGCGGAAGTCATGCCTCCTAAACTAAAGGCTTGAAACATCAGTAAATAGCGGCTAATTTCATCCAGATGAAATACCTGCCCTTGTTCCTCTAGGGTGTGATCGAATAAAGTTGCTGAATCCCCAGATGATGAATGCAAAATCAAGCTATTAACTGATTTAATTTGTAATTCTTTCCCGTTAAGGTTTTTAACATCTTTAGGTCTTTGCCCAATCTTTGGATCCTGGTAAAAAGGATGTTGAGGATCAAATAAATCAAAGCGTTGGTGCCATTTTTGAAAATAAACTTCAAATTGATTGGTATTAAATTTACCAGTATTCCATAAGTCTTCCCAATCGGCATCGGTTTCGATTTTTTGTGTGCGATAGAGAATGGCAATAAGCAAGAACAATATACTGGCAGTCATTGGAGGAAATTCGGATTGAATTTCCTTGATGTCTCCTGCCAACGAAAAAACTTTTTTGAGACCAAGATACCGGAATTCACCATTGATAAATTTACAGGGGATCCAGGGCTCTACGATTAAATTATAGTGATGCGGCATAAAACCTCCTTTTCGGGATTAAGAAATGCTTGATATTGTTAAACCTCTATGGCGATCGAGATTCAACAAAAAATTACCAAGAACAGCGTTGCCGTTCGTAAAGATAATTGGATATTTGCTGCGTAAACTGGCCGATTTCTTCCAACTAGGGCAATGGTTCGAGTGCAGGATTTGTTGAACAAACTTCCAATTAGTTATGATAATAGTTGATTGCAGGCATTCCTTGGTTTCTTCAAATCCTGGTTCTTTATCTAAATCAATTGGCCTTTCACCGGAGAGTGTAACTAATAGGGAATCTATTTGTAGAAGGCACACAATTTGCACCGATGGAGGGGCATTTCTCGTCAAAGTTTGAATAATGCTGTAAGATTGGGGATCGTGTTCATCTGAGAATGCTGAATCGATCTTCCCTAAGAAATTGGTTGAGTAATCTGGAATTAATTGGTTGCTGGCTTTTATCGATTCGCTGGCATTTTTACCGACCATACCATCAAAATCTTTTTTGATACGATCCCAAAGAATATCCGGAACAGCAGTGGATTTTTCCTGTGAGTAAACTTCGTTAATCAACTCATCGGTGTCATTAGGCAGAAGGACTTCTTGTTTCGTACGAATGGCGAAATATGTTCTTTCTAATATGTATTTTTCATAGACATAACCATCCTTTCCAAATTCAGGCATTCCATCTTTTTGAATCAAAGGGTTTACCAGGAAAATCTTAGGGGTTACCAAACTGTCCGGTCTTAAAGTGTTTGTTTTAGTATGGCGGTGTAATCGTCCAATCCTTTGAATCAATAAATCAACAGGAGCCAGGTCACTGATGATCAGATCAAAATCCAAATCTAAACTTTGTTCAATTACCTGGGTGGCAATCACAATGGAAAACTTTGGGCGGTTACTGGTGTCTTTGCCGTATAAACTGATGACTTTGTCTTCAATTTCCTCCCGCCAGCAATAAGGAAAGCGGCTATGAAAAACAGTTATTAAAACGTTTGGAAAGGCTAATTGTAAACGTTCAAATAATTCCTGTACACGCATAACCCGGTTGCAGATGATTGCAACATTGCCACCAGCCCCACAATATTCCTGCAGCGTTTTTTCAATAACGATGTCGTCAATCCAGTTTAAATCGATTCTTCGGTTTTCCGGTGTCCCTGCCTGTATTACATTCGTTTTGTTCGCATCTACCCGTGTCAGGCGGGGAAATTCGCAATCCTCTGCACAGCTTGGATCACCCCCAAATGCCTCAATCAATTCCATCCGGCTATTTCTCGGTAAGGTCGCCGATAGAATAATGACGGATGTATTCACCGCTCTCAGCCAGGATAACAGTCGCTTAAATATTTCGACCATGTATACATCATAAGCGTGGACTTCATCGAAAATGATCACCTTATTACTTAATCCAAATAATCTTAAGAAAAAATGTTTGGATCGCATGACCGAAAGAAATGTCTGATCCACTGTTCCCACACCAAATGGTGCCAGCAATGTTTTCTTCCGAGGCAAAAACCACTCTTCACTTACAATATTTGCCAGGTCATTTCCATCTTGATTGACTCCAGAAAAACGAATCTTTTTTACGAAATCGTTTAATATCGCGGATCCATGAACGAGATGCACGTTCACTGTACTTTTTGGGTAGCGTTGTTTCAAGAATTTGACAGTTCTCTCAAACATTTGATTGCTGGTTGCTTGCGTAGGCATGGCAATATATAAGCCTGCTTTTTTCTGTGATTGAATTTCATAGTCGGCAACATATAAAGCAGCTTCAGTTTTTCCACTTCCTGTTTGCGCTTCTACAATCAGCAAAAATGGTGGATTCAAGTCCGAAATATTCCCAATAATTGTTTTTTGTAAGTTGTTTGGAGCAAAATCCGGAAATAAATCGGAAAAAAGGGCTGGATTAATTGGTGGACTCCAACCTCCCCAGCCTATATCCTCTAAAGAAAACAATGCACGATGTTCGGCTATCTTAGCATAGTCTCTCAATGAACTACCTTCAGGATGGTATGAGAAGTAATTTGTATTCGAAGCAATCCAGTCTGATGTTGTTGTAATACCTGCGATGATTGTCAGGATTGGATTGAATTCCATGCGGTTATTAGGAAAATCTATGTTTTTCGGAGGATTAAATACAAGAGAACTATATTCAATTAATTTGTCACGTCGTTTTTGCCAAAAAACATTCCCTAAATGATCTGCTTTGTAAGTTGAGTCCAGAATATCACTATTGGAAGGAAATTCCCCATGATGCCCACCAAGAACAATCGCAAGTGCATTCCCAAATCGGGGGTGTTGAGGGTATGTTTGAAGGAAATAATCTCTTATAATCCAGGTGGAAGCCAATCCGTGATAGCCATGCTCTTTACTTAAAGTGGTTGGGAAAGGATAACCGGCATTCTTTAAAAAATTACGACGGTCAGATGATTTTTTTTGGAATGCTGGCCCTGCTTTTCCAATATCGTGTAAACTAACCCAAAAACTAATCAAATTGCAGGCTTCTTCATCTTCCAATGAAAATAACTGGCAAAATGACCTTTTAAAGGAAATGGACAAATACTTTTTCCAAAATATTTTTGCTACAGTACCCGAATCAATCATATGCCATATTAATGGATGCCAATCAACAGAATCTTCACTGGTTTTTGCCCAAAGAAGAAGGCACATTTTATCGATTATTTCAACCATCAGAAGCTTTCCTATGTTCCTGTAATACTTTCTCTCTCAACCACTCAGGCTCTCTAACCTTCACCCTTGCGCCATAATACAAAATCCAATTTACCATTTCTGGGGTGATGCCAACCCAAAAGTGGATGGTGAATGATCCATCTTCGTTTTTTTGGATATCCTGGCTTTTATGCCAGTGTTCTTCCGAGACCCAACGCCCGGCAGTGTCGTCAAAGAGCAATTCCACATGCTCTGGGTCGCCGGCTGCTCCGCGCATCAACCCCCATGTATCACCAAGATATTCATCCAGATCAAAATCCAATGGTCTTTGATATGGTGTTTCCAATAATTCGGCTTTAAGAACGCGATCGAGTTTGAATTGCAGTACGTATTGTTTAAGATGGTCATAAGCGACAACATGCCAGGAACGTCCATATGGCAATATCGAATAAGGTTCCACAATACGCTGTCTGCCGTCGATTTCTTTAAGTGACTGGTAAAAAATTTGGATTTGCTTTTGTTCGAAGTAAGAACGATAAAACAAAGTTAACATGCTTTGACGGTGTGTTTTAACAGCACTACGTGGCAGATGGTCGAGAGTATCTCGCAAAATGGGCCGTAATTCGGCTGGAAAAACAGTCTCCAGACGTGCGATGGCAATTGCAAGTTCAGAAGAATTGACGCCCGGCAGCGCCTGAGCTGCCCTGGCTGCTGAAAGCAACGCAATTGCTTCCGAGAAAGAAAAAAGCGTGGCTGGCAATTGGGGCAGCTGAATAAAGAAATAACCATCCCCTTCCGTTTTTATGGTTAATCCCAGGCGTAGCCGGATGAGTTCAATGTCTTTTTGAATCATGCGCTCTGAGATTTGGTGAAATTCAGATAACCGCCGGCGAGTCCAATAGCGTGGGTTAGCAGCTACTTGTTGTATGATTTCCAGAACCCGGGCTGTCCGTCGTATTTGATTATCTCTATCTTCCCGCATGATTCAACTCCTGATCTTTATAACCATTATGCCAAACCGACGGGAACACTGCGGTTCCCCCCTGATACCAGTCTCATGTGAAACACAGCGATGTTTTCTGATCTAAACCCAAAATGCTATGTCCGGTGAGATCGTCAATTCATATTATAGGATATTTATCAAAAAAATCACAACTGAACCCATTAAGGGTTTAGATCTGTTTTCATCAACCTGTTTTACATAACAGGTCCATTCCTATTTCAATTGCGGAAACACTAAATTTTTACAGAATCATCAATAATTAACCAAATTTCATCCCATTGCAGAAGATACAAAAAAAATAATAAGTTCATTGGGTTGGCTGACGATTCAAGCCATGGATTGTTGGTGTTGGTTGTGGAAATTTTTTGTCTCACTTGCCCAACCACTCGCATGGTATCCTGGTGATCACGGAGGATGAGATCGGTCCGTGTCAGGGTAAAGCATTGATCGGACAATGGGTAAATGTCCGATCAATGCTTTACCCGTACGTACGGCTGGCAGCGAAGCTGGATCAAAAGCAAGATCCCATCCATCAGTATCTCTTTAAAAAGTTCCAATCGAAATCGGTGCATATTAAAAAATAGTCATAAATTTTGTTTGCAAAAACAGAGTTTTTGACAATAATTACGGTATCTCACTTTTCGAACGAATGCGAGATTTGTTATCATCATAAATCGGTTTTTTGATAAACAGCATTCCCTACAACCCCGCCATCCACAACCGCCACTCCATCCGCCTGCCAGGGTTTGATTACTCCCAAGCGGGAGCTTACTTCCTGACGATCAACAGCCATAAAAAGGAGCATCTGTTTGGGAGCGTGGTCGCTGGTGTGGTGCGGCTAACAGCTGTGGGCGAGATCGCCCGGGAGCAGTGGCTGAAAATCCCTGGGCACTTCTCGAACGTCCACCTGGACGAATTCGTGATCATGCCCAACCATATGCATGGCATCCTGGTGATCACGGAGGATGATGTGCGTAAGGGTAAAGCATTTGATCGGAAATTGCCCAAATTTCCGATCAAATGCTTTACCCCGACCCCGACGACCCCGACGGCCCCGACGACCCCGACGACTGGCAGCATGCCCGAGTCAATCCCGGCTGTCGTCCAAAACTTCAAATCGATCACCTCCCGCAGGATAAACAAACTGCTGGAAACACCAGGTGCTACCATCTGGCAGCGTAATTACTACGAGCATATCATCCGGGATGAAGCGGATTACGCCCGGGTTGTTGGGTACATACGGAATAATCCACAAAAATGGGAGAGGATAGTTAAAAGCTGAAAGTTGAAAGGAAATTTGGTTAAAGGAATTGCATAAACCTTTAAAATCAGTTATTTATTTGTGTTTATTATAATTAGGATTATAATAAACATGATTATATAATGTTATTCTCGGAGGTAGTTATGTTCATCAACCGAAAAAAGGAACTTGCTATGCTAGAGCAGCGCTACCGCTCAGATCAGGCAGAGCTTTTTGTATTGTATGGCCGTCGCAGAGTTGGTAAGACAGAATTGCTGCATGCTTTTTGTGGTAGCAAACCCCACGTGTTTTTTATTGCCACATTGAGCAGTGATTCCGAGCAATTAGCTACCTTTTCCCAACAAATTTATTCCTTTAACCATACGGTAGTATCCAATGGCTTTACATTTCCAACTTGGGAAGCTGCATTTAGAGCATTGGTGGACATCCCTATGCAACCACGTCCGATCATTGTTCTGGATGAGTTTACCTACCTGATCAGCGGCAACAAAGCCATCCCTTCCATTCTCCAAAAAGTTTGGGATGAAACGTTAAGAAATACGAACTTGATGCTCGTTTTATGTGGATCTTACATAGGCATGATGGAAACAGAAGTCTTGGGGTATCAGGCACCCTTGTATGGGAGACGAACCGCCAGTGTATTGCTGCACCCCATAGATTTAGTTTCATCCGCCATGTTCTATCCGAATTATTCAGCAGAAGAGAAATTTCTCACATGGGCTATTGTGGGTGGGATGCCTTTTTATTTGCGTACATTTTTGGATCATCAGACTGTCGCAGAAAATGTCCGCCAACATATTTTGGATGCCCAAACCGGTACCCTCTTTAACGAACCTCGTCTGCTGCTGATGGAAGAGCTGCGAGAACCACGAAATTATTTTTCCGTTTTACGCGCAATTGCCCAGGGTCGCACGCGTATGAATGAGATTGCACAGGCGGCTGGCATTGGAGAGGTC
>SWCE01003217.1_pt1 | contig 10939 bp, 7 predicted proteins | sample 4690061 | NCBI WGS metagenome assembly SWCE01 (sample SAMN10267279, study PRJNA491770) | bioreactor metagenome | isolation source: DHS bioreactor inoculated with subseafloor sediment | place: Japan: off Shimokita Peninsula | collected 2012-10
GGAAGACCTGCGGGGGTGTGGTCGACCCGAGCATGCCGGCCACCCCGTACCCGGACGCCCGCTATCGGACCCGGCTCATGTGGTGGGACCGTCTGCGCACCGATCCGTTCGGCGACGAACTCCGACGAGAAGTGGGTGGGATCCGCTTCGACGGGGAGCCGATGTGAACGCCGACGGCGAGACCGGATGGACGCCCTCTGTGTTTGCGGAGGACCGGCCGCAGGACATGGAGGAGCTTCGACGTCTCCGCTCCGAACCCGGGCTCGTCGTCGTCGACCGTCTCGCCGATCAGGTGAGAGGACTGCGCGAGGTGCTCCCGCGGCCGGAGAGCGACCTGCTCGACGAGCCGGCGCGGTGGGTCCATTACCCCTGGCATCGGACCGTCGTCCGCGTACTCGGCCCGAACTCGTTCCGGCGGTTACGGCTGGATCGTAACCGGAACAAGGTGACGTCGGCCGAACAGGATCGGCTGCAGGAAGTGACGGTCGGAATCGTCGGTTTGAGTGTCGGCTTCTCGGTTGCGCAGGCGCTGGTGCTCGACGGAGTGTGCGGAGAACTGCGACTCGCAGACTTCGATCCGATCGAGTTGTCGAATCTCAATCGGCTGCCGGCTTCCCTCGTCGATCTGGGCACGAACAAAGCGGTCGTGGCCGCGCGACGACTCGCGGAACTGGATCCGTACCTGCCCCTGTCGGTGTGGCCCGAGGGAGTGGGGCCGGAAACGATCAGCGAGTTCGTGGACGGACTCGACATCGTGGTGGACGAGTGCGACTCGCTGGACGTGAAGGTCGCGTTGCGTGCGGAAGCGGCCCGGCGGGCGGTACCGCTGGTGATGGAGACGAGTGACCGGGGACTGATCGACGTCGAACGCTTCGATCTGCAGCAGGGGCGGCCGTTCCACGGTCTGCTGGGAGAGATCGACCCGGAGCGGCTCGCCGCGCTGTCGGGCCGGGAGAAGATTCCGTACGCGCTGCGCCTGCTCGGACCGGAGCGGATCTCGGCCCGGATGGCCGCTTCCCTCCTGGAGGTGGAGCAGACGCTGGCCACCTGGCCTCAACTGGGCAGCGAGGTGATGCTCGGCGGCGCGACGGTCGCCGCGGTCGTGCGACGGCTGGGGCTCGGGCAACCGCTGAACTCGGGACGCGGCCGTGTGGACGTCGAAGCCTGCCTCGACGCCCTGACCCTCCCGGCGGATCCCGGAAACCGGCCGGATGCGGATGCACCCCCGCCCCCGGAATCGGACGATCCGATCGACCGGGTACTGCACGCCGCGAGCAGAGCCCCCTCGGGCGGCAACAGCCAGCCGTGGTCCGTCACGGCCGGCGGCGGAACCCTCGAGATCGGCATCGCGGACGACTTCGTGCCGACCGCGATCGACATCCACGCCCGAGGCAGCTACGTCGCGCTCGGCGCGGCCCTGCAGAACGCGCGCATCGCTGCCGCGGCACACCGGATACTCGGTCCGGTCCGGGTGCTCGAGCGGGACGTCGGCGAGCCTGCGCGCAAGGTGATCGCGACGATGCAGTTCTCCGACGGAACGGACTCGGTCCTGGCCGCCCAGTACGAGCCGATGCTCGCCCGCGGAACCAATCGGCAACCCGGCGACGGATCGCCACTTTCCGACGCCGAGACGGCTGCCCTCCACCAGGCAGCCGAACAGGAGGGGGGCCGGATCAGGATCGTCACGGGCGCCGATCGCCTCGCCGAGGCCGCGGAGCTGCTCGCAGAATCGGACAGGATCCGCTACCTGACTCCCGTTCTGCGACGCGAGATGCTCTCGGAACTACGGTGGCCGGATTCGGAGGATATCGACAGCGGCATCGACGTCCGGACACTCGGGATGGACGACGCGGAGCGCACGATGCTCGACCTGGCGCTTCGAAACGATGTGCTCGATCAACTCGGGGAGTGGGACCTGGGGCACGGGCTGGGGCGGCTGACCGGAATGCGGGTGCGGAGCAGTTCGGCACTCGTGGCGGTCTTCGCGGCGGGTCCACGGCCCGCCGACTACGTCCGTGCGGGGATGGCAGCCGAGAGCGTGTGGATTTGCGCCCACAGTCTGGGGCTTGCGGTCCAGCCTGCTTCACCGGTGTTTCTCTACGCCGAGGACGACACCGACCTCGTCCGGCTTTCGGAGGTCCGGTTCGGCGCGCTCGGAAAGCTGCAGTCGACGCTCGACGACGCGTTCGACCGGCCGGCCGACCTGCGCTTCGCCCTCCTGCTCCGGGTGGCGCGGGCGCGACCGGAACGGATTCGCAGTGCGCGTCGCTCGGATAGAGTTCGAAAACATCCCTGATCCGGTCCGCTCGCGTCGAATGTGCTGTTCCCAAGGGGTTTGAGATGGCGGAGAAGAGCTTCGAGAACATCGTCACCCGGGTGGCTTCCCACCTCATGCCGGCGGACGCCGTGTCTCATCACTCGGTGATCGAACGGGTGCTCCAGGAGCTCGTCGAGCACTTCGAGGTCGACACCTGCTTTCTTCGCTACAACGATCACGAGATCCACGCGACGGTCCTCGTCGCCGAGTGGCCGCCGCGGGAATTCGTGCCGGACCCGGACCCTCTGGGAGTGGTGCACTTTCGGGACGCCGACCCGATCTTCGCCATGACGGAGACCATGAAGGAACCGGCCGTCACCCGCCCGGGACAGTCGGGGGACGAATACGCCGACCGGGTGCGCGCGGGTTCGGGAGTGCCCGAGGTCTCGGTCGCGGCGGTGCCGCTGATCTCCGGGAGCGTCACCACCGGCACCCTGGGCTTCATCAAGGCCGGTGATCGCGACTGGAGCGAGGACGAGATCAACACCTTGATGATGATCGCGGCTCTGCTGGCGCAGGTGCAGGCCCGTGTCCGCGCCGAACAGGACCTGCGCGACGCGGCCTATCACGACGATCTCACCGGCCTCGCGAGCCGGCGCGCCCTCCTCGAACACCTCGAGGAGCGGCTGAAGCGGGGGCAGCCGGGGCCGGTCGCCGTTCTGTTTCTCGACCTGGACCGGCTCAAGCCGCTCAACGACTTCCTCGGTCACGCCGCCGTCGACGTGTTCCTGTGCCGTACCGCACAGCGATTGTCGCGCGTGTGTGATCCGAAGGACATGGTGGCACGCCTCGGCGGTGACGAGTTCGTCGTCGTGCTCGACGGGCCGGTGTCGCTGGAGGCGGCCCGGGAACGCGCCGAGGCGCTGCGGTGGGCGGTCGGGATGTCGGTGCAGCTGGGCAGTCAGGTCGTAGGCCGCGGGGGCAGCCTCGGCGTTGCCGTCGGCGAGCCCGGACGGATCACGCCGGTGGCGCTGCTCGGCCGGGTCGACGAGGCGATGCTGATGGCCAAGAGCAAGGGTGGCAACAGCGTCGTCGCATACACCGAGGACATGCGAGGCGCGAGCGAGCGCCGCAACCTCATCGAGCTGAGCCTGCGGACGTCGATCGACGACGAGCATCTCACCCTGGACTATCAACCCGAGTTCGACCTGCGTGACGGCAGCATTCTCGGTGTCGAGGCCCTGGTGCGATGGAATCATCCGGTGCTGGGCAAGCTGCAGCCGGCCGAGTTCATCGAGGTGGCCGAGTCGACGAACCTGGCGGGCGAGCTCGGAGGCTGGGTGCTGCGAACGGCGTGCGGGCAGTTGGCGGAGTGGCGACGGCGTATTCCGGGACTGAACATTCGGATGAGTGTGAACGTCTCGCCCGTGCAGCTGGTGAGCCTCGATTTCGTGGAGACGGTGGAGAGCGCACTCGAGGAGTTCGGCCTCGGCAGCTCGTGCCTGTGCCTGGAGATCACCGAGTATGTGGTCGTCAGCGATCTCGAACGTTCGCGCAAGACGCTCCGGCGGCTCGAGCGTCTGGGCGTGTGCTGCGCGATCGACGACTTCGGAACCGGGTACAGCTCACTTGCCCACCTGAAGTCGCTGCCGGTCCACACGCTCAAGATCGACAAGGCGTTCGTGCTGAACCTTCAGCGCAGCGAGAGCGATCGCGTCATCGTCGAGTCGATCATGGGACTCGCTTCGGCATTCGGCTTAGAGGTGGTGGCCGAGGGTCTCGAGTCGGTTTCGGCAGCGACCAAGCTTCTGGACATGGGATGCCGGCGCGCGCAGGGCTTTCTCCTGAGTCGGCCGAAGCCGCCCGAGCAGATCGAGGAAGTATTGCGCCGCGGAAGAATCGACCTTCCGTGGAAGGTGCCGATCCCCCTGCATGAATGAACCACCGGTCCGTTATTGTGTCTAAAACAATCTCCAGGTAGGTTTTAAGGGGTCCGAGGCTCCTCGACTCCGAAATGGGGATGACTCCGATGCGGAACCGCGAGATGAACACCCCCGTTGCCGGTGCGGGTGGCGCCACAGTCCGGACCACGGTGGACCACGCGGGCGCCACGCGGTCGGATGCGGGGCGGAGCCTGCCTGGACTCTGCGCCCCGAATCCTGTTCCGAGGCCCCGGTGGGAGCGCCGGTATGCCGTTCTGGTGTTCTGCTGCGACCTGTTCTGCATCCTGGTGGCCGACCTGGCAATCACCTTCGGCTATCACACACCGGAGATTCCCACGGGGCAGACGCTCGCCGTCGTCGCCGTGGTCCCGGTCGCTGCGATGTCGAGCCTCGCGATCCAGAGGGCTTGGGACGTCAGGGTTCTGGGAGCCGGCGTCGAGGAGCTGCGCCGAGTCGGCCGGGCGTACGTGCTCGCCACGGCGACGTTGGCCGTGGCCGGCTACGCGTGGGGGACCGCGAGCGGTCAGTCCTGGGTCTTCGGCGCACTACCGCTGGCCGCCGTCGCGACGCTCGGTGCCCGCCTGCTGCTGCGTCGCTTCGTTCGCAGCTGTCGGCGGCAGGGACGCTTCGTGCGATCGGTGCTGGTCGCGGGTGACACGCTGGAGGTGCACGAACTGCTCGCCCGAGCGGAGGAGTTCCGCGACGCGGGCTGGCAGATGGACGGGATCTGCCTGCCGGTCACGAAGTTCGACGAGGCACTCCCGCTCGCCGTCGACGACGTGCCGGTGCTCGGCACCGAGGACGACATCGTCGGGATTGCACAGTTGCACGAGTTCCAGGCGGTCGCCCTGCTGCCGTCGAGCGGCTGGACTCATTCGAAGACCCGCAGACTCAGCTGGGACCTGGAGCATACGGGCGCCGATCTGCTGATGGCTCCGGTCCTCATGGACCTGGTGGGACCGCGCCTGCACATGGCACCGCTCGCCGGGCTGCCGCTGCTCCAGCTCAGTGCCCCCCGCTACGTCGGCCCGGCCTGGGTGGTGAAGAACATCTTCGACCGGGTCGCTGCCCTCGCGATCGTGGCGCTGCTGGCGCCGCTGTTGCTGGCAATTGCCCTGGCCATTCGCGTCACGAGCGCAGGTCCCGTGCTCTTCCGGCAGACCCGTGTCGGCAGGGACGGGCGGACGTTCACGATGTTCAAGTTCCGCAGCATGGTGGTCGACGCGGAGGACCGTCTCGCGGAGCTGGCCGACCGCAGCGACGGCAACGGGATTCTGTTCAAGATGCGGGAGGATCCCCGGGTCACGCGGGTTGGCCGCGTCATCCGCCGGTACTCGCTCGACGAGCTGCCGCAGCTGTTCAACGTAGTCACCGGCGACATGTCGCTGGTGGGCCCACGACCTCCGCTCGAGTGCGAGGTGGCGCGTTACGGCGAGGACGGCGCGCGCCGACGGTTGTTCGTGAAGCCGGGGCTGACCGGATTGTGGCAGGTCAGCGGACGCAGCAACCTGAGCTGGGAGGAATCGGTGCGTGCCGACCTGCGGTACGTCGAGAACTGGACGTTCGCGCTCGATCTGTCGATCCTGCGCAGGACCCTGCGTGCCGTGTTGCACAGCGACGGCGCCTACTGAACTGAGAGCCCGCGCTACGCGCCGTCTCATCACGCTTCGAAGAGCGCCTGCCCCCAGTACTCGCCCGGCGCCGGGCCGGCCGGGCACGCGAACACCGCCGACCCGACATGCTGGATGTACTCGTTGAGTGCGTCCCGTCGTGCCAGTTCGCGCTGCATCGGCACGAACTGTTCGAGCGGGTTGCGGCAGAACGCGATGAAGAACAGGCCCGCGTCCAGGTGGCCGAGGCCGTCGGAGCCGTCGGTGAAGTTGTATCCCCGGCGCAGGATCTTCAGCCCGCCGAGGTGCTGAGCCGACGCGAGCCGCACGTGCGCGGCGACGGGGACGAACGGCCCGTCCGGTCCTTTGGACTCGAGATCGAGTTCGTCGAATTCGCCGGTCTTCCCGAGCGGAGCGCCCTCGCGCTTGGTGCGGCCGATCACCTGTTCCTGCTCCTGCAGCACCGCCCGGTCCCACTGCTCGATGAGCATGCGGATCCGTCGCGCCACCAGGTAGGTGCCGCCGGCGAGCCAGGCCTGGTCGTCGCCGGCGTCCACCCAGACCGATTCGGCGAGCGCCGCGGGATCCTCGGCCTTGAGATTGTTCGTTCCGTCCTTGAACCCGAACAGATTCCGCGGTGTCTGCTGCGACGTGGAAGTGGACGAGGTGCGCCCGAAGCCGAGCTGCGACCAGCGTACCGACGCGGTGCCGAACGCGACCCGGGCCAGATTGCGGACGGCGTGCACCGCCACCTGTGGATCGTTGGCGCATGCCTGGATCGCGATGTCACCGCCGCTGCGCGCGGGATCGAGGTTGTCCGCCGGGAAGTGCGGAAGATTCTGCAGCGCAGCAGGTCTGCGCTCGGACAGTCCGAACCGGTCGAAGAACGACGGTCCGAACCCGATGGTCAGGGTCAGCTGCGAGGCGTCGAGGTCCAGGGCCTCGCCGGTGTCGGTGGGCGGATGGTAGGGGCCGTCGCCGGTGGCGCCGTCCTCGGTGGCCTCGCGACCGGCAGTCATCCGCTCGGCCATCTCGGTCCACGTCCTCAGCAGCGCGATCACCTCGTCCCGGTCGTCGGTGGTGACGTCGAAGGCGACGAAGTGCATGCGGTCCTGGGCCGGGGTCACGATCCCGGCCTGATGCGCACCCCGGAACGGGACGGTGCCGGCGGTGCCGACGTCCGTACCGGGGGCGGTGACCCGGCCGACCACCGCGCCCGCCCCGGCGAGCGCGGCTCCGGCACCGACGGCACCGAACAGGCGCCGGCGGGAGATGCCCGCGCGGGACGCGGGCGCGGAGGTCGGCGTCTCGCTCATGCGCCCGCTGCCCCCGCGACGACGCCCTGCACCTTGCTCACCTCGGCCGACAGTGCGTCGAGCAGGCGGGACAGCTCCTGGCGCTGCGGCTCGGTCACGGTGTCGTAGGAGACGAAGCCGTCGCCCTGCCGGTACTGCGCGAGCGCGGCGTCCAGATCGGCGAAGCGGGCGTCGATGGCCTGCGCCAGCTGCGGGTCGTTCGCGTCGAGAATCGGGCGCAGGGCCGCGACCGCGGCCTGGGAGCCGTCCACGTTGCCCTGGAAGTCCCACAGGTCGGTGTGCGAGAAGATGTCCTCCTCGCCGGTGATCTTCGAGGTCGAGACCTCGTCGAGCAGACCCTGCGCGTTGCCGGCGATCTTGGTCGGGTCGACCGTGTAGTCGTCGGCGTTCACCAGCTCGGCCAGCTCCCGGACGTCGGCGGAGAGTTGATCGGCGATCGCAGCCGTGTCGGGCTGGGCGCCCTGCACCCACAGGTCCTTCTCGAGCCGGTGGAAGCCGGTCCACGCCTGACCGGGCTCGAGGTCGGCCTCGCGCAGGTCGATCCGGGGGTCGAGGTCGCCGAAGCTCTCCGCCTCGGGTTCGATTCGCTCGAAGTAGGTGCGGCTGATCGGGAACAGCCGCTTGGCCTCGTCGACGTTGCCCGCCTTCACGGCGGCGACGAACTCGCCGGTCGCGGAGACGAGTGCCTCGGTCTGGCTGCGGATGTACCGGCGGTAACCGTCCCCGGCCTCGGCGAGTTTGCCGTCGGCGTCGGCGGCGGCTCGGGAGTCCCCCGTGACCACGAATTCCTGTCGGATGCCGTCGCCGACCATCCCGGGGCGGCAGGACAGGTCGTAGGTGCCGGCCTCGGGCAGGTTCACCATCAGCTGCCGGGTGAGGCCGGGGCCGATGTTCTCGATCTCGCCCATCACCCGGTTGCCGGCGGCGAACACGTAGAACTCGGTGACCTTGGTTCCGTCGTTGGTGATGCTGAAGGTGGAGAGCCCGGTCGCGGCCTCCGACGCTGCCACCTCGCACGCGTCGTCGGTGGCGGTGACGGCGATCGTGTCGTCGCTTGCGGTCGACTTCTCGGTGCAGCCCGCCAGGGCGAGCGGCAGGGCCGCTGCCGCCGCGAGGGCGTACGTGGATCGGCGCATGTGATCGGTGCCTTTCGAACAGGAGGGGGAGTCAGGCGGCGACGGCGGGTTCGGCCGTGTGCGCCGATGCGACGGGACGCAGGAACAGGTACAGGACGACGGCGAGGTAGCTCACCCACGCGACGACCTGCAGGGCGGTGGGGTCCGGACGGAGGTTGAAGATGCCGGCCAGCACGGTTCCGTACCAGCTGCCGGCGTCGTAGTTGGCCGAGACGTCGAAGGCGAGCGTCGAGCCACCGGGCAGGACGCCGCCGATCTGGAGGGCGCGCAGGCCGTAGGCCAGGATGCCGGCGGCGACCACGACCAGGAAGACGCCCGTGTATCGGAAGAAGCGGGCCATGTCGATCCGGATTGCCCCGAGGTACATCAGGACCGTGAGGACGGCGGCCACGCCGAGCCCGAGGAGCAGGCCGACGAGCGGCCACGCGCTGTCGGCGGTGTTCTCGGCGTACCCGACCATCAGCAGCGCGGTTTCCAGGCCCTCACGCCCGACCGCGAAGAACGACAGGGTCAGTACCGCGGCCGGTCCCGCGAGGAGTGCCTTCTCCATTCCGGCGCGCAGTTCCCCTGAGATCGACCGCGATGCAGTGCGCATCCACAGCACCATGGCGGTCACGATCACCACCGCGACGAGCGATGCGACGCCTGCGGCGACTTCGGCGGTGAGCCCGGTGAGGGTGGTGGTGCCGAGGTGGATGATCGCGAACGTCGCGGCCACCATGGCGACTGCGGTGCCGACGCCGAACCATACCCACCGCAGCGCGTCGCGGCGCTCGGACTTGACGAGGAAGGCGACGAGGACCATCACGACGATGCCCGCTTCGAGGCCCTCGCGGAGACCGATGAGACCGGAACCCGTCAGCTGGGTTGCGATCGACGGGGCCCCGGAACTCGCGGCAAGCACTGACATGAACACGACTCCAACGGTTAGGTGAGGCGAACCTCTATTAGGTGATGCAAGCCGAAAACATACACCCGGCGGGGACACCGGCAACAGGGACTTCGGTCTCTTTACCTGCGCTTTGCCGGAGATATGGATGATGGGAACCATGCCCCCTGCCGCCTCGCCGCGACGCTCCCCGTGGCCGCGCGTCCTGTTCGGCGCCGTCGCCGCGGTGATCCTCGTGGTCGTCGGTGTTGCGGTCTGGAGCCCACGCGAGCCGCGCATCCCGATTCCCGACGGCGTCCCACCCGCACCCGGCACCGCCGTCCCGGCGATCGACGTCGACGCCCCCGGCCGCACCGCCGATCAGTTGCGGGACTGGGCCGCGCCGCAGGCCGAGGCACTCGGTATACCCCGCACCGCGCTCGAGGCCTACGGTCATGCCGCCGCCGTCCTCGCCGCCGCGCGCCCCGACTGCGGTCTCGCCTGGACGACCCTCGCCGGCATCGGAAGCGTCGAGAGCCGGCACGGCCGGTACAACGGCGCCGCCATCGCCCCCGACGGCCAAGTCGACCCGCCGATCCGCGGCGTGCCCCTCGACGGCGGGCCCGGACTGGCCGAGATCCGCGACACCGACGGGGGCCGCCTCGACGGTGATCCGGTTCTCGACCGGGCCGTCGGGCCCATGCAGTTCATTCCCGAGACCTGGTCCCGTTGGGGCGTGGACGCGAACGGCGACGGCGTCGCCGATCCCGACAACATCGACGACGCGACCCTGTCCGCCGGCCGCTATCTGTGCGACCGCGGAGGCGACCTCACCACCGCCGAGGGGTGGACGCGCGCCCTCATGGCCTACAACCTTTCCGGTGAGTACCTCGCCCTGGTGCGCGACCGCGCCGCCGCGTACGGGGTGGGCCGTCAGCCCTGACGCGACTGTCCGATCCGTCCGCCTCGCCCCCGGCAACCCGCCGGTGGCCGCCACCGCGGGGCGCGCCGTGCTTCGGGCGCAGGTCGGGGCGGTTAGGCTGTCCCCAGCGTGCAGACCCCGCAGCGTGAAGTCCATCGAAGGAGAATCAGCCAGTGGCCATCATTGAGCAGGTAGGAGCCCGCGAGATCCTCGATTCGCGTGGTAACCCCACGGTCGAGGTCGAGGTGCTGCTCGACGACGGAAGTTTCGCCCGCGCTGCGGTGCCCTCCGGTGCTTCCACCGGTGAGCACGAGGCCGTCGAGCTGCGCGACGGCGGCGAGCGCTACCTGGGCAAGGGCGTCGAGCAGGCCGTCGAGGGCGTCCTCGGCGAGATCGCCCCGGCGATCATCGGCCTCGATGCGACCGAACAGCGCACCGTCGACCAGGCCCTCCTCGACACCGACGGCACCCCCGACAAGGGCCGGCTCGGAGCCAACGCGCTCCTCGGTGCCTCCCTCGCCGTCGCCAAGGCCGCGGCCGAGTCCTCCGGCCTCGAGCTGTTCCGCTACCTCGGCGGCCCGAACGCCCACATCCTGCCCGTGCCGATGATGAACATCCTCAACGGCGGCGCCCACGCCGACACCGGTGTCGACGTGCAGGAGTTCATGGTCGCCCCGATCGGCGCCCCCACCTTCAAGGAGTCCCTGCGCTGGGGCGCCGAGGTGTACCACGCCCTCAAGTCCGTGCTCAAGAGCCGCGGCCTGGCCACCGGCCTCGGTGACGAGGGTGGATTCGCGCCCGACGTCGCCGGCACCAAGGAGGCCCTCGACCTCATCAGCGAGGCCGTCGCCAAGACCGGCCTGAAGCTCGGAACGGATGTCGCGCTG
>SWCE01002310.1_pt2 | contig 10543 bp, 9 predicted proteins | sample 4690061 | NCBI WGS metagenome assembly SWCE01 (sample SAMN10267279, study PRJNA491770) | bioreactor metagenome | isolation source: DHS bioreactor inoculated with subseafloor sediment | place: Japan: off Shimokita Peninsula | collected 2012-10
CGATTCGGCGTAGTGGCGCTGGAACTTCTCGTCGCGGCCGTAACTGTCGCCGGCAAGGGTGAAGTGGGCGCCGTTCGGTGCCTCGACGACCCCGTCGACCATCATGCGGTTGAGGACGAGGGACTGCAGCGGAACGGATTTGACGAGCTCCTCGGTCTCGACGATGCGTTCGACCGAGACGAACCGCTTCTCGGCGGCCAGGCAGTACAGGTCGTCGAAGTAGGGGTCGACGCCGGTGTAGGCGGCGTTGCCGTGCGCATCGCCGATGTTCAGATGCACCAGGGCCGCATCGAGATTCAGCGCCGGCATCGCGATCAGCGTCTCGGCCTCGCCCGACTCGCCGGGGTACGGCGAGGTGACGGTCTGCAGCTCGCCTTCCCAGAAGTCGACGACGGCCGAGCCCAGGCCGGCGCGGATCGGCAGGAACGGCAGTCGCGCGGCGGCCGCCTCGAGGCCGCACTTGACCATGCCCTCGTCCATCTCCCGCGCGACGATCTCCCCGTTCGTGCGGGCCTTGGCGAACCACGGGTCGTAGAACGGGGCCGAGTCGAGGGAGACGAACCCGTAGTACGCCTTCTTCACCTTCCCGGCCGAGCACAGCAGGCCCAGGTCCGGGCCCCCGTAGGTCACGACCGTCAGGTCCGTCAGATCCGAGCGCAGGATCGCGCGGACGAGCGCCATCGGCTTGCGCCGCGACCCCCAGCCGCCGATGCCGATCGTCATGCCGCTGCGCAGCTCGCCGACCACGTCGTCGAGCGACATCCTCTTGTCACGCATGGTGTTTCATGTCTCCTGGTCAGTGGTTGGCGCGCGGTTTGCCGGTGGCGACGAACTCGTCCCGGTGCTCGTCCGCGACGCCCGCGAGGTTGAGTTCGAAGGTGAAGCCCTGCTCGAAGCGGTAGCTGTCCTTCACGTCCACCGGGTCGATGCCGTTGATGGCCTCCTTGGCGCAGCGGATGACTCGGGTGTCCTTCGCCGCGATCTTCCCGGCGATCTCGCGGGCCGTGGCGTCGAGTTCGGCGCGCGGGACCACCTTGTAGACGGAACCGAAGTGCTCGAGCTGCTGGGCCGTGACGTTCTGCGCCGTGTAGTAGAGGGTGCGCATCATGTGCTGCGGCACGAGCCGGGCGAGGTGGGTGGCGGCGCCGAGCGCGCCGCGGTCCACCTCGGGCAGGCCGAAGACGGCGTCGTCGGAGGCGACGATGACGTCGGCGTTGCCGACGAGACCGATTCCGCCGCCGACGCAGAAGCCGTTCACGGCGACCACGACGGGCACGGCGCAGTCGTAGACGGCGGCGAAGGCGGCGGCGCAGCCGCGGTTGGCGGCGATGAGGGCGTCGTGCCCGTCGGTGGCCTGCATCTCCTTGATGTCGACGCCGGCATTGAAGCCGCGGCCCTCCGCGCGCAGGATCACCACGTGCGTGGCCGGATCCTTGCCTGCGGCGAGGACCGCGTCGGCCAGTTCGAACCACCCCTGGGAGGGGATGGCGTTCACAGGCGGGTAGTCGACGGTGACCGTGGTGATGCCCGCGCCGTCGGTGGTCGAGGTGATGCCCATGGCAGGTTCCTAACGTCTGTACCGAACCAAGCGATTGCTTGGTAAGTTAGCACATGCGGGGCGAAGACCCCAGGGAGCGGAATCGTGGAGGCGGGGCGATCGTGTCGCCCGAATTCCGCGACAACGACATCTATTCGAGGAGAAGACAAGTGAGTGGACTGGTCAACGGGCGCGTCGTGATCGTCACCGGCGCGGGGCGCGGTATCGGACGGGCCCACGCGCTGGCGTTCGCCGCCGAGGGGGCGAAGGTCGTGGTCAACGACATCGGGGCCGGCGCGGACGGTTCCGCGACGGGGGAGAGCCCCGCGGAGCAGGTCGTCGCGGAGATCCGGGCGACCGGCGGCGAGGCCGTCGTCAACGGTGACGACGTCGCCGACTGGGCCGGCGCGCAGAACCTGGTGCAGACGGCCCTGGACACCTTCGGGCGGCTCGACGTCCTGGTCAACAACGCCGGATTCCTGCGGGATCGCATGCTCGCCAACATGAGCGAGGAGGAATGGGATGCGGTGATCCGGGTGCATCTGAAGGGCCACTTCGCTCCGATGCGGCACGCGATGGCGTACTGGCGCGGGGAGGCGAAGGCCGGCAACCCGGTCGACGCCCGCATCGTCAACACCAGCTCGGGTGCCGGCCTGATGGGCAGCATCGGCCAGGGCAACTACGCCGCCGCGAAGGCGGGGATCGCCACCCTCACGATCCAGGCGGCCGCGGAGTTCGCGCGCTACGGCGTCACCGTCAATGCGATCGCGCCGGCCGCGCGGACCCGCATGACCGTGGGCGCGGGCGGGGCGATGGCCGAGTCGATGGCCGCCCCCGAGGACGGGTTCGACGCGATGGCCCCGGAGAACGTCTCACCGCTGGTGGTGTGGCTCGGCAGCGCCGAGTCCAAGGAGGTCACGGGCCGGGTGTTCGAGGTGGAGGGCGGCAAGGTCTCCGTCGCCGACGGCTGGCGGCACGGAGAGGCGATCGACAAGGGCGAGCGCTGGGATCCGAAGGAACTCGGCCCGGTGGTGGAGAAGCTGATCGCGCGCAGCGAGCCCCCGACCCCGGTCTACGGGGCCTGACCGGCCGTGCGCGCTTTCGGTAGCGCCCGCTACCGAAAGCGCGCACGGGTGGGGGCGACTATGCGGGCGAACGGACGATGATGGTGGTGCCGGGGAAGTACGCGGCCAGCTCGGTGCGGGCGTGCTTGAGGGTCGCGGTGCCGTAGCCCTGCTTGCGCAGCTCCGGGTGGACCCAGATCGCGACGTCGACCTCGTGGCCCTGGAGCTCACCGAACGCGAAACCGACCGGCTTGGGGTCGGTGCCGGACAGGTCCTCGGCGACCAGCCACACCGCGGACTCGTCGTCGATGCGCGACAGGCCGGCGGCGCGTTCCTGCTCGACCCGCTCCTCGCCGGCGTCGCCGAGCTGCTCCTCGCACCGCGCGCGGAACAGCTCGCGGTCCCGATCGCTGTTGCTGAACTGACGCAGCCGGAAGTGGGCACCGGTGGCGTACGGACGTTCGGCGGGCGTCCACTTCAGCACCGCGTCGAGGTCGTCGAGTTCCCCCGGATCTTCTTCCGCTCCGCCTTGGTCAGCCGCCGGAACGGAAGGTTGAGCACCGCTTCGGCGCACGACTCGTTCGTGTCGAGCAGCCGCGCGACGGTCGTGACCGCCTCGGCCCGGTCGTCGCTCTCGACGATGGCATCGAGGACCTCGTGCCGGCGTTCGAGCGCGCGCAGCAGTGCGGCGGCGATCTCCCGCTTGTCGAGTACGCGGTCGTGGTTGGCGGTTGTCATCGGGTGACATCCCTTCTCGAGAGCAGCTCGACCGGGCACCCCACTGGTTCGTGCCCGGCCGTGCCGGCTCCCGCGAAGATCACTCGCACACCACCACCGGGATGACCCGATCCGTCCAGGACTGATAATTGTCGAAATCCGCGTACATCGCCACCAGCCGCGGCCAGTAGTGCGACCGCTCCTCGGGCGTCGCCACCCGCGCCGTCATCTGCCGCACCCGCGAGCGCACCTGCACGGTCACCCGCGGATCGGCGCGGATGTTGCGGAACCACAGCGGGTGCTGAGGCAGGCCGCCCTGGGATGCGACGAGCACCACCCGCTCGCCGTCCTCGAGGAACAGCAGGGGGACGGTCCGTGGCTGCCCGGTCTTGCGGCCCGTGGTGGTGAGCAGGCAGACGGGGATGCCCCACGGGAAGGCGCTGCCCACCCGCCACTTTCCACCGATCCGGCCCCCGGTGGCCTTGTAGGCCGCCACGTTGGCGCGCGACATCCACTTGATGACCGGCACCGTCCACTTCGAGTCGAGGCCCTTCGGCGCGGCGGCTGCGCTCATGTCAGATCCGCTCGATGATCGTGCCGGTGGCCAGCGCGCCGCCGGCGCACATGGTGATCAGCGCGGTCGAGCCGTCGCGCCGCTCGAGCTCGTGCAGGGCGGTGGTGATCAGCCGCGAGCCGGTGGAGCCGACGGGGTGGCCGAGCGCGATCGCGCCACCGTTCACGTTGACCTTGTCCATGTCGGGCTCGTGCACCCGCGCCCACGACAGCAGCACCGACGCGAACGCCTCGTTGACCTCGAACAGGTCCAGGTCGCCGATCGCCATCCCGGACTTGTCGAGGACGCGGCTCGTCGCCTGCACCGGTCCGTCGAGATGGAACTCGGGCTCGGCGCCGACGAGGGCCTGCGAGACGATCCGAGCCCGCGGCTTCAGGCCGAGCGCCGCGGCGCGGTCGGAATCCATGAGCAGCACCGCGGCCGCGCCGTCGGAGATCTGCGACGAGGTGCCGGCCGTGTGGATGCCGCCGTCGAGGACCGGCTTCAGCTTCGCGAGCGACTCCGCGGTCGTCTCGCGCAGGCCCTGGTCGCGGGCGACGGTCTGCTTCTCGCCGGTGAGCGCGCCCGCCTTGTCGACGACGGGTGCGACGACGGGCAGCACCTCGCGGTCGAATCGGCCCTCGTCCCAGGCCTGCTCGGCCAGCGCCTGCGACCGGACGCCGAGGGCGTCGACGTCCTCGCGGGTGATGCCGCGCCGGCGAGCGATGCGCTCGGCCGCCTCGAACTGGTTGGGCATGTCGATGTTCCACGACTCGGGGCGGCGCGGGCCGGCGAGTTCGCCGACGTTCGCGCCGAGCGGCACCTGGGACATCGCCTCGATACCGCAGGCGATGCCGACGTCGATGGCGCCGGTGGCGATGAGCCCGGCGATCAGGTGGTTGGCCTGCTGGGCCGACCCGCACTGGCAGTCGATCGTGGTGGCGCCGACCTGCCACGGCAGTCCGGCGTGCAGCCAGGCGGTGCGGGTGATGTTGTTGGACTGCGCGCCGGCCTGTGTGACGCACCCGCCGATCACCTGCTCGACGAGGGCGGGATCGAGGCCCGCACGCTCGATCAGTCCGCTCTGCGCGGCCCCGAGGATCTCGGCAGCGTGCAGGCCGGCGAGCCAGCCGCCGCGCTTGCCGATCGGGGTGCGTGCCGCCTCGACGATGACTGGTGTGCCCACGGTGGGCTCCTTTCTGATCCTTGTCCTCGCAAAGTAGAACAGGTTGTCGTGGCGGACAAGGTGTGGTCCGAATGATCGGGACTTGGCGATTCCTTGGCCTGCGGGCCGCCCTGTGCTTGAATGCTTTTAGAACGTGTTCCACATCGCGACCCGGTGCACTCGTCAGGGTAGGAGAGAATTCAGTGGCGCAGCCCAACATCCCCGAAGACATCGACTTCACCGATCCGGATCTCTACGCCGAGCGGATGCCGTTCGAGGAGTTCGCCGAGCTGCGTAGGACGGCCCCCGTCTGGTGGAACAAGAAATCCCCGGACGTCGGCGGGTTCCACGACGAGGGATTCTGGGTCGTGTCCCGGCACGAGGAGGTCCGTGAGGTCTCCCGCCGCAGCGACGTGTTCTCCAACTGGGAGAACACCGCCATCCCGCGGTTCAACGACGACATCCCGCGCGAGGCCATCGAACTGCAGCGGCACGTCCTGCTCAACAAGGACGCCCCCGAGCACACCAAGCTGCGCAAACTCGTCGCCCGCGGGTTCACCCCGCGCGCCATCAACGGCCTCCGGGACGAGCTGAACGCCCGCGCGAAGAAGATCGTCGAGGAAGCCTGCCAGGCCGGCCGGGGCGATTTCGTCACCCAGGTCGCCGCCGAGCTGCCCCTGCAGGCCATCGCCGAACTGATCGGCGTCCCGCAGGAGGACCGGGACAAGATCTTCGAGTGGTCGAATCAGATGACCGGCTACGACGATCCGGACAACACCGCCGACCCCGCGGCCGCGTCGATGGAGGTTCTCGGCTACGCGTACCAGATGGCCGCCGCGCGCAAGGAGTGCCCGGCGGACGACATCGTCACCACGCTGATCGAGGCGGACATCGACGGGGACGAGCTCTCACCCGAGGAGTTCGGCTTCTTCTTCATCGTGCTCGCCGTCGCCGGCAACGAGACCACCCGCAACGCGATCACGCACGGCATGGCGGCGTTCCTCGACAACCCGGAGCAGTGGGAGATCTTCAAGCGGGACCGCCCGAAGACCGCGGCCGACGAGATCATCCGCTGGGCCACGCCGGTCACGTCGTTCCAGCGCACCGCGCTCGAGGACACCGAACTCGGCGGGCAGACGATTCGCAAGGGCGACCGCGTCGTGATGCTGTACGCGTCGGCGAACAACGACGAGGAGGTGTTCGAGAACCCCCGGACATTCGACATCCTGCGAGATCCCAACCCGCACCTCGCGTTCGGCGGAACCGGCGCGCACTACTGCCTCGGCGCCAACCTGGCGCGGATGGAGATCGACCTCGTGTTCAACGCGATCGCCGACTACATGCCCGACATCACCAAGGTCGCCGATCCGCGCCGGTTGCGGTCCGGCTGGCTCAACGGCATCAAGGAGTTCCGGGTGGACTACAGGACGGAGGGCGGCTGCCCCGTCGAGCACTGACCCGATGCCACGGCGCCGGGGTGATCGGGGCTCCTACGGCGCCGCCGTGCCGACCGCTGGCCCCGGCGTCCTGCGGATCCGGTCGCCGTTCCCGTTCGGCGCGCGGAGGGATGTCGGACAGAGGTGGGGAGTACCGCAGAAGCCGGCGAGGTGGGTGCACCCCGCCGAAATTGGGGGTGAGGGCGGGGTGCTCGGCCACAGTATTTCGGCCGCCGAGGGCCGGCAGCTTCCGGTCCTGCTGACCGGGATCGGCCTGTGCGACGTCGCCGTGCCGGGTCCGGCCGTGCGGACCGAACGGCGGAGATCTCGCGTGCGGCAGGGCCCGGGCCTGTTGTTCCGCCCAGTGAGACGTCCTCTCCCGTGCGCCGCGGTTGCGGAAATAGTGTCACGTGCTCCCGGAACGGAATCGGCGAAAGGCTTCGAGCATGGTGGATTGGGCAGAGGAATGCGACGTCCTCGTCGTGGGATCGGGGGCGGGAGGCTGCTGCGGCGCGTACACCGCCGCCCGTGAGGGACTGTCGGTCGTCCTGGTCGAGGCCTCCGAGTACTTCGGCGGCACCACCGCCTACTCCGGCGGCGGTGGGGTCTGGTTCCCCACCAACGCCGTGCTGCGACGTGCCGGCGACGACGACACCATCGACGACGCCCTGACCTACTACCATGCCGTCGTCGGCGACCGCACCCCCCGCGACCTGCAGGACGCCTACGTCCGTGGCGGCGCACCCCTGATCGACTACCTCGAGGCCGACGAGGACATCGAGTTCACGGCCTACCCGTGGCCGGACTACTTCGGCAAGGCTCCCAAGGCCAGCGCGAAGGGCCGTCACATCGCACCGACCCCGCGGTCCGTCGCCGACGACCCGGAACTCAACGAATCCGTCCGCGGGCCGCTGGGTCGCGAGCGCAACGGGGATCCGTTGCCGGACAAGCTGATCGGTGGGCGTGCCCTCATCGGCCGGTTCCTGGTCGCCATGCGCAAGTACCCGAACGTGCAGCTGCACCGGAACACGCCGCTCGAGGAACTCGTCGTCGAGGACGGCGCCGTGGTCGGCGCGATCGTCTCCCACGGCGAGCAGCGGCGCGCGGTGCGGGCCCGCAAGGGCGTCGTGCTCGCCGCCGGCGGATTCGACCACAACGACGAGATGCGCGCACGGTACGGCGTCCCCGGCGCGGCCCGCGATTCGATGGGGCCGTGGTCCAACCTCGGCAAGGCCCACCAGGCGGCCATCGCGATCGGTGCCGACGTCGACCTGATGAGCGAGGCGTGGTGGTCGCCGGGGCTGACCCACCCCGACGGGCGCTCGGCCTTCGCGCTGTGCTTCACCGGCGGCATCTTCGTCGACCAGGACGGCAATCGCTTCACCAACGAGTACGCGCCCTACGACCGGCTCGGCCGCGACATCATCGCCCGCATGGACAAGGGCGAGATGACGCTGCCGTTCTGGATGATCTACGACGACCGGACCGGGGTGGTGCCGCCGATCGCGGCGACGAACGTTCCGCTCGTGGAGACCGAGAAGTACGAGGCGGCGGGACTGTGGAAGACCGCCGACACGCTCGCCGAACTCGCCGGGCAGATCGGGGTGTCGGCCGAGGCGCTCGAGGCGACCGTCGCACGGTTCAACCGCCTCGCCGCCGGCGGCGTCGACGAGGACTTCGGCCGCGGGGACGAGCCCTACGACGTGGCGTTCACCGGCGGCGGTTCGGCGCTGGTCCCGATCGAGAAGGGCCCGTTCCACGCCGCGCAGTTCGGCATCTCGGACCTCGGCACCAAGGGCGGCCTGCGCACCGACACCGTCGGCCGCGTGCTCGACGGCGCCGGGACGCCCATCCCCGGGCTGTACGCGGCGGGCAACACGATGGCCGCCCCGAGCGGCACCGTCTACCCCGGCGGCGGCAACCCGATCGGCACCAGCGCGTTGTTCGCCCACCTGGCGGTCCGGCACATGGCCGGCGCGTAAGGACGACGCCGGCCGCCCGGTCCCGCTCAGTGGGTCCTGCGTCACACTCGGCGTACTCCGTCCGTACGGTTCACACCGACGAACCGTAGGAGTATTCATGAGTACATCGTTGGCACCCGAACGGGCACCCTCGACCCGTGCCGAACGCCGCTACGAGCGGACCCGACCCGTGTGGGCGGTGGTGGCCATTCTCATCGCCGTCGAAGTCATCAGCGCATTCGAGACGTCGATGATGTACGCGGCGCTGCCGACGTTCGCCCGGGTCTTCGAGGCGGACGCCTCCGCGGTCGGATGGACCGTGACGGCGTTTCTGCTGGTGGCGGCGGCCTCGGCGGCAGTGTGCGGCCGGCTCGGCGACATGTACGGTCGCGAACGGGTGCTGATGTTCGTGCTGGCCTGCGCCGCCACCGGCTCGATCGTCAGCATGGCGTTCGGGACCCTCGAGGCCATCATCGCCGGCCGGGCGATCCAGGGGGTGGCGGGCGCGATCCTGCCGCTGTGCATCGGGCTCGCCCGTGAGCACCTGCCCGCGGAACGCGTCCCGATGGCCGTCGCACTGATCTCCGGATCCGCCGTCGCGGCCGGGGCCGCCTCCCTGCTCGTCGCCGGCATTCTCATCGATCTCGGGGACTGGCGGTACATCTTCGTCGTCGCCGCGGCGTACGCCGTCGCCTGCATCTTCCTGGTCGAGGCCGTGCTGCCGTGGCGACGCCGCCACCACCACCGGCAGCCGATCGACGTGGTGGGCGCGGCCGGCCTGGCGACGGCCGTGGCCGCCGTCCTGTTCGGGTTGACCCAGAGCCGCGCCTGGGGCTGGAGCGACGGCCGCGTCCTCGCGCCGATCGTCGTCGGTACGGCGATCTTCGCCTGGTGGGTGTGGTGGGAGCTCGGCCGGCCGTCCCCGATCGTGAACCTGCGCCTGCTCGCCGAACGCAACGTCGCGCTGACGATGCTCGCCGGGGTGGCCCTCGGCGTCGGACCGATCGGGGTCGGGACGATGATCATCCCGATCATCATGCAGAGCCCCACCTCCGCGCCGTTCGGCCTCGGACTCACACCCACCTACGCCGGAACGCTGTCGTTCGTCGGCGCGATGATCGGCATGGCGTTCACGCCCGTCGCGGGCCGGATCGCCGCCGCGGTGGGGGCACGGTCGTCGCTGCTGCTCGGCAGCGTGGTGTTCCTCGTGGCGTGCGCCGGATTCTTCTTCTTCCGGGCCTCGGTGCTCGGGATGACGCTGCTGGTGGTGGCCGTCTCGGTGGCGACGGCGTTCGCGTACACCGCGCTGCCGAACCTGCTCGTCGAGTCCGTCCCGGAACACAACACGAGCGAGATGGCCGGCAGCCAGACCGTGCTGCGCACCGCCGCGTCGGCCGTGGGCACCTCGGTGGCGTCGCTCCTGCTCGCGTCCCTGGTGGTGCCGGGGACGGCCACGCCGACGGTGGCCGCACTCGGGGCCGTCTGCACGATGCTGGTGCTGTCCTGCGCCGTGACGATCGTCCTGGGCTCGGCGATCAGGTATCGCCGCGCGTGACGTCCCGCCGGTCCAGCAGCGCCAGATCGCCGGGCACGTCGACGTCTCCCGGATCGGCGAGACCCGTGCAGTCCAGCCGCCGCACCCGGTCGCGGTGGCCGGCGAGGAATCGCCGGGCACCCTCGTCGCCGACGGCCTCCCGGGCCGCCGCCTCGGCATCACGCCGGTCGAACACCACAGGATGGCCGGGGCGGTCGCCGAACATCGGCACGGTGATCGTGCCGGGGCGGTGCGCGGCCAGCACGGTTCGGACGAGTCCGGCGGTGATGCCGGGAAAGTCGACGACGGTCAGGGCGATCACCTCGTGGCCCGTCGTGGCGTCCATCCCGGCCCGCAGCGACGTCGACATCCCCTCGGCCCAGCGCGGATTGACGACGGTTCGGATGCCGGGCGGGCACGCGGCGACGACGTCGTCGGCGTAGGCGCCGGCGACCACCGTGATCTCGTCGCAGCCCCCGGCGGTGAGCGCGGCCACCACGGTGTGCAGCAGCGGGTGGCCGCGGTGGGGGAGCAGTGCTTTCGCGCGCCCGCCCAGTCGCGTGCCGCCCCCCGCCG
>SWCE01001046.1_pt1 | contig 10533 bp, 8 predicted proteins | sample 4690061 | NCBI WGS metagenome assembly SWCE01 (sample SAMN10267279, study PRJNA491770) | bioreactor metagenome | isolation source: DHS bioreactor inoculated with subseafloor sediment | place: Japan: off Shimokita Peninsula | collected 2012-10
CCAGCTTCCGCGGGTTCGCCTGCTGTGCCGCGCACACCGCCTGCCACTGCACCGGCACCAGGAACAGGTTGGTGACCTGCTCGGCCTCGAGGACGTCGAGCAGCTCGTTCGGGTCGAACGCCCCCACCGGATGGATCACGGTGGCGACGCCCAGCATCAGGTTGGGTGCCATCGCACCGAGAGCCGCGATGTGGAACATCGGCGAGGCGCAGAACCCGACGCCGGACTCGTCGAACAGGTGGAACGCACGGATGCACGTGAGGGCCTGCGCGGACATGTTGCTGTGGGAGAGCACCGCGCCCTTGGGCCGTCCCGTGGTCCCGGAGGTGTACATGATCAGGGCCGGGGTGTCGTCCGGAACGTCGACCGCCGGGTGCGGCTCGCCGGTCTCGGCGACCAGGTCCTCGTAGGCGAGGCTGTCGCCGTCCGGGGCCCCGCCGACGGTGATGGACAGGCCGAGCCCGTCGCTCTCCGCGCGGACCGCGGCGGCCAGCGGAGCGAGGGGTGCCTCGACCACGATCGCCGAGGCCCCGCTGTCGTTCGACAGGTACGCCACCTCGGGCGCGGTGAGACGGAAGTTGACCGGCACGGCGATCGCGCCGAGAGCGTTCGCGGCCAGCACGGTTTCGAGGTATTCGGGGCGGTTGAGCATGAGCACGACGACCCGGTCACCGAAGCCGACGCCGCGCCGCGCGAGGGCACCGGCGAGCCGCTCGACCCGGTCGTGCAGCTCCGCCCACGTGATCGACCGGCCCTGGAACCGCAGCGCGGTGCGGTTCGGGATCATCAGGGCGTGCCGCTCGAGGTGGTTGTTCCAGTTGTTGCGACGCAGGCGCTGGGTCTCGGCGAGGGTGGAGGCGGTGACCATGAGGATTCCTCTCGGGGCGTGGCGGAGGTGCCGACGGGACGCGATCCGGGTTCTCGATGTGAGGCACATTACAGGCAGCGCCCCTGTTCGGCCAGCATTTTGTTAATGGTGATTCTCAGGGAGACAACCGGTTGAGGAGGGCGCGGGCGCCCGCAGCACGGAGCGCGTCTCGCATCGAATGATATTGTCGCCCAACGTCTTAACAGGGCAGTCCGACCGGGACGCAGCCGGGCGGCGACCGGGGTTCCCGCGCCGGTAAGTGCACGGCCTGTCGTCAGGGGAAACGCGGGGATCGCTTCTCGAGCATGGCCATGGCCGCCTCGGCGAAGTCCGCCGAGGCGAGCAGCTCGGTCTGGCCGCTCTTCTCCCGGGCCAGCGCGTCGTCGAGCAGGCCGAGCGTGGTGGCATGAAGTGCCCGCTTGGTCAGTTCGAAAGCGCGCCGTGGTTTCGTCGCCGTCCGAGCCGCCACGTCCGCGACATGCGCGGCGAACTGCGCGTCGGGCAGGGTGCGCGCGACGAGGCCGAACCGGTCGGCATCCGCGGCCGACACCCGCTCGCCGAGCAGCGCCATCTCCGCGGCCCGCGCACGCCCGACCGCCGCCGGGACGAGCAGGCTCGCTCCGCCGTCGGGCATCAGCCCCATGTTCACGAACGACAGCAGGAAATAGGCGCTCTCGGCGGCATAGGTGAGGTCCGCCGCAACAGCCATCGACACGCCCACGCCCGCGGCGGGGCCGTTGACGGCGGCGATCACCGGCACCGGAACCGTCGCGATGGATCGGATCACCGCGTTCGCGACGTCCATGACCTCGGTCGGATCGGCCGGGTTCGTCGCTGCCGCAGCGAGATCGGCGCCGGTGCAGAACGCCGTTCCCGCACCGGTGAGGACGACGGTGCGGACCCGGGGATCGGGGCCGGCCTCGTCCAGCGCGGCGCCGAGCGCCCGCATGGTCGGCAGGTCCACGGCGTTCATCCGCTTCGGCCGGTCGATGGTCAGCCGCAGGATGCCGTCGGCGAGTTCCGAGCGCAGCCCCTCCCCGGTCGGTGTGCTCACGCCCCGACCCCCTGTGCCACGAATCCGCGGAGCCGGTCCTCGATGATCGACTCCGCCTCGGACACCATGCGCTCGACGAGTTCGGCCACGGTCGGGATGTCGTCGATCAGGCCCTGGCTCTGTCCGGCCGTCCAGATGCCCGCCTCGAGATCGCCGTCCTCGAACACCTTCCTGCCCCGGGCGCCGGCGACGAGGTGCGCGATGTCGCTGAACTCCGCTCCGCGCGATTCGATCTCGACGACCTCCGCGCTGACCGAATTCGCCGCCACGCGGGCGGTGTTGTGCAGGGTGCGGAAGATGAGCCGGGTGTCGCGTTCGGTGTTGGCGACGATCTGTTCCTTGACCGCGTGCGCGACGGGCGACTCGACGGTGCACATGAACCGGGTCCCCATGTTGACCCCGTCCGCCCCGAGGGCTAGCGCGGCGACGAGGCCGCGGGCGTCCGCGATGCCACCCGAGGCGATCACCGGGATCTGCAGCTGCCGGCTGGCGACGGGGATCAGGACGAGTCCGGGCACGTCGTCCTCGCCGGGATGACCGGCGCACTCGAATCCGTCGATGCTGACGGCGTCCACTCCGACGCGTTCGGCCTTGAGCGCGTGCCGCACGCTCGTGCACTTGTGGACGACCTTGACGCCGGCGTCCTTCAGGTGGGGCAGGTGGTCGACGGGGTTGGACCCGGCGGTCTCGACGATCTTGATACCCGACTCGACGATGGCCTGCCGGTACTCGGCGTACGGCGGCGGGTTGATCGACGGCAGGATCGTGAGATTGACACCGAAGGGCTTGTCGGTGAGCTCGCGGGTCCGGGCGATCTCCTTCACGAGGTCCTCGGGCGTCGGCTGGGTGAGCGCGGTCAGGAAGCCCAGAGCGCCGGATTCGGCCACGGCGGCGACGAGTTCGGCGCGGCCGACCCACATCATCCCACCCTGGACGATGGGGTGCTCGACCCCGAATGCCTCGGTGAATCGGGTTCTCACTGGACCTCCTCGGATCCTGGACCTGCGCCGCGACGCGCATCGGACGGACACGTCCGGCGCAGCGGCCGGACACCGTGGTGACATCGGGAATGCTCGTTAACTTTCGCGGTGCGCAACCGCGTTTGTCAAGGGTTCTCCGCTGGCCTTTCCGTGGGGCGTGGCCCTCCGATTCGCCGACGCGGATATGGTGTTGGCCGCTAACGTGTGCGATAGGCTGCCGGCATCACGCCCGGCATGAATGGAGGTACGGTGGCGGAGCAGACCCGGGCCGGTTCGCGGGCGACGCGGACACGGTCGACCGCCCGCACGGCGACCGAGGGAGCACCGGCTCCGCGACGACGGCCGAAGAACCGCAAGGCACAGATCGCGGCGGTCGCCGCCGAGGCGTTCAGCGAACGCGGGTACCACGGTGTCGGGATCGACGAGATCGCTGCCGCGGTCGGCATTTCCGGCCCCGCCCTCTATCGGCACTTTCCCAACAAGTACGCGTTGTTCCGCGACGCCGCCCTGAGCCTGGGCACGACGCTCGGGACGGCGGTCGCCGAAGCGGACGCCGCGAGCCCCTCGAGCGCCGACCCCGGCGAACGCCTCGACGGCCTGCTGCTCGCCGCGATCCGCACCACCGTCGAATGCCGCCGCACCGCCGGGCTCTACCGATGGGAGAGCCGCTATCTCACCGCGGAGGACCGCGACGCGGTCCGGCGAGAGATCTGGGGGGTCAACCGCCGGATCGGGGCCGCGCTGGCGGCCCTGCGACCCGGGCTCCCGGAACCGGACAACGTCATCCTCAGCGCGGCCATGCTCAGCGTCGTCGGCAGCATCACCGCACACCGCGCCCCGCTGGCCAACCGCCGGATCGAGCGGCTGCTGCTCGAGGCCTGCCGTTCGGTCGCGCGTGTCCGTCCGGCGACGACCGACCGGTCACACGACGAGCCGGCCCGTGTCCCGGGCCTCGCCGTCGCCAACAAGCGCGAGGTGCTGCTGCACGAAGCGATCCTGCTCTTCTATGCCCGCGGGTACCACGACGTGAGCATCGAGGAGATCGGCGCGGCGGCCGGCATCAACGCCTCCGGCGTCTACCGGCACTTCGCGAGCAAGGCCGACCTGCTCGCCGCGGCCTTCCACCGGGCCGCGGACCGGCTCGCCGTCGCCGTGAACGGCACGCTGGCCGACTCCACAACCCCGGCCGAGGCACTGTGCTCCCTGACCCGCGTGTACGTCCAGTTGTCGTTCGCCCGCAGCGAGCTGATGGTCGTGTACTTCACCGAGATCGGAAACCTGCCCGATGCACACCGCACCGACCTGCGCAACATCCAGCGGCTCAACGTCGAGGAGTGGGCCCGCCTGCTCGGCGAGGTACGTCCGGCCCTGTCCGCCGTCGAGTGCCGATTCCTGGTGCACGCCGCGCTCAACCTCGTGCTCGACGTCGGACGTCTGTTGCACTTCGACGCCACCCCCGCCAACGAGACCCGCGTGCAACAGCTCATGCTGGCGACCCTTCTCGGCGACCCGGCGGCGGACGCGTGACGCGCACGGCACTCGCCGCGGTGGTGCGGGAGTACGGCGCGGACCCGCAGCGATGCCGTCGAGGCAGTACTCACCTTCGACCGTCAGGAGTGACCATGACCGTGGCCGACGAGCTGGCCGCACTGCGCCGCCGCACCGACACGATCTCGCCGCGCGAACTCGACGACCTGTGGGCGCGCCTCGAGCCCGCCCGCATCGACGATCTCGTCGGATACCGCTGGCGCGGATTCAGTTTCGACACCGGCCACCGCACCCACACGCTGCTGGGCAAGGCCCGGTGGTACGGCAAGCAGTTCGCCGCCGCCCACGACGTGCAGCCGCTGATGTGCCGGGACGCGAGCGGTGAGCTCTACTCCGACGTCGAAACCGGGCGCGGCGAGGCGTCACTGTGGGAGGTCCGGTTCCGCGGCGAGGTCACCGCCACCATGGTCTACGACGGTATGCCGGTGTTCGACCACTTCAAGAAGGCCGACGACGACACGCTCGTCGGCGTCATGAACGGCAAGGGCGGGCTCGTGTTCGACGCGGGCGAGCACTACTGGTTCGGTCTCGAACGCGACATCGCGCTGTAATCCCCTGCACCGCAAGCCTTCCGCCGGACACCCCCACGCTCCACAGGACCGAATGTGACATCCGGTCGATGTGATCGACCGGATGTCACATTCGGTCACTCGGGGCGCCGGTCCAGGTGCTCGAGCAGCCGGCGGACCGCATCGTCGAACTGCCCCGCGGTCTGCGCGATCACCTCGTCGCGGTCCCCCCTGCGGAACGCGTCGATCAAGCGGGCGTGCGAGTCGACGGCCGACCGGCCCCACTCCGGCTCCGCGGTGTAGAGCCGGTACGGGGTGTAGCGGGCCGCGCTGTAGAGGAACCAGGCGAGCTTCGGGCTGTCCGCGATCCGGTTGACCTCGCGATGGAATTCGAACTCCGCAGCGGCGATCCGGTCGGCGTCCGACGACGAGACCGCGCACCGCAGCGCATCGTTCAGCGCGGTGAGCCGATCGAGGTCCGCAGCGTCCGCGACCCGCAGCACGCGCACCGCCAGTTCCACCGCGATCTGTTTCTGCAGCCAGAAGATGTCGGCGACGTCGCCCCGCCCGAGCGGCGAGACGACGTAACCGCGGTTGGGCACCGACTCCACGAGACCTTCCCCCCGCAGGGTCAGCAGCGCCTCCCGGACCGGGGTGACGCTGACCCCGAGTTCGGCTGCGGTCTCGTCGAGCCGCACGAAGTCGCCGGAGCGCAGCGCGCCGGAGATGATGAGGCCCCGCAGGTGGATCGCGACCTCCTCCGAGAGCTGAGGCCGTCGCCGCAGGGAACGGGCCGGTGCCGCCATCGTCTACAACCCGTAGCTCTTGCCGATGATGTCGCGCTGGATCTCGTTGGTGCCGCCGAAGATCGTCGACACGATCGTCCGGCGGACATGGTGCTCCATGTCGAACTCGGTGGCGTACCCGTATCCGCCCATCATCTGCATGCCTTCGAGGGCCGTCTTCTTCGCGACCTCGGTGGCCTTGAGCTTGACCATGGACGCCTCGCGCGGAAACAACGTGCCCGGGTTGTCGTCGACGAGCCGCGCGACGCGGTACACGAGCAGGCGCGTGGCCTCGATCTCGGTGGCCAGGTCGGCGACGCGATGACGGATGGCCTGGAACGTGCCGACCGGCCGGCCGAACTGCTTGCGTTCGGTGACGAACTGCAGGGCGTCGTCGAAGGCGCGCTGCGCGGTGCCGAGCATCATCGCGGCCAGGATGAGCCGCTCGGTGTTCAGCCCGGCCATCAGCTGGGTCCAGCCGTTGCCGACCTCGCCGACGACGGCGTCCGCCGGCAGATGCACGTCGGTGAGGTAGAGGTCGTTGACCTCCTTGCCGCCCATGGTCTCGATGCCGCTGATCTTCAGCCCCGCGGTGCCGGCCGGCAGGTGGAACATCGTCAGGCCCTGATGCTTGGCGCCGCTGCGGTCGGTGCGGGCGACGAGCAGAATGTTGTCGGCGAAGTGCGCGTTGGAGCACCAGGTCTTCTGGCCGTTGATCAGCCAGCCGTCGTCGACCTTCTCGGCGCGGCAGGTCAGGGCGCCGACGTCGGATCCCGCCTCGGGTTCGGACATGGAGATGGACTGGGATCGGCCCTCGACGATGCCGCCGAGCACGGTCTCCTTCTGCGCCCGGGTGCCGAACTTCTCGTAGGCGGCGCCCGTGATGAGGGTGGGGCCGATGCCCCCGATGGGTGCCATGCCCCGTGTGCTCTGCTCGAGCAGGATGCACAGGTCGACCGTGCTGCCGGCGGAGCCGCCGAACTCCTCGGGCACCGTCACGCCGAGCCAGCCGAGCTCGGCCATCTTCCGGTAGAGCTCCTGGTTGTGGCTGTGCTTGCCGTGGTCGGTGAGGGCGTCTCGCTGTTCGCGGGTGCCGATCTCCCGTCGGCAGAAATCGGCGACGGCTGCGGCGAAGTCCTGCTGCTCGGGAGTGAATTCCGTCAGGTTCGTGTGCATGGGATCGGCCTCCTGGCCTGGACAATTAGTGGGGGGTTGTCGACACCGGGCGCGCCGCCTAGTGTGATATCCACGACAGTGAATCACATCAAATATATTTGATGTGACCCAGCGAAGGAAGCGTCGCCCATGACCCAGGAACTCACGCCCGCCGATACCCAGTCCCCGGCCCCTCCGGGGGATACCTTCGCGAGTCTCGACCCGCGCAACGGATCCGTCCTCGCCGAGTATCCGATCGCCGGTGCCGCCGACGTCGCCGCCGCCGTCGACCGCGCGCGTTCGGCGGCCCGATGGTGGGCCGACCAGGGCTTCCGGGGCCGCCGCGACTGGCTGCTCGAGTTCAAGCAGGCCGTCGCCGCCGACGCCGAGTCCCTCGCGGCCCTCGTCTCCGCCGAGACCGGCAAGCCCCGCGGTGACGCCTTCCTCGAGGTGATGCTCGCGATCGAGCACCTCGACTGGGCCGCCCGCAACGCCAGGAAGGTGCTGCGCCCGCGCACGGTGCCGTCCGGTCTCGCCAGCGCCAACCAGCGGGCCACCCTCGAGTACCAGCCGCTCGGCGTGATCGGCGTCATCGGACCGTGGAACTACCCGGTCTACACCCCGATGGGCTCGATCTCCTACGCCCTCGCCGCCGGCAACGCCGTGGTGTTCAAGCCGTCCGAGCTGACCCCCGGCGTGGGTAAGTGGCTCGAGGAGAAGTGGAACGGGCTCGCCCCGACGCAGCCGGTGTTCCAGGTGATCACCGGCCTCGGCGAGACCGGGGCGGCACTCGCCCGCTCCGGCGTCGACAAGGTCGCCTTCACCGGCTCCGGTGCCACCGCCCGCAAGGTCATGGCCGTGTGCGCCGAGACCCTCACCCCGCTCGTCGCCGAGTGCGGGGGCAAGGACGCGATGATCGTCGCGGAGGACGCCGACCTCGACAAGGCCGTGGAGATGGCCGCGTTCGGAGCGTTCGGGAACGCGGGCCAGACCTGCGCCGGCGTCGAACGCATCTACGTCGTCGAGCCGGTCTACCGGCAGTTCCTCGACAAGCTCACCGCGACCATGGAGCGGGTGCGCCCCGGCGGCAGCGACGACGCGAGCTACGGTCCGATGACCCTGCCCCGGCAGATCGACATCGTGCGCGGCCAGATCGACGACGCGCTCGAGCACGGCGCCCGCGCCGTCGTCGGCGGCCGCGAGTCCGTGCACGACCGTTACGTCGACCCGGTGATCCTCACCGACGTCCCGGAGCGGTCCTCGGCGGTGTGCGAGGAGACGTTCGGCCCGACGGTGGTGGTCAACAAGGTGCGCGATCTCGACGAGGCCGTCGAGCGCGCCAACGCCACCGACTACGGTCTCGGCGCGTCGGTGTTCACCAAGGACCGCGCGCGTGGACGGAAGATCGCCGACCGGCTGCGCACCGGCATGGTGTCGGTGAACTCGGTGCTCGGTTTCGCGGGCATCCCGTCGCTGCCGTTCGGTGGCATCGGCGAATCCGGATTCGGCCGCATCCACGGCGCCGACGGCCTGCGCGAATTCAGCCGCCCCAAGTCGGTGACCGTCGAGAGGTTCCGGGCCCCGCTGAACCTGCTCACCCTCGAACGCACCGCGCGGGACATGAAGATCGCCGCGTGGATGCTCCGCACTCGGCACGGGCGGTGACGCGGATGACGTCGACCTCCCCCGACCGCACCCGGGAACGCACGCGCGGGGCGTCCGTCGTCGCCCGCCCCGACGCCCGGACCGAGAAGGCCGCCACCTTCCCCGCGCCGAACCAGGACCCGCACGCCGGATTCGGGCGATTCGGCTGGCTGAAGGTGATCGAGGGCCTGGACCCGGTCACCCACCATCAGGACATCCTGCGGATCACCGCCGGGTACGAGTTCCCTTGGGACTACCAGCGGTCGCTCGAGTTCGCGCTGTTCCGTACCTACTGTGTGCCGAGCATCTCCGCGCTGCTGGCCCGCACCGGCGAGTTCGAGCACCGCCCGCAGAAGCGCTACGACGACACCGCGATCCTGATGTCCGAACTCGTCGAGCACGGGTACGACTCCGACCGGGGTCGCGAGTCGCTGCGCAACGTCAACCGGATGCACGGCAGGTATTCGATCGACAACGACGACATGCTCTACGTCCTCTCGACGTTCGTCTACGACCCGATCGACTGGATCGACCGCTACGGCTGGCGGCGGCTGCACCCGCACGAGCGTCTCGCCTCGTTCCACTTCTACCGGCAGGTCGGAATCCGGATGGGGATCAAGAACATTCCGGAGTCGTACCAGGACTTCCAGCGGTTCAAGCTGGACTACGAGGACGAGCACTTCACCTACAGCGACGACAACCACCGCATCGGCACCTACACCCTGCGGCTGTTCCAGTCGTGGTACCCGAAGGTGCTCGCACCCGCCGTCGCCACGGCCGTGTACTCGCTCATCGACGAGCGGATGGCGGCGGCATTCGGGTTCCCGCAGGGGTCCCCGCGGGTCCGGGCCGTCGCGGAGGCCGCGCTGCGGGCCCGTTCGGCGGTGGTACGCCGGCTGCCGAAACGACGGACCTCGATGGCCGCGAGCAATCCGAGCAACCGCACCTATCCGGGGTACCCGGAGGGCTACCGCCTGCGGGACCTCGGCGTGGAGTACTAGACCCGGGGAGGGAGGAGGCCGGTTCGCCGCCGGCACGCGGGCGGCGGACCGGCGTTACTCATACGGAAGGCACCTCGGAGGTGACGTGCTCGACGGGCCGCCGGTTCGCCGCCGGCAGCGCGAGCGCGGCCACGAACACCACCACCGCGCAGGCAGCGCACGCCAGGTAGGCGATCGAGAAGCCCGCCGCGGCGATGCCGCCGTTCACCAGATGCGCCGCAAGGACGGTCGCGACCACGGCGCTGCACACCGTGCTGCCCGTGGTGCGCAGCAGCACGTTGACGCCGTTCGCCGCGGCGGTCTGCTCGAGCGGGACCGCACCCATGATCAGCACCGGCAGTGTGCAGTACACGAGTGTGGTGCCGATGGCGGCGACACCGAGCGCCACCACCACCGACCACAGCGGCTTGTCGGGCACCGCATGCAGCGAGTAGCCGCCCAGCAGGAACAACGCGCCGGCCAGCATGGGGACCTTCGTGCCCCACCGGTCGGACAACCGCGCCGCGACGAGGGCGAACGACATCATCGCGAAGCTCGCCGGCAGCTGGCACAGGGCCGCGAGCAGGATCGGCAGCCCGTACCCGGCGCCGTGGTCGGGGTCGGCCTGCAGCAACTGCGTGGTGATGAGGGTGTTGCCGTAGAACGCGAACCCCACCAGCAGGGCGGCCAGGTGCGGCATCAGGACCGTGCGCCGCGCCGAGGCCCGCAGATCGACGAGCGGATTGCGGTTGCGCAGCTGCTGGAATCCCCACAGTCCGAACAGCACGACGGCGGCGGCGAACATCGACAGCACGGCGGGGCTGGTCCAGCCCCAGGTGCTGCCCTGGGTGAGGGGGACGAGCAGGCTCACCAGCGCGGCGCTCAGGCCGACCGCGCCGACGCCGTCGAACCGGCCGCCGGTGCGGGTGCGGGACTCGCGGATGAACACCGCGGCCGCGGTCGCCACCGCCGCGCCGATCGCGGTGGTGACCCAGAACAGCACGTGCCAA
>SWCE01000752.1_pt1 | contig 10523 bp, 4 predicted proteins | sample 4690061 | NCBI WGS metagenome assembly SWCE01 (sample SAMN10267279, study PRJNA491770) | bioreactor metagenome | isolation source: DHS bioreactor inoculated with subseafloor sediment | place: Japan: off Shimokita Peninsula | collected 2012-10
AAAAAAAAACGCCCTCTTTTGCTCGGAATTATCGGAACCATGCTTATACTTTCTGCTTCGTGCAGTAAAGAAAACGAGAAACTTCCCGATCCATTTTCCAATGGCAGCAATGAAAGAACCATGATTGTGGTAATCAGCGACCTTCACCTGGGTGCAGATCTTGCATACGCGGAATGCAGGGAAAATCTGAAACCGCTCGAAAGCTTCCTGAATAAGGTGAGCGTGTCACCAAACATAAAAGAACTCATTATTGCCGGTGATTTATTGGATGAATGGTTTGTACCGGCATATATAAATACTTATCAGGGCAAAGATCAGACTGACTTTGTTCAGCGCATTGCCACATCCAATAAGGAGGTAATCGCTGTTTTTAATAAAATCATTCAGGAGGGCAAAATTAAGGTTTCTTATGTCCCTGGAAACCATGACCTGACCATCACACCGGAAAACATTGAAATGATACTACCGGGAATCAATCAGGTAAGGGATGCGGCTTTGGGTTTAGGAACCTATTCACCGGAAGGTTTTCCATTACTTGCTGTTGAACATGGGCACCGCTATAACTTTTTTTGTGCGCCCGATCCATTTTCAAATCAGGATATTGCCCCTGGAACCATTACGCCTCCGGGTTACTTTTTTACCCGCCTGGGTGCTTTGTATGTAGACCAGGGCTACCCAACCACAGGAGAAACGCCTCCACTGGTAACCCAAAATACATCGGGCGATCCCAGCCAAAATCTAATGTACGAATACTGGAAAATATGGCAGTATACCACCAACATGTTCAAAATCAACAATGCTTTTGACGAAAAAATTATTGTGACCAATTTGGATGGCTTTACGGAGATTTACGCTGTTAACGATGTACTGCCTTTTCAAAACACGCCTGGTGGAACTATAGAAGTGAATCTTTACAGAAATATAGTTGATACCTGGGAAGAGCGCCAAACGCTCAATCATGTTCCGGTACACATACCCACCGCACATGCCATTGCCAATGCGGCCAGTGCCATTGAAACTGACAGTCTTGCCTATACCCAGTACTTTGCAAACCCGGCGTCTGATAAAAGGCTGGTTGTATTTGGACACAGTCATGTACCTCAAATTATTGCTTATACCAATCTAAAGGGTCAAAAATGCATTTATGCCAATTCGGGCACCTGGATTGATCATAATCCCAAAAGAACGACCATGCATTTTATTGTCATTAACCCACAAAAATCAGAGGCTTCTTCACAAACAGAGGTAAAACTTTACAATTTTGAAGGAGAAACGTACAATCAGATGGCCAAAGATGTTGTGAGGCTATAAGATGAACTCTCTATCAATGTAGTGACTGAAGTAGGTAAAAATATAATGGAAGGCACTCCGAATTTCACTTAATTCTGGATAACAGACTTATAGACTATTTGGGAGATTGGGGATGGAAGGAAGCGGGGCTTCCTCTCACCCCCATTGCCGCATATGACTAAAAGCTTAAGGGCTGTCATTCAGAGCGAAACATAGTGAAGTGGTGAACCCATGCCATAAATAAGGGTTTCAATCGGTCTCCAATGAAATTATCAGACACTGAAGCCACTCTGCTTTGGGCAAAAACTCATATCTTTACCGATTGAATTCAAAATCTCCAATTAATATCCACAATTATGCTTAAAAGACTCACTGCAATTGCTTTGATTATTGGGCTGGGCTTAAGTGCCTATGCTCAGGAGGATGCCCGCCTCCTAAGGTTTCCCGACATCAATAAAAACCTGATAGCTTTCGTTTATGCGGGCGACATATGGACCGTTCCTGCAAGCGGAGGTGATGCCAAACGGCTGACTTCCCACAAAGGGCTCGAACTTTTTCCCAAAATCTCACCTGATGGCAAATGGATCGCCTTTTCAGCAGAATATTCAGGCAGCCGTCAGATTTGGGTGATGCCCGCTGAAGGTGGAAACGCCCGTCAACTCACATGGTATAACTCCGTTGGGGTAATGCCGCCACGGGGTGGCTATGATAACGTTGTCCTTGACTGGACGCCCGACAGCAAACAGATTCTTATCCGGGCCAACCGCACTGAATTTGGTGAACGCAACGGTAAGTATTTCTTAGTGAGCCTGGATGGCGGCCTGGAAAAACCCCTGCAAATCGTAAATGGTGGTTTTGCAGTATTTTCACCCGATGCAAAAAAACTGGCCTTTACACCGGTCGATCGGGAATTTCGCACCTGGAAACGGTACAAGGGCGGACGTGCCACTGACCTTTGGATCTATGACCTGACCAATAACTCCTCAGAACAAATTACTGATTTTACCGGTTCGGACCAATGGCCAATCTGGTGGGGCAACGACATTATTTTTGCTTCCGACCGCGACCTGCGCCTGAATCTATATCGCTACAATACCATCAGCAAACAAACAGCCCAACTTACTTTTCATAAGGATTTTGATGTAATGTGGCCTTCCGGCGAAAATGGTCAGGTAGTCTATGAAAATGGTGGATACCTTTATAAAATGGACATCGCCAGCGGTACCAACGCAAAGCTGACTGTTAATCTGAATTTTGACAACCCCAATCTGGTTTCCTATTTTAAAAATGTAAAAGATGACATCCACAGCTTTTCCGTTTCACCAACCGGCAAAAGGGCATTGTTCGATGCGCGTGGGGACATTTTCTCGGTACCTGCCGAAAATGGTGTTATCGAAAATCTGACACAAACACCCGGTGTACGTGAAATTTTCCCAAAATGGTCGCCCAATGGCAAATGGATCAGCTATTATTCTGATGCCACCGGAGAATATGAAATTTACCTGCTCGAAAACAAAAAAGGAGCTGAACCAAAGCAACTGACTAAAAATTCCGCTGCCTGGAAATACGAAGCAGAATGGTCACCCGACAGTAAATACCTGATTTACAGCGATCGAACCCTCAAACTTTGGCTTGTGGATGTGGCCACAGGTACCCAAACCGAGATAGACAAAGGCGAGATGAATGAAATACGCGGCTATTCCTTCTCACCAGATTCAAGATGGATCACTTACGATAGGGTAAGTCCAAACAGTCAGTCGGCAGTGTGGGTGTATAATATCCCTGAAAAGAAAGCTACCCAGCTCACTGATGATCAGTTTAGCGATTTCTCGCCAGTGTTCAGCGCCTGTGGCAAATACCTGTTCTTCGTATCCAATCGCGATTTCAATCTCGATTTCTCGAGTTTTGAATTCACTTACCTCTACAATAAAGCGGCGCGCATTTATGTGGTGGCGCTAAATAATGATGGCAGCAAGTTCTTTAAAGAGAAGAACGATGTAGAACCGGTAAAAGAGGAAACCGCCGCTGAAAAAGGTAAGGGTAAAGATAAAGATAAGGACGAGGTTCAGAAGGATACCGGTAAAACGACAGTAACTATTGATTTCACCAACATCAATAACCGCATTATTTCACTTCCGGTGGAATCGGGTGATTATCGACTGGTAGGACCGGCTGATGGCGGATTACTTTATCTGAGCGAAGGCAAACTGATGCGATACAATGCTGCAGAAGAGAAAACCGAAGAAATTATGGAACGTGTGTTTATGGTTGAAGTTGCGGCTGATGGCAAAATGTTTATTTACCGCTCTGGCAGCGATTACGGGATAGCCAAGGTAGCTCCGGGACAGAAAACGGGTACCGGTAAGCTCAATCTCGATAAATTAGATATGAAAATCAGTCCACGCGAAGAGTGGAATCAGATTTATGTTGATGCCTGGCGTATTTTCCGTGATTATTTTTATGTAGATAATCTTCATGGGGTGGACTGGAAAGGGCTGCAGACCCGTTACAGTACGCTATTACCTTACGTGGGCAGCCGTTTCGACCTGGATTACATACTGAATGAGATTGTATCTGAATCCAACACCGGCCATTCTTATGTGGATTGGGGTGATATCGAGCGCGTAAAACGTATTAATACCGGTTTGCTTGGTGCGAAACTGGTCGCCGATGAAGCCGCCGGTCGTTATCGGATTGATTACATTTTCCCTGGTGAAAACTGGAACCCGGAACGCCGTTCCCCACTCACCGAATCTGGTGTGGATGTAAGACGTGGCGATTATCTGATCAGCATTAACGGAAAGGACGTTACCACCCAGGACAATCCCTACCTGTTTTTGGAAAACCTGGCTGATGTTCCCATTCAGTTAACGGTAAACAACAGGCCAAATGCAGATGGCGCCCGTACTTCCACTGTTAAGCCCATCGATAGCGAACTTGAAATCATGCATTTAGACTGGGTTAAACAGCGGCGTGCCATGGTTGATTCCCTTTCAGGTGGTAAAATTGGATATATCTATGTACCCAATACTGCCTTTGAAGGCAACCGCGAACTTTTCAGGGGCATGTATGCATACCATGACAAAGATGCATTGATTATTGATGACCGGTACAATGGAGGAGGATTTATTCCGGAAAATATGATCAACCTACTCGATCGTAAAACACTCACCTACTGGCACCGCAACCACATGCAGCCAAACCGTGCACCGGGCATAGCCCACGACGGCCCAAAGGTGATGCTTATCAATGGCTATTCTTCTTCGGGTGGGGATGCTTTTCCCTATTTCTTCAGGAAACTGAACCTGGGCAAACTTATCGGCACCCGCACCTGGGGCGGACTGGTTGGTATCAGCGGCAATGCGCGACTGGTGGATGGCGGATACATTTCCGTGCCCCGCTTCGGCATTTTCGATGAAAACAGCGAATGGATCATCGAAGGCATTGGCGTTTATCCCGATATTGAAGTGGTTGACCGTCCCGAGCAGCTGGCAAAAGGTATTGATCCCAGCATTGAAAAAGCCGTGGAAGTGTTGCTGAAAGAACTTAAAGACAACCCTATGAAGAGAGTGAAAACACCTGCCCCACCTGACAGATCGGGGTGGATTGAGAAAGATATCAAGTAGGATTGCAGATTGCAGATTGAACTTCAAATCCGGTTGTGGTGGAAGCCTGGCCGGATTTGTTTTTGCTTTTTTTTCATTTATATACCCCGGCAGCAAGACCTCACCCTGCCCGTGGATGCTCAACGAAACAATAAAAGTTTATGCTGGAAGGTAGGATGAATTCTGGGTTGATTTGTTGATTTGTTGATGTGTTGATGTGAGGATTTGAGGATTTGACGATTTGATCCCGAATCATCGTTCCTCCTCCCGGGGTTTGATGAATGCTGATAACTGATCGTACATCACTGTTAACTGATCACTGATCACTCATCACCGATCACCCATCACTTATCTCACCACCGTCATACTTCCTCTCAACGTACTCACCTTCCCCAGATAATCCGCATAAGTAATTACCCACACATATACCCCGGCCAGAAGCACCTCACCCCCCGCCCTCTCCTCAAAGGAGAGGGAGCTTAATCGTGCTTCGTTATCACATTTTCTGCAAAATAGTAGTTTTTCCTTTGTAAGATGCCAAACCCTCTCCTTGAGGAGAGGGCAGGGTGAGGTGCTTATCTCACCACCGTCACACTCCCCCTCAGCGTACTCACCTTCCCTAAATAATCGGCATAAGTAATCACCCACACATATATCCCGGCCAGAAGCACCTCACCCCCCGCCCTCTCCTCAAAGGAGAGGGAGCTTAATCGTGCTTCGTTATCACATTTTCTGCAAAATAAAGTAGTTTTTCCTTTGTAAGATGCCAAACCCTCTCCTTGAGGAGAGGGCAGGGTGAGGTGCTTATCTCACCACCGTCACACTCCCCCTCAACGTACTGACCTTCCCCAGATAATCCGCATAAGTAATTACCCACACATATACCCCGGCGGCATTATCCTTCCCGTCCCATCCCTCTGCTGGGTTGGTGGTTTCAAACTGCTTCTGGCCCCAGGAGTTGTAAATGACCATGCTGAATTTGCTAAAACGATCGTAGTCAGTTACCGGGCGGAAAGTGTCGTTCAGGCCGTCGCCGTTGGGGGTGAAGGCGTTGGGGATGTTGAAAGGGAACCAGGTGTCAACCAGGGTTACTTTTTCAAGGTTAGTGCAGCCTTCGGCGGTTTCCATCAACACACTGTAATCACCTTCTTCGGTAACATTGATAAAGTAAGTGGTATCACCGGTATTCCATTCATAGCTGAAATAGCTTGGGGTGGCTTCGAGCAGAAATGTTTGTTCGAAGTAGATGGTATCCTGAGTAGGGTTGACGGCAGGGAAGTTGGCGGTGGGCAGGGGGATTACCCGTGCATTTATAATAATAGAATCCTGGCATCCGAGTGCATCTGTGATTTTAATAGCATAGTTCCCTGAGTTTTCCTGCCGCGCATCAAAACTTATAAACATATCCCTGTTATCGGTGCCGCCATCAGGTAATTGCCATTGATATGTAATAGGTTGGGTGCCTGCAACTGATGGTGCAATGGTGAGAATTCCGCCTTCACAACAAACCGTTGAATGATTAACGCTGATGCCGGCAGGTGGATTAACCTGCATTTCGCCAATTGAATACTCAACATTATCAAGCATCCCGTTCTCTCCTTCAAACCAGCTTAACCCAGCCTGATCCCATGCCAACTGACTGGTACCGGTATCATTAGCTGTAAATACCAGTTCAAACAACTGTTCTGTTGCTGAAAAAGTAACAGGGGAAGAGCCTGTCCACCAGGCCACAACCCGTTCAAGTGCGGGGAACACTTCAACCGTTAATCCTTCTAGCTGGTTGTTCAATCCGGCATAGTTTTGACAGGATACTTTAGCAGCATCATAACGCAGGCTAATTTCAAATGCTTTCACCCCGTTAAAATTGGTAACCTCTACCTGGTAGTAGTAGGTGCCCTGTGTAAGACCGGTAAAATAACCAGTATCCTGAACAACGCCATTCAATATGTAAGTTAAATCACCAAACCCTTCTGCAGTAAGAGTAACTGTTCCATTGTGATTGTTATCAATCTCAGGTTCTGTTGATGGAGTAACCAAAGGCCCGGGTTCATTGCTAATAATAATATTATCACTCCAGGTGGCCTGGCAACCGGTACTGTCGATAACACGCACTTTCACTACGTATTCACCCGGCTCAAGATTAGTAAAATTACCTTCATTTTCCAACCACTCATCCTGGCGTATAGAGTATTCAAGCATATCACCCAAGCCTGTTACGGCTTTAATGGTGATAGTACCATTGTTTTTCTCACAATATGAAGGTTCATAATCAACCGACTGGATAAGAACATTCCCTGCATCGGGAACATAATACTTTTGAATAAAATTGGTACATCCACGTCCATCAGTTGCCCATAGGGAGTACCAGCCTTCAGCCAAGTTGTATATATCGAGTGTAGTGTTAACAATATTATCATACGAATCAAGCCACCAAATGGAAAGAGGTTCTACGCCCGTAATGGTTAATTCCCTGATGGCTCCTGTACTGCCATTACATGCTGTTGGCGATATAAGCACTGAATCACCAATAACAGGAGCAGGGAAATGCTCAACCCTGACAGTATCTCTTCCTAAGCAACCAAGATTATTGGTGACCTCAATCCAGTAAGTTCCGGTATCAGCCACGGTAATTGATCGGGTGGTATCACCACTGCTCCAAAGGTAAGAGTCAAAGACATCAGACTCAAATGTAACGGAATTGCCCTTACAGATAAATGCTGTATCACCAATATTGGGGAAAGGAGCCGGTAAAACAGAAATCACTTTAACAGAAGTATCCGACCTGCCTCCTGGCCAGTAAGAAATAAGGGAAACAGAGTAATCTCCGGGAGTATGATAGACATGAGAAGTATTAAGAAGTGTGGAGGTATCATTGACACCTGAAGATGCATCACCAAAGTTCCAGCACACACTATCGGGAACCGGATATATATTGGGAGTGAAAAGGGTGGGTTGATTTATACACCCAGCAGTGTAGTTGATATAGGAGAAGTATTTTTGAAGCATTTGGGGTAAACCCCACCGATACTCCCTGTTGCCTGTGCCAAGAGGGACTGAGCGAAAGGAATAATTGCAAAAAATGCTCTTTTGATTAGGATTATTAATAACACTAAGGGTGTTATCGCCAAACAAGCCCCCGTAGATTTTTCCGTCAGGGCCTGTCTGAAGACCTCCTACTATGCCGATGCCAACAATATACTCAGATTGCTTAACAAGGGCAGAATCAGCTACAGATACATCAAACTGATGTATTCTGGAACATTCATAATAATCAATACTACCATAAAAATGGCTCATATACAAAAGCTTTGAATCTGGAGAAAACTCCAGGCCTGCCGGAGATCTAGTGCCAAGTGGTGAACCGCATGTTGTATCAGGCTGAAAAATGAACAAAGGATAAAATTTTCCAGATTCTGTATTAAATGAGCCAAATTCAATGTTGTCTATAGGGGCATATGCAGCTGCCATTTTGGAACCATCAGGGCTGATACTTACTTCACCAAAATATTTATCAGAAGGGTTAGTAGTGGAGAGATTGAAAAAGCTCTGACTCATAATACCCACTGTGCTAAGTCCGTCCTTTGTTAATAGAAATGAATAGAATTTATCTCCAGGAAAGTTTCGTGTTACAATCCATATATCCCTGTTATTTTTATGTCTGACGGTTGTAATCTTACTCAGAGCATATCCGGATGAGGGCAGGTAAATAGGAATATTTTTTTTATCTGCTATTATATCCCCAAATCCATTGTTCAGGTAAATATCGAACACCGAATAAGATAATCCGGTGCCAGGAATACTATCTAGAATAGTTGGGGAAATACATTAAACAAGTAATATAAGTGATTACTCAATGGTAACTTGACAATTAAAGTTCCTTGTGAGGCTATATGTCCACCAAATAACCCACCTCCGTTAGGAGTTGGCCTGTTTTGGCTGTCATATACCACTTGGCCATCGGTATAGAAAAGCAAATTGCCCAAGGAGTCGCTAATTGAAGCGCCATCATGCATATTATTTCCCTCGGGCAGAGACTCCGGGTAACCATTATTAAAAGTCAGTGCGCAGTGCTTACCAAAATACCAGTTGCTGTATTCTTTCTGTGGATAAACGGTTGTACCCAAAAGAACCAATCCCAGAAATATAATACTGCAGCGGAACATTCAATAGTTAGTTTAGCGTAACATAAATAGAGTAATCACCCCACATTTCGCCCGTATCCAGCACTGGTGTCCAGTTCTGACCACTGCCTGAAGCACTTTGTCGCCACATGCGCAATATAGCGATAGCGATCTATTTGATCACTGACAAGATTTACGCATGTTAGATTTATTTCCGTAGAACCGAATGGGTATCCACTAATTGTAACATTCTTCTTTTGCGCCACAATACATACATTTTGCGTGTAGGTGTCTATTACGTATAAATTGACTTCATAAAGGCCCGAATAGTTTGAATTGTCTGTAATATTCACATTAACTTCCTGGGCGCCGGCATTTAAGGTAAGTGCTAAAATTGCTAAAAGCAATAAACTTTTAAATGTTTTCATGGCTTAATGTTATAGGGTGTAGTTATTTTTCAAAGATAAGCAAAATAAAAACAAAATCTAAGCTTTATCGGTAACTACCTCACCAGCGTCACCACACCCCTTATCTTTGCAACCTTCCCCACTATATCCGAATAACTGATCACCCAGGTATAAACCCCTGCCGGTGCATCCTTGCCGTCCCATCCCTCTGCTGGGTTGGTGGTTTCAAACTGCTTCTGGCCCCAGGAGTTGTAAATGACCATGCTGAATTTGCTAAAACGATCGTAGTCAGTTACCGGGCGGAAAGTGTCGTTCAGGCCGTCGCCGTTGGGGGTGAAGGCGTTGGGTATGTTGAAGGGGAACCAGGTGTCAATTAGCGTTACTTTTTCAAGGTTGGTGCAGCCTTCAGCGGTTTGCATGAGCACGCTGTAGTCGCCTTCTTCGGTGATGTTGATAAAGTAAGTGGTGTCACCGGTGTTCCATTGGTAGCTGGCATAGCCTGGGGTGGCTTGCAGTTGGGTTTGCTGCTCGTAGTAAATGGTGTCGGTGGTGGTGGGGAAGTTGGCCTGCGGCAGGGGTACGACGGATAACAGAATTTGGGTTGTGTCGGCACAATTGAAATAGTCGCTTACGGTGAAGTGATACAGGCCGTTGTCACCGCTACCGGCTTGGGCAATGGTGAGCTGTTGCGTGCTGCTGCTGCCCTGCGGCCCTGTCCAGGTGTATTGCATGGGGGCAGTGCCGCCGTTTACCCCGGCACTCAGGGTAATGCTGTCGCCTTCGCACAACGGCGGGGGCTGTTGCAGGCCTATTTCAGGAATTTCGTGCACCTGAATGTTGCCCGGTATAAGGGCGGGTTGCTGAATGGTGTCGCCTGCCTCGTTCAAAAACCAGGTCATGGGGCTGCCATGCTCCCAGTTGATGTCGGCAAGGCCGGGCTGGGTGGTTTCAAAAATCAGGCTGCCAAGTAACAGGGTGTCGGTGTTTGTAACGGCGGTGCTGCCATTCCAGGCAATTTCAACCCTGGCCGGGGCAGTAAACATTTGAGCAGTTATGCCGGGGAAATCCACCTCGTTGCTGTTGAAATTGGTGCAGTTCAG
>SWCE01001682.1_pt1 | contig 10398 bp, 9 predicted proteins | sample 4690061 | NCBI WGS metagenome assembly SWCE01 (sample SAMN10267279, study PRJNA491770) | bioreactor metagenome | isolation source: DHS bioreactor inoculated with subseafloor sediment | place: Japan: off Shimokita Peninsula | collected 2012-10
AGTCGCATCGAGCTCAGGTCGTGAACTGCGCCGGCCTCGATCGCTCCGAGCGCCATCTGGAGGAACGGCGTCGCGGCCATGCTGACCGTAGTCCTGTGCTCCGCGATACGTCGAAGTCCCTCGTGCGGCTCCCATACGTCGAGAAGGTGGATTCCGCTTCCGAGGATCAACGGTGTCGCCACGCCCACGGCGAGCCCGGTCGCATGCGTCACCGGGGAAGGCATGAAGACCACATCGTCGGAATTCAAGCCCATCACTTCCCGACCGAGACCGTAGACGGTGAAGGACAGGGTGTTGAACGTGTGCTGGCAACCCTTCGGACGTGATTCCGTGCCGGAGGTGTAGATGATCGCGTGGGCGGCATCTGCCGATGGTGGCGATCCGAGCTCGTCGTGACCGGGGACATGATCACCGGCGATCAGCGAATCGAACGCGAGTTCACCGGCGCCGACCGCCCCGCGTACGACGACGACGTGCTCGAGGCCGGGCACCTCGCGACGGACCTCGGTCAACATGTCGGCATAGCGGAACTTGCGAAACTCCTCGGTGACGAAGGAGATCTTGGCGCCGGAGTGTTCGAGGACGTAGCGCACCTCGTCATGTCGGTACACCGGCATCGTCGGCACCAGAACGGCGCCGATCCGCGCCACGGCCACATAGATGACGACGAACTCGTTCCAGTTCGGCAGCTGCACCTGCACCCGGTCGCCAGGGGTGATTCCGAGTTGTCTCAGAGACTCCGCCAGTCGGTACGCCTGCGCGCGAAGCTCGCTGCGGGTGAGCGCTGCATAGCCATCGGTGACCGCGACGAAATCCGGGTCGATCGCCGCCCAGCGGTCGACGTGTTCGGTCAGGCTCTCGTCACGCCAGTAACCGTTCGAGCGGAACGCGTGCAGGGTGCTCGCGTTGTAGCGGTCCTCGGGAAGGATTGCCCGTGTGTGCTCCACGACGTCCATGTGCGGATCCTTGCTCTCAGGTGTCCCTCCGCGGGCGGAGGCGGGCCGAAGTTGTCGGTCGCACCATGATGTCGACCGGAAATGGGGAAGAGAACGATTCGGGCGCGATCTCAGCCTCGAGGGTGAAGGAAATGCCCCGATGGGATGAGATGCGGGGGGTGGCGCGAACGCGCCGTATCCCCAGCGGCGTCGATGGTGAAACAGCTGCACCGAGACCAGGGTCTCCGGTGTTCGCGATGTTGGCCGGATCGTCGTCGTTCCGATGCGGGACGAGGGCGGCGTCGTCGCGTCACCCGGAGGAGGGGTCTGGCCCCGGTACGGAGGCAGCACTCAGGCTGCGGATATTCCCCCGTTGACGCTGATCGCCTGTCCGGTGAGCCGTCGTGCGGCGGGGGAGGCGAGGAAGACCGCGAGCGCCGCCAGGTCCTCGGATTCGGGGACGCCGAGGTGGGCCTGCTGGGCGGCCTTGGCGAACAGTTTGGCGCTGAATCCGTCGGAGGTGATCCGCTCGGTCGAGCCGGTTCCGGCGACGAGAGACGGCGTCAGGACGTTGACCCGGATTCCGTTGCGCTTGGCCTCGATCGCCAGGGTTCGGGTGAACATGACGATCGCCGCCTTGGCTGCACCGATGACCGCTTCGCCGGGCGTGGCGGTCTTCGCGGCATCCGAGGCGACGTTGATGATCACCCCGGCCTTCCTTGCCGTCATGTGGGGAACGATTTCGCTCGCAAGGTACATGCACGGCAGGGCGAGTTGGTCGAAGATGCGGGCGATGTCGTCGGTGGGGATGTTCGCGAAGAGTTCCGGGCGGGTGTCCGCCGCTGTCGTGGAGACGAGGATGTCGACGCCCTCCAGGACCCGTTCGGCTTGGAGGGCGATGTGTGTGGCGCCGTCGACGGTGGTCGCATCGGCGGACAGGAATGTCACGTCGCAGGATGAGTTGGCGGACGAGATGCGTTCCCGGGCAGAAGCTCCACGTTCCGATCCTCGACCGACGATCATGATGCGCGGTACGCCGGCCTGAGCGAGGCCCACGGCGGTCGCCAGGCCGATTCCGGCCGTGCCTCCCACGATCAGTGCGCTGCTGTCCGTCAGTTCCTTCGGTGCTGCGATATCACGCGTGTTCATTCGTGTATTCCGTTCGGGAGTAATGGATCAGAGCGATACCGTGCCGCGGGCGAAGATGTCCTTGGCGATGATGCGCTTCTGGATCTCGGCCGTGCCGTCGGCGACGAGGTAGGCGGTGACGTCGCGGTATCTCTGCTGCAGAGGTGATTCGGTCGAGTAACCGAGGTTTCCGTGGACCCGCATGGCGAACTCGATCGCGTTCTTGGCCACGACGGGCGGCCACCACTTGCTCATCGACGCGAGGGCGGTGTGCGGTTGCGCGGTTTCTCGCAGCCACAGCGCCCGATAGCAGATCCAGCGGGCACCTTCGAGGTAGGTGGCGTGTTCGGCGAATTGGAATGCGAGGCCTTGGTGCTCGGACAGCGGCTGCCCGAAGGTTTCCCGATGCTGCGCGTAGTCGGCAGCTTCCTCGAGGCTCTGTTTCGCTGCCCCGAGACACATCAGCCCGAGGGCGGCACGGCTGAAGTCGAAGTGCTCCATCACCGAGTGGAAGCCCTTGCCGAGTTCACCGACGAGATGCGATTCCGGGACGAAGACGTCGGACAGGTGGATGCTTCCCCAGCCCAGGGGGAGGCAACCCATGCCCGGCATGTGGCTGACAGTGACTCCGTCCGCATCGAGCGGGACGACGAAGCAGCTGACGCCCCGCGCTCGCTCCGATCCGGGTTCGCGGGCATAGACGAGGGCCGCAGTGGCGTTCATCGCCCACGAGATCGCGGTCTTCTCACCGTTCAGGCGCCACCCGCCCGCCACTGCGGTGGCGGTGGTGCGAAGGGCGCTTGCGTCGGATCCGGACCCCGGCTCGGTCAAGGCTATGGCGACGGTCTGTTCACCGCGGATCAGTGGCGGAAGGTAACGCTCCTGGACTTCGTCCCGGCACAGCGCCAGCTGGGAGGCGACCAGACCGATCTGTACCGGCGCCGATGCCATGTTCACGTCGCCGTATGCGAGGGTCTCGGTGGCGATGCCGAGCAGAATCGGATCTTCGTTGCCGGTCCCGCCGTACTGCTCGGGGAGTCCGATGCCCAGCAGGCCGATATCGCCGAGCTTCTTCAGGATGTCGAAGGGGAATTCCGTCGATGCTGCTCGGTCGCGGTAACCGGGCAGGAGTACGCGGCCGCTGAACGCTGTCAGCGTCTTTCGGAACTCCTCGTGTTCGTCGGTGAATGCGAAGGAAACCATCGGAGTGTGCTCCTGTGCGTGACTCGATCGGGGGTGATCACGGCGAGGGAAGCGCTGACGCACGATGCGAAGGCGGATGGACCCATTCCCTGCCGGAAAAGAACTCTAGGTTTGAATAGTAGGTCGACAAAGCAGTTTCGGCAAGAGGTGGGTGATGCGGAGCAGCGCGGCGCTCGACTGTTGCAGCCGCGAAAGGTTCAGGCGTTCAATGGCCCGTCTCGATGTCGCCGACAGCGCGGCGGACGAGTTGCAGGTGTGCGATCAAGGATTCCAGGGTCTCGGTGTCGACCGAGGCGAGACCGAACCGGGTACCGGCGAGTCGATCGTTCGCTTCCTCGACCACGTCCATGCCGGCCGGGGTGAGCGTGGCGAGAACGGTCCGGCGATCCGTCTCGTGAGCGTGGCGTTCGACGAGGCCGGCCTTCACGAGCTGATCGACCGCCATCGACACCGTGGTCGGATGGACCATGAGGTACTTGCTCAGCTTTCCCAGTGGACGGGTCCGGCCCTCGGACAGCTGCAGCGAAGTCAGAATGAGATAGGCGTTGCGCGACAATCGAAGCGAGCGCAGTTCTCCGTCCATGGCGCGGACGATCCACTGATGTGTACGAAGTAGGGCCATCGTGGTGGCGAATTCCAGTTCGGCCGAATCCCGCCGTTCCGTCCACTCGGCGCGCATCCAATCGATCACATCGCGGCTGTCGTCGGCAGGGGTCGGCCCTTCGCTCACCACTACGCGTCCTCTCGTCGTCGCCGAACCATGCCTCGCACCGACAGCCGGGTTGTATCGGATTCGATGATAGGGGTACGGGTGTCGCCGGTCGGTGCACGAACGGCTCAGCTGTGCGAGAGCACGATCTTCCCGAATCCGCTTCCCTGTTCGAGGTGCTTGTGGGCGGCGGCCGCTTCGGCGAGGGGGAAAACCGCGCTGATAGGCAGTGGGGGGACGGTTTCGGCGTCCAGCAGCCGTAGAAGACCGGTGAAGTCGTGCGGGCTGCCCATCGTGGTCCCGATCAGTTCGTATTGCCCGAAGTAGAACGGGCGGATGTCGAGGGCGGCGTGTTCGCTGCGGGAGGCCCCCAGCACGACCAGTCGACCCCCCGGCCGCAGTGCTGCGATGGACTGTTCCCACGTGCCGATGGAATCCAGGACGAGATCGAATCCTTGGCCGTGGGGTGAGAGCCGGCGAGCGGCATCCGGCCATGCGGGGTCGGTGTACAAAACGCCGTTCGTCGCGCCGAGTTCTCGAGCCTGCGCAATCTTGGACGTCGACGAGGAGGTGACGGTGACGCGCGCACCCACGGCGGCCGCGAGCATCACGGCCATGGTGGCGACGCCGCCGCCGGCGCCGAGGACCAGGAGGTTTTCGCCGGCGCGGAGGCGGCCGCGTGTGAACAGGGCGCGGTAGGTGGTGAGTCCGACGAGGGGCAGTGCAGCGGCCTGTTCCCAGGTGAGGTTGCGGGGCTTGGGCGCGACGCAGTCCTTCGGGACTCGGACGAACTCGGCGTAGGTGCCGCGCTGGTGATCGCCGAGGATCTCCCATTGCGCGCCCGGGGCGGCTTCGCGATCGCCCCACCACAGTGAGGGGAGCACGAGGACTTCCTCGCCGGTGTCCGTGCGGATCCCCGCGCCGTCCGCGCCGAGAATGTGCGGCAGTGGTGAGGAGTACTTGCCCTGTCGCACCAAGACGTCGTGCCAGTTGAGCGCGGCCGCCTTCAGTTTGACGGTGACCCATCCTGGCCCGGGGGTCGGATCGGGGACCGATTGCCACTTCAAGACATCAGGTCCTCCGAATTCCTGCATCACGACGGCGTCCACAATGATCCTTTCGGTCGTACCTGGTGCGCGATACTGCACATCCTGCGGTGTGGGGAGGGTCGGCCTATAACCGTCACCGGTGCCGATCCGAGGGTTGAACCGGTGGATTCCGGCGGGCGGGGTTCGTGCCGGCTCTACATCCGAGGGCTACGGGGATCTCCACAGCGGTCGCCGGTGTCGTTTGCGCTCGCTCTCGGTCAGGCCGCCCCAGATGCCGTACTGCTCCGAGTGGGCGAGTGCGTGCTTGCGGCATCGAGGTAGCACGGGGCATTGCTGACACACGCTCTTCGCCTCGGTTTCGCGCAGTGCTCGTTCGTGCCCGGCTTCGTGCTCGGGTCCGAAGAACAGCGAGGGGTCCGCATCGCGGCACCGGCCGTGCCTCTGCCAGTCCGCGCCGGCGACGACGACCGAAGCTGTCATGGGTACCCCTGTGGCTGGTGCGGGTCGAAAAAGGTGTCCTCGCCGGTCAGTGGACGGCGCTGTAGGTGATGGTGGCGGTGGTGCACGTCTTTCCAGCCGCGTTGCGACTGGAGACTTCGACGATTCCGAGGCTGCGACCGCAGTGCACAACCTTCGGTGTGAAAGTGACGGGTTCGTCCGACGGGCACGGCCGCAGATACGAGATGTGAATCGAGGTGGTGCGGAACTCCGCGTCGGTGGGTAACGCAGCCGAACCCGCGATTTCGGAGGCGCACAGGAGCACACCACCGTGGATGTTGCCCATCGGATTCGCGAGCATCGGTGACGGGCCGAATTCGATCCCACTGGCCCCCCGCGCGTGCTCGGCCCCCAGCAGGTCGATGATCGAGCGGGCGCGGAGTCGAGAGTCCAGATCATCGGGGGAGAGGACGGGTGCGCCCGGTGGGTCGGTCAGTGGCACTGTCTGGAGGCGGGTGGACCCGCAGGCGATCAGACGGCCCTGCGCGTCGACGACCCGGCCGCCGGCCAGCCCGGTCCGCGAGCCTCGGCCGAGAACCCAGCTTTCGGCGCGGAGAACCGATCCGTCGACCGGTGGGTCCGCTATGAAGTCGAGATGGATTTCGGTGCTCACCGCCCAGTGTCCCTCAGGAGTTGGTCCACTGACGAGATGTCCCATCACGTCATCCATTACGACGCCGAGAGTTCCTCGGTACGGTTGTCCGAATTCGTCGGCAAGCCATGGCCCCGTGAGCATGTCGGTCAGCCCGCGGGTCTCGTCGCCGGTCACATCGGCGACTCGGAACAGCTTTTCGGCGGCGGTGGAGAAGAACCGAAGCGCAGTGGGGGTGTCGATGGTCATGGCTCTCCTGACGGACGGTGAAGCCGAATACGCGCACGCGCCCAGGGCCCGACCGCCGGAGAGTGGTCTCCGGCGGTCAGGTCCGTCGGGATGGGGAGCTCAGACGCCACGTTGGGCCTTGGCGGCTTCGCTTGCGGCCTTGCTGCGTTCACGTGCGGTGGCCCAGTCCTCGTCGGTCATGGAGGTCAAGCCGGCGAAAGTGCCGGGTCCGGCGAGCATCTGGCCCCCGTCCATGGCGATGGTCTGCCCGGTGAGGTAGTCGCAGGCGTCGGACAGCAGGAAGATTGTCAGGTTGGCCAGTTCCTCGATGGTGCCCATCCGCCCCATCGGGACCTGGTCGGCCTGGGTGGCGCCGACCGCGCTCTTGTCGGTGGGGTTGAGCATCTCCCAGGCGTAGTCGGTGGGGATCGGTCCGGGGGCCAAAGCATTCAGGCGAATTCCGTAGCGGGCCCATTCGACCGCCAGGGACATCGTCATCGAATGCACGGCGGCCTTGGCCATCGCGGAGGGCACCACGAACGCCGAACCGCTCCACACCCAGGTGGTCAGCGTGGACAGCACCACGCCCCTGGTGCCACCTTCGATCCAGCGGCGGCCGGCGGCGTGGGTGGTGTTGAACGAACCGTTCATCACGGTGGAGGTGACCGCTTCGAAGGCCCGCGGGCTGAGTGACTCGGTGGGGGCGATGAAGTTGGCGGCGGCGTTGTTGATCACTCCGGTGAGGGGGCCGTGCAGGGTCCAGATCTCGTCCATCGCGGCGGACACCATCTCCGCATTGCGGACGTCGACGGTCTGCCAGTGGACCGAGCCGGGCCGCGAGACGGACGCCTCGCTGGCGGCTTCTTCGAGGACGGCGGGTCGGCGTCCCCAGAGGTGAACGTCGGCGCCGTGGTCGACGAGGTGGCGGGCGACGCCGCGACCGAGGCCGGTTCCACCGCCGGTGATGAGGATTCGCTTGCCGGCGAGGGCCTCGGACGTGAACGGGGAGGTGGTCATGTCGGGTCCTATCGGTCGGGGAACGGGAGTCACAGTCCCAGGCTCTTGCTGATGATTTCGCGTTGGATTTCGTTGGTGCCGCCGTAGATGGTCGGTGCCAGGGCGTGGCGGACCTGTTCTTCCATGCCGTATTCGCGGGTGTAGCCGTAGCCACCCATCATCTGCATGGCTTCGAGGGTGGTCTTCTTCGCGATCTCGGTGCATTTGAGTTTGGCCATCGAGCCCTCACGGTTGAGATTGTCCTCCTCGCCGGCGTCGATGCGTTCGGCGACCTCGTAGACGAAGGACTTTGCGAAGGCGATTTCGGTGGCGAGGTCGGCGATGCGGTGGCGGATGGCCTGGAAGCTGCCGATCTTGCGTCCGAACTGCTCACGTTCGGTGACGAACGCGATGACGTCGTCGAGTGCGCGTTCGGCGGCACCGAGCGACATGGTGGCGATGATGAGCCGCTCGACGCTCAGGCCGCGCATGAGGTGGCGCCACGCCCGGTTCGGGGTGCCGACCACGGCGGTGACCGGGACGGCCACGTCGGTGAAGTAGAGGTCGTTGCAGGTGCGGGCCTCCATGGTGGCGATTCCGTGGATCTCGAGGCCGGGGGTGTCGGTGGGCACCATGAACAGGGTCAGACCCGTGTGCTTGGAGCCGGAGGAGTCGGTGCGGGCGAGCAGCAGGATGTGCTCGGCGACGTGGGCTGCGGAGATCCACGTCTTCTGGCCGTTGATGACGTAGTGGTCGTCGACGAGCTCGGCCTTGATGCGGACGCCGCCGAGGTCGGATCCCGCGCCGGGCTCGCTCAGGGCGATCGCTTCGAGCTTGCCCGCGGCCATGTTCGACACGATCGTGCGCTTCTGCTCCTCGGTCCCGTAGCGCAGATACGTCTGGGCGGCGGTCAGGCCGGTCGAGTAGCCGGTGATGGGGGCCAGACCGCGAGAGGTCTCCTCGAGGAAGATGCACTCCTCGACCATCCCGGCGCCGCCACCGCCGTATTCCTCGGGCAACGACACCGCGAGCCAGCCGAGTGCTGCGAACTTGTCGAGGAGGACCTGGCTGTTGGCCACGGTGCCGTCGGCGGTGAGCGCATCGCGTTGTTGAAGGGTTTTGCACTCGGCGTCGCAGAACTCGCGGACCGCGAGTGCGAACTCCTGTTGTTCTCGGCTGAAGCGCATGTCGACAATTGCTCTCTGTGAAGAACCGGGGTGGGTGACGTGATCTGGGGCAGGTCACCGGGCGGCGGGACGGTGGTGTCTCGCCGCCCGGGAGCTGGGGAGGGTCAGGCGCCGCGGAACTTGGAGAAGTCGGGCTTGCGCTTCTCGTTGAACGCGCTGATGCCCTCGAGTGCTTCGGCGGACTCACCGAACAGCTTGAGTGTGGAGTAGGCCATGTTGCCCTGGGCGATGAAGTGCTCGGTGTCGGCGTTGAGCGACTGCTTGAGCACCTTCAGTGAGGTGGGGGAGAGCTGCAGGATCTCGTCGGCCCAGGCCCGGACTTCGGCGCGGAGCTGGTCGGCGGGTACGACCTTGTTGACCAGCCCCCATTCCAGGGCCTGCTGGGCGCTGTAGCGGCGGCACATGAACCAGATTTCCCGCGCCCGCTTCTCGCCGATGGCGCGGGCGAGGTAGCCGGTGCCCAGACCGGCGTCGAAGGATCCCACCCGGGGGCCGTTCTGTCCGAAGATGGCGTGCTCGGCGGCAATGGACATGTCGCACAGCAGGTGCAGGACATGTCCGCCGCCGACGGCGACACCGTTGACGGCGGCGATGACGGGCTTGGGGGTGTCCCGGATGACACGGTGCAGGGCCTCGACTTCGAACAGGCCGCTGTCGGACGGGCCGTAGTCGCCGGTCTCCATGCGCTGCTTCTGGTCGCCGCCCGAGCAGAAGGCCTTCTCACCGGCGCCGGTGAGGGCGACAGCGCCGACCTCGGCGCTGCCCCAGGCGGCCTTGAAAGCCTTGACGAGTTCGTCGACCGTGCGGGCGCGGAAGGCGTTGTATCGGTCCGGCCGGTTGATCGTGATCCAGGCGAGCCCGTTGTCGACCTCGTACGTCACGTCCGTGAATGCGGTGAAATCAGTCATCGACCTGCTGGTCCCTTCCTGCTCGGGTGGCTCGCCGTCGCCGCGAGAACAGGTCGCGGGACGGAGTCGTCGGGTTTGGTCCGACCGTATGACAAATGTACCCCGCGTTAACGATCGTTTTCAAGAGGTGGGTTGCTTGTCGAGTCCTGAGCTGGTGGCGGGAACCGCACAATATGCCCACAGCCGAGCCCGGGTAGAGGACACTTCCGACCGAACCTTCGCGTGGGCTCCCCGGAGGAATCGACATTGGCGATCGGCGCGAGATACGTCGCAGGACTCCGGGCGGTCGTAGGGTTCGCTCGTCGTTCTGCTCTCGACCGGCGCCTTCTGCCAGGCTCTCATCCCCGGAGAGTGAACCCCACGGAATTCGACGTCACGACGCTGCACGGCCGCCGGATCAGCGCTGGCACCGGACGGTCGTGGTCGATCTGCTCGAGCGGTTGGTGTGGAGCAGCCCGGACAAGGATGCACTGGGCGGCTGGGCCGGGGCGTACCCCACCGAAGACTTTCGGCGCCTGACCTATCGACAGGCGGACGACGCGACGAATCGCACTGCACGAGCATTACAGGCGGCGGGCCCGGCCGACGGCGAACGCGTCCTGCTGTGCTGCGAGAACTCCGTCGAGGCCGTGGGGACGATGTGCGGCATCGCCAAGGCCGGTCTCGTGGCGGTACCGGTGAATCCCCACCTCGCCCCCGACGTTCGCGAGTGGGTTGTCGAGCACGTCGGTACCCGGTTCACCGTCGCCGACGGTGAATTCGGCGAACGGGCCCATGGGGTATTCGCACGGGCGGGCCAAGCCCTGCTCGGTCGGGGTGCTCCTGCCCGGCGTGCCGGCGCGCGTCGCCGACGACGGGAACTGTTGATCCGCGGCAGCAACGTGATGTCCGGATACCTGGCGAGCCGCAGCGCACCCCCCCGTTACCTTCTTCGTAGTCCCGCACCGCGGGGCCACGGTCGCCAA
>SWCE01003753.1_pt1 | contig 10126 bp, 9 predicted proteins | sample 4690061 | NCBI WGS metagenome assembly SWCE01 (sample SAMN10267279, study PRJNA491770) | bioreactor metagenome | isolation source: DHS bioreactor inoculated with subseafloor sediment | place: Japan: off Shimokita Peninsula | collected 2012-10
GGATCAACCACATACCCTGAAGGGTCGGTATATTTCAAAGGATTGTTCAATACATAGGCATACGGATTGTAACCTGCCGGATTGCCAGGGTCGGCTATAATGGGGTCGGGTGATAGGAAACGGGCTGTCTGCGGGTCGTACATTCGGCCATTCATGTTAATGAGCGTGAATTCATCCAGGTGTTCGTGCCCGGTAAAGCCCCTGTCGGTAATAAAGCTGGGCATATTGCTGGTGTAGGTTTCCCAGGTAGCAGGATCTCTTCTGTTGCCCCACGCATCGTAGCTCATTTCAAACTCTTGGCCATCACTGTTGCGAACAAGTGCGGTTATGCTGCCCAGGTGGTCGGTAAACACCCAATACCATTCCCTGCCTTTAGTGTTTGATGAGGCTACAACAATGGCTGTAAGGCCTTCCGGTGAGGTAATGTAAGTGATGGTATCGGTTTTTTGTTTATTCAAAGATAATGATTTCTGGACTCACCGCAAACCAACTGTGCAAACTTTTGAATGGGTAAAATTTTGAAAACCCTGATGGATAGAAAAGATACAGTTCGCGGATGGTTAAGTTAAACCTTGCGTCTTACTAAAATAAAAATAATTATTACTAAAATAGAAACAATTATAAATAATATTGAATTTAATTTATTATTTAATTCGCCAAATTGCTTCCTTATTCTTAAATCATTAACATCCGAATATAATTCCATATTGGCAAGGGTTTTATAATATGAAATATCAATTACAGTAGGTTTTTGAGAATGGTTTTCTGAAACCGGCTCTGGGAGTGTTTGCGTTCTTAATTTTATATTCTTTCCAAAGGCACGTGACCAACCACAGTCTGATATCAAAATGGAATCATTAATATAAGTATTTGCAAAAATTAACCAAATATCACCCTCAACAGGTATGATCGAACAGTCCTGCATTGAAACCCAAAATAGATCATTTTCAGCTCCCTTAAAATACTCCTTTGCTTTAACAAGAAATGAATATTCTTTTACCATTATAATCTCACCAATAAATATATGATCTGAATTGTCATACTCTTCCATTTTTGAAATATCCTTGCAGTCGCAACAAAGTGCAACATTTGGGTATAGAAGGAAGGTACACAAAAATACGAATGCTGTAAGTCTCATAAAGAAAGTAGTTTGAGTATAATTAAACATTGAATCCTCCCATATTAAAAATGTTTTTTATATTCATTATAATATTTCGTTGGTAGAATATTGGAGCCAGTCTCATTGAAAAAATAAATATACATGTATTTCAAGGTGTGTTTCATAAATCTTTCTGTAGTTAGATTCCAATATCTACTGTCAACCACAGCCATGTAGGCGAGATGATGATTTTTCTTTGAATCATGATACCCCATAATTCCATGACCATAAATTTCATGTATTGCCAAGCCTTGTACATTGGCAATTGTAATCTCATATTCACCAATGCTAAAGTTAACATGGAATTTACCATTTTTATAGCCACCATATAGTGCATTGGAAGTTGCACTATATTTAAAAGTTAGAGAAAGTTCTTCACGTTTCAAAACTCTCCCATTATTCATTACAAGACCATCTAAAGCATTATAATAAAAATCTTCATTAAAAGTATTAGGATTCTGAAGAAAATTTTGAGTAAAAATTTTTATTTCGGCATTTCCATAAAACTCATAACCTCCCATAACTTTTTCAGCAAGTTTATCCATAAAGTTATCGACATAAACAGCCATCTGGTTGTAGTTACCTTGGCTGCTTGCAATATTATTCACCGCTGCTACCTCAGAAACACCCGAGTTATAATTAGGAAAATACATATCCTGTGGTGAACTACCTGAACCCCAGCCGTATTGGGTATTATAACCAAGCGTTCCTCCACTGCCATTTGTGGGGTTAATGCTTACAAAATAGGTTGAATTGGTAAATGATGAGTTGGTACTATAGCCAATCCCTCCAAAGCCAGGTTTGTCTTTGCCCCACCATTTTGTGAAATCCCATTCATAACTTCCTGTTGCAAGATTGCCGTTTGCCCTGGCTGCACTCGAATAAATAATTGCTGCTGCAATAACATAGGCTGCAATAGATACAGGATCAACCACATACCCTGAAGGGTCGGTATATTTCAAAGGATTGTTTAATACATAGGCATACGGATTGTAACCTGCCGGATTGCCAGGGTCGGCTATAATGGGGTCGGGTGATAGGAAACGGGTCGTTTGCGGGTCGTACAATCGGCCATTCATGTTTATGAGGGAAAATTCATCCAGATGTTCGTGACCGGTAAAGCCCCTGTCGGTAATAAAGGTGGGCATATTGTTGGTGTAAGTTTCCCAGGTGGCGGGGTTTCGTCTGTTACCCCAGGCATCATAGCTCATTTCAAGTTTTTCCCCATCGCTGTTGCGAACAAGGGCGGTAATACTTCCTAAATGGTCGGTAAACACCCAATACCATTCACGGCCTGCTGTGTTCGACGAGGCTACTACTATGGCCGTGAGACCTTCCGGTAAGGTAATGTAGTTGATGGATTTGGTGGTTTGATCAGCAAATATAATCATTTAACTATACCGGCATTTAACTTTTTACGGCACAAAATTTAATTGAAAAGAGTTTGTAAGGGAGATGCTTTTATAATGAAAGGAATTGTGCTTCACGATAAAAGTTTAAAGATTTCTTCCAGAAAAACGTGGCCGCCCTTTAAAGAAAAAAAGCCCGGACTTGCCGGGCTTTTCTATCTTACTTTATAAAAGTATTCGTGCTGTCCGGCTTTGGGCTGAAATGCCTAAAACGATACGTTAGGTTTTCTAAATATGTTTTACCTGAGTCATTATTGGTCCACTTTGTTAACAAAAAGGTTGTGTCGTTTAATATTTCACCAAAGTGGCTAAAAGTGGTGATGTCTCTACCGGCTATCCAAGTTTCAAATTCAATAGATTCCTTATTAGTTTTGAATACCCCTATATTACTAGGAGTACTCCATAAACGAGACATAAGGGTATTGTTTAGTAAAATCTCATTTTCAATGAAACCTATTGTATCCTGACTTTCAGGACGCTCAAACAGATGCATACAAATACCGTCTCGATAAAAAACAGCTATACCAATATTGTTTTCCGTAGTTGGATTTGAATAATAATAGCCATCAATTCTCAACTCATTCCCGGTATATGGGGTTTTAGCCATACTAAGCTCATGTAGCTCTTTTTTACAGCTTGCACTTGCGAATAGAATAATCGCAATTAATAAAAAAAGTCGTGTTACCATAATGTGTAAGGATTTGATGAGTAATAACCCCCGTAAAATCTATCTGAAATGTTAAGCACCTCAAAATGTGGATAATTCATAAGACTATGAAAACCGTTTTGAATAGGCCCTCGTATGTTTCTTTCACTATTATAACCAATTCTATAATTTCCATATCCTACATAAAAAGCTCCCAATCTATACCTATTGCCTGGTTCATTAAATGTGCCATTAGGACCTTGGCTTTGTCGTACATAACCATCCGATTCTCCTGTAAAAATATTAAATCCTGCATTTGCTCCTTTAAGTCTTCCTCCTGTAATATCAAACCTCAGTGCAGCAGTTCTAAATCGGTCTCTTTCAGCACCGCCGGGACTTAATAATCCTGGAACAGGTGCCCACGTATCATTTTCATATGTCAGTTTCCATTTGCCACCACCTGCATACATTTGCCCGGTTAGTTGTGATGTCTCCCCGCTAAAGAAATAGGTGCTACCTATTCCTGCCTGAAAATGCTCGCCCTCATATCCAATACCATATCCAATCCTACCTTCAAAACCGCTTGCTCCGGTACCCGCAGTGCTGGCGTAATATGTTCCACCAAGATTCACTCCTACATTGAAGCCTTTGCCTAAATCATAGCCCACTGTAGCATTAACGCCTATACCGATTCCATCTGTGCCTACAGCAAATTGTGGTGCAATACCTAGTCCAAAGCCACTCTCGCCAAATGGTATTTTTAAAGGTGATATCATAGATAAACCTCCATTGATAGCACCAATAGCACCACCTACTAAAGCACCTTCCCAAAATGTTCCACCGTTTGCCTTAGAGCTCAGCCCTCCGGTAATCCAACCAATATCTGTTTGGATTGCCATAGGCAATAATACCGGACAAAAGATGGCAGATAATATGGTAAATATGATTTCCCCATCCGGATCCGTATAAACGAGGGGATTATTCCAGCAATACACATACCCATTATAATTCTGGGGCATACCCGGCGCCTGAATATACGGGTCGGGTGAAAGGAAGCGCGCCACCACGGGATCGTAAACGCGGCCATTCATATTTATCAACCCGAAAACATCCAGGTGTTCGTGACCGGTAAAGCCCCGGTCAATGACAACATCTGGGAATGTGGTGGTGTAATTCATCCAGGTTGCAGGGGCTCTTCTGTTACCCCATGCATCAAAACTCATTTCAAATTTCTGGCCATCACTTTCTCTTAAAAGCGTGGTAATACTTCCTAAATGGTCGGTAAACACCCAATACCACTCCCGCTCGCCTGGGTTGGTGGTTATTTCAATAGCTGTAGGGCCTTCGGGTATGGTTATGTAAGTGATGGTATCGGTTTTTTGATTGTTCAAAGGCAATAATTTCTGAAAGCCCGAAAACCAAATATACCAACTTCTTGTAAATTTTAATCATAGATTATGTCATAATTAGTAATTATTTTTTCTCCTGTAAAATGATCGAGTAATTTTAATAGATTTTCTAACTCAAATTCAGAATAATAACAAAACTGTACATTCCTTTTACTATAATAATTTAGTGCCAGTTGACTCCCTTTAGAATTTATTATATGCCATTGAATATCTTCAAATTTTTTTTTATTTAACATTGAAATAAGAATGGAACTCGAGTTTTTGGTAAATATGAAATAAATGGCAAACAGTGGGTAAATTGGGGCTTGAATGAGCTTAAATGGAACACTCCTTAAGAGGTTTATAATCATATATATATATCTTTTACCAGAAAAATTAATATATAATACATCATTATGTAATATTAAATATTTAATGACCTCAGTTATAAACCTATCCGGTTTGATAACACTCTGTATTTCAATAATGTTATATTCAGAATATTTCATTTATGAGATCAATTTAAATTAATAATGCCCCTTGCCGATTTCACTTTTTAAACCGAAAATACCGGATGCTTTTCCACAAATTCTTGCCTAAAATTAAATGGCGCTCATAGATATTAAGGTGTAGGTATTTTCCTGAATAATATCCATGGCTTTTCGCAACAGTTTTACCTATTGTATGATATCCTAATTTACCCCAATGCCAACCATCTTTGTAAAAATGGAATGAACTATATAGTGTTGTTCCTAATTCCCCAGCCCCTATTATAGCAAAAGGAACGCCAACTGTAATATACATTATCTCGGATCCTTCACCAAGAATACGGTATTGGGCTAATGGATTTTTCATTTGATCGGTTAGTCCCCACCAAAAAGGGATACCACCCTTTACATATCCAACTCCAATTTTCTCATGCCATACGACTTCTATGCTTGGCAGAGTGGTGCTATTTGGTGAATACATTGCCATATTAAAATAAGCATCCATTTGTTCATTAAATTCCATATAGTTACTATAGCCGCCAGTATAAACAGGTATGGAGGAATTTGAACCTCTAATTATATCCTCTATAGAGGTTGGCTTGTTAGTTTCAATACTGCCTTCACCTCCCGCCATTGTGGTCCATTCAAAAGACCAGTCAGATTGGTTTCCAACTAAATACACACCAGCAGCAGGGGTCGTAATTCCAAGTGCCAAGGAAATTGTACCTGGATGTACAATTCCATAGCCACCTACATAACCAAATAAAGCTCCAGTTGCAATTCCAATATAAGTAGAAGCAGAATTATAGTTCCATTTTACCGGATTTAGCTCTCCTTCATTTGTTGCCACACCTCCCAAATATGCACCTGCAATTGTCAGACCTATTATTATCGCGTCATCAATTCCAAACACTTCCCCACTCGGATCCGTATAAACCAACGGGTTATTCAAGCAATACACATACCCATTATAATTCTGAGGCATACCCGGAGCCTGTATATAAGGGTCGGGAGAGAGAAAACGCGCCACAACGGGGTCGTAAACGCGGCCGTTCATATTGATCAAGCCGAAAACATCCAGGTGTTCGTGGCCGGTAAAACCCCGGTCTATGATAAAATCCGGGAATGTGGTGGTGTAATTCATCCAGGTTGCAGGGTCTCTTCTGTTACCCCACGCATCAAAACTCATTTCAAATTTCTGGCCATCGCTTTCTCTTAAAAGCGTGGTAATACTACCCAGATGGTCGGTATACACCCAATACCACTCCCGCTCGCCTGGGTTGGTGGTAATTTCAATGGCCGTGAGGCCTTCCGGTGAGGTGATGTAGTTGATGGTTTTGGTGGTTTGATCAGCAAATATAATCATTTGAGCTATGCCGGCATTTAACTTCTTTGGGAATGAATTTAATTGGCAGGAAACTGTCAGAAATATGATTTTGGGTGGAATGGTAGTGTGCTTGCCAGTAACAAGTTTAAAGAATACTTTTTAAAAATATTGCTACTTTATAAGTAAAAAGCCTCTGTTTCCCGAGGCTTTTTATCATTCTATTTTATCATGTTTTAATTCCAGTGCTTCAAATGGCAATTCACCAATCTGGTTGGATTCTGTCTTAAACATAATCTTTTCATGCTTACTATCAATATCTAACATTAATTGTTTTAATGTTGCATTTGTTTTTGCAATCAAGTACCAAGTCCCCTTTTTTTCTGTGAAAATGTAAATATTCCAACAAGGCAACCCAGAACATCCAGAAACTAAGACAACATTAAAATTTATCCCATTCGATGAAAAATCTTTCAAAGATACAGAAGCAAAAGGAAGTTGGCCTTTCCCCCATTCGTTTATCTGATTCTTGTCTTTAAAGATTAAAGTTTCAATTGAATCTTGACTTGCCCATATTAATTTTTTAGTGGGAATTTCTTGAGAATAGGAGTTCATTTTTGACAATATTAATAATGAAACCAGTAAAAGCTTTAACATTATCTTCGTTTTACCCATAATAAAATTCCTCCGTTATTATAAATTCCGTGATTAGCTCTAACTGGATTTGATATAAACCGACCTGATGCATCTACATTTACAACGGGTATGATTCCAGGTTTATGAGACCACCTTCCTCCTTTATCCTGACGATACCAATGGTAATCAACTCCATCGGCACTTACTAAATAAACAGAATAATAACCTCTTTTTCCAAAACCTAACTTATTAAGTAAAGTTGGGTTCTTTATTCTGCCATCACTTATTGCTGCATTTGTCACGTAATCCAGATTTAAATCTGCAGTAGTTGTTATATGCTGTCCGCCTGCTTCTCCTGGCTGTAAGCCCCAATAGTTTCCATTTTCTCTTTCATCAAGAGCGTAGCTGTAGCAATTATTAGTTTTTTGAATTTCACCATTATCATTCCATTCATCAGGTGCATATACGGGATTACTTTCCCACGCTTTTGAATTGTAATAACCACCAATACCATAAATCAACCCTCCTGAACCGTAGCCAACATTAAATCCTATACCAGATGCATCATTCCCAATTCCAACACCTGCGCTTACCCCCCAACCAATACTCCATTGCTTACTCGACATGTCATAAGTTTGAGAAAAATTAATCCCTGCATTAAAAGGGCCCAAAGATGCATAAGCTCCTTCTGCTGTAGTTGTACTCCAACCGCTATCTTTAAAATTATAATCTAAACTTTGACTTACTGTCACACCAGAACCAAATCCAGTTCCTCCAACCCGATAACCCACCTCACTATAACCACCTAAAGATGCACCATCTCCCCATCCAATTTTTATTCCTGCTCCTAAAGGTATTCCTATTGGAGTCAGGTTAAAACCAATACTAAATCCTCCATTACTAAAACTCCAAGTGATAAATTCACCCGAAGGGTCGGTGTATTTAAGAGGATTATTGAGAGAATACACGTACCCATTATAATTCTGTGGCATACCCGGAGCCTGGATGTATGGGTCAGGAGAGAGAAAACGCGCCACCACGGGGTCGTAAACGCGGCCGTTCATATTTATCAGCCCGAAAACATCCAGATGCTCGTGACCGGTAAAACCCCGGTCAATGACAAAATCCGGGAAAGTTGTGGTATAATTCTCCCAGGTGGCGGAGTCTCTTCTGTTGCCCCAGGCATCAAAACTCATTTCAAACTTTTGGCCATCGCTCTCGCGCAACAACGTGGTGATACTTCCTAAATGATCCGTAAATACCCAATACCACTCCCGCTCGCCTGGGTTGGCAGTAATTTCAATGGCCGTGAGGCCTTCCGGTGAGGTAATGTAGTTGATGGTTTTGGTGGTTTGGTTAGCAAATATAATCATTTGTGCAATGCCGGCATTTAACTTTTTACGGCACTAAATTTAATTGAAAAGAGTTTGTAAGGGAGATGCTTTTATTATGAAAGGAATTGTGCTTCACGATAAAAGTTTAAAGATTTCTTTCAGAAAAACGTGGCCGCCCTTTAAAGAAAAAAAGCCCGGACTTGCCGGGCTTTTTTACTCACAGTTCTTTATATTTATCTTTGAAGGTTTGATATGGAATATTATCTGGGGTCATATTCCTATTTATAAAATCTAATCCCTTTTCTTTTTCTCCATTACAATAATAAAGTAATGGAAGTTTATAAAGCTTTGAAGGCTGTAGTATGAAATTATCTTTCTCAACTTCAAGTATCACTCCTTTTAAAGTGTCCCTTCCTGTAAAAAAAGAAAAACCATTAGTCGTTATTTTTCCTACCATCTCAGCTACTATTTGTGAATGGTCTTTCCCTTTTTCAAATTCCCATTCCTTGTAGGATTTATCAAGAAGCAAATAACCTAATGGAGTTGATATCGTTGGCATAAAATCCTTCAAAGTGCTTAACCCTGTTGTTTTCTCCATTAGATTTTCAACATCTTTGCTCATTACTCCAATTACGGGATTCAAGCAAATAATATTACTTCTGCCATAATTTGATATACCAAAGCTTACTGTACCCAGTATTTTCTCATTTAACTCTTTATAGAAGACTGTTTGTTTCTTCTTTTTCAAGCTATTCTTTAAAAGGTTTCGTTTTATTAGTTCAAAAAGCTCCTTTTTAAAAACACTATCCACCATTTTAATATTTTTTAATAATCAAGATGTATTGTGTCTTTGTAATGGTTTGCCCAGGTATTAAGCCTGCATTTGCTGCATTCCCTCCAACCGGCGTAACAGGTATGCCATCTATCATTTTTGGTAATGCAATGGTTTGATTAGGCGTATATCCTGCAGAAACACCATTTTTAACTTCAATAAATGTAATCTTGCCTTCAAATTCACCTACAATATCGACCCTAATTCTTGTACCATTAACCTCCAATGCAACCTCTGTTTGTTTTACAATTCCGCCTTCAGCTTGAAAATCATCAATAGCTTTTTGTACCCCTTCTTGTCCTTTCTGATTTGGAGTTTTATAGGGTGTAGGGGTTGTTGTAGGTGTAGGCACATTACCCGGTTTCACAGAACCATTCCAAAAAGTTTTTCCATTAGCTGCCGCAATAGTTCCATTTACAGTACCACCAAGAGCAGCACCAGTTAAAATTCCAAGCGCATATTGTTCGGGAGTAATAAAGGGGTCGCCAAAATACAATGTATTTCCAAGACTTTGAATCGGCATTGCAGCTGCAGAACCTGCCGCACCGGCAGCTGCACCAGCTAAAAATCCACCTGCTCCCCCAGCAGCTCCCCCAGCCGCTGCAAAAGCTGCACCACCCGTAAAATATCCTGCTGCACCTGCCGCTGCACCAATACCATAAGCGGCCAAGCCGTCACCAAAGGTGTTTATTTGACCTTGTGAGGCTTTTATCCCAAGATTAATGGCACCACCTACATCCATAGCTATTCCAATGGCTAAAGAGGCACCACCGGTGACAGGAGCCAACAGTGCTCCGACAATAGTAAAAATGATTTCCCCACTCGGGTCAGTGTAAACCAGCGGATTATTCAACGCATACACATACCCATTATAATTCTGTGGCATACCCGGAGCCTGGATGTATGGGTC
>SWCE01003858.1_pt1 | contig 9729 bp, 9 predicted proteins | sample 4690061 | NCBI WGS metagenome assembly SWCE01 (sample SAMN10267279, study PRJNA491770) | bioreactor metagenome | isolation source: DHS bioreactor inoculated with subseafloor sediment | place: Japan: off Shimokita Peninsula | collected 2012-10
CGCACCATCGCGTGGATCAGTGATCATCTGGATCGGTATAGAATTGGTACATACGAGCGTTAAAAACTGAACCGCAAAGGCGCAAAGGTTTTTAAGTAAAAGAAAAAGAAAAACTCTTTATTATTATTAATTCCGCACTCCATTATAATAAAACTACATAAATTACCCTTAACCTAACCTTAAAATTCTTCGCCTCTTTCTTTTCTTCCCGAAGGTACCCGATTTGAAAAATCAAGGGTATTCGCGGTTCAATCTCTAAACCTAATCAACCACATACCATGAATCAACCAACAAACCCAAAACCCAACCTTAAAACCCTTCGCGTCTTTGCGTCTTCGCGGTTTAATCTTTAAAGGAGGTGTACCATACACGCCATAATCCTAGCAGGTGGTAAGGGAACTAGATTAGCCCCTTACACAAGAGTTTTTCCCAAACCAATGATGCCCATTGGCGACAAAACCATCCTCGAGATTCTGCTCTATCAGATGAAAGCCGCCGGCATCAACCACGTCACCCTGACCGTCGGGCACATGGCCGGGCTGATGCGCGCCTTCTTCCAGGACGGCTCCCAATACGACCTTGACATCCAATACGCCTACGAAACCACCCCACTCGGCACCGCCGGGCCGTTGGCCAATATAACCCATCTGAAAAATACCTTCCTGGTCGCCAATGGAGATGTACTTTCCCTGTTGCCGATTCGTGATCTGGTGCAGTTCCACAAAGAATCGGATGCCATCTGCACCATCGCCATGCACGAACGCACCGTCAAAATCGACCTGGGTGTCATCGAATTGGATGGTGATCACCAGGTTATCAATTACATCGAAAAACCGACCATCGACTACCGGGTATCCATGGGGTTGTACGTCTTTGAGCCGCGGGTGCTGCAATACATCCCCCAGGGCCAATACCTCGACTTCCCCGACCTGGTCAAAAAACTGCTCGCCGCCGGAGAACGCGTCATCGGCTTCCCCTACGAAGGCTACTGGCAAGACCTCGGCCACCCAGATGATTATGACCAAGCCGTGAATGATTTTGATTCACTCCGACACCTCTTCTTACCAGGTGAAAAAAACTGAACCGCGAAGGCGCAAAGACGCAAAGAAAATTAAGTTAAGAGAAAGATGGCATGCCCCTTGGGTAAAAGAAAAAAAAAGAAAAATTATAATAATTCCACATAATCAACCATATACCCACCTAAAAACCTTCGCGTCTTTCTTTAATTCTTCGCGGTTAAATCACTAATCATAATTAACCACATACTCAAAGGAACAACATGGACTTCGAAAAAATTGCCTCTGATATCATTGACTGCGCTGTCAAAATCCATATTGCTCTTGGCCCAGGTTTACTGGAATCAGTCTATCAAACCTGTCTTGCCTATGATCTCAGACAATTGGGATACAAAGTTGAAACTGAAATCAAACAACCAGTCCAATATAAAGAAATAACCTTCGATCAAGGTTATAGAATAGACATGCTCGTAGAAAACAGTATTATCATAGAAAACAAAACAGTCGACCACATCCTGCCAGTCCACGAAGCACAACTAATCACCTACCTCAAACTACGTGGCTGCTCATTAGGCTTCCTCATTAATTGGAAAGTTAGCCTTCTAAAGAATGGAATCAAACGTAAAGTCAATAATCACCCCTCAGAAAGAAAAAATGAACCGCAAAGCCGCTAAGGCGCAAAGAAATTTAAGTTAAAAGAAAGAAAGAAAAAAGAAAAAAAAGAACCGCTAAGATGCAAAGGCGTAAAGAAAATTAAGTTAAGAGAAAGAAAAGAGAAGAAAAGAGAAGAAAAGAGAAGAAAAATTATAATAATTCCACACTTCCAACCACATACCCACCTTAAAAACTTCGCGTCTTAGCGTCTTCGCGGTTCAATCTTTAAACCCAAATAACCATACACCCTATTATAATAATTCCACACAATCAACCACATACCCACCTTAAAACCTTCGCGTCTTAGCGGCTCGGTGTGCCCCCTTGGGTATTGCGGTTCAATCTTTAATCCCCAGGAGAAACAACAACATGATATGGAAAGTACCTTTAGCAGACTTAGATTACGACACCAATGAAGACAACGCCGTTCTAGCTGTTCTGCATTCCAAATGGCTCACCATGGGAGCAGTCACCGCCCAATTCGAGCACGACTTCTCCCAGCTCACCGGCAGCCCACACTGCCTCTCCGTCTCCAACGCCACCGAAGCTCTGCACCTGGCCTGCGTCGCGCTCGGCATCGGGCCGGGAGATGAAGTCATCGTCCCCTCGTTGACCTTCGTCGCCACCGCTAACGCTGTCCTCTATACCGGTGCCAGCGTGGTTTTCGCCGACATCACCAGCCCTAACGACCTGACCATTTCCCCGCAATCCATCCAAGCCAACATCTCGCCGCGTACCAAAGCCATCATCGTCATGCACTACGCCGGCTATCCCTGCGACATGCCGGCCATCCTCGAGATTGCCCGGCAGCACAACATGCACATCATCGAAGATGCAGCGCATTGTCCGGGTGCGACATTGCAGGGCAAAGCCCTCGGCACCTGGGGTGATATCGGCTGCTTCTCCTTCTTCTCCAACAAAAACCTGGCTACCGGAGAGGGCGGCATGCTCACCACCCATTCGGATGAGATCGCTGCCCGGCTCAAACTGCTGCGCTCGCACGGCATGACCACCCTGACGTATGATCGCCACGCCGGGCACGCCTACACCTACGACGTCGTTGACCTGGGGTACAACTACCGCATCGACGAAATCCGCGCCGCATTGGGAATAGAGCAGCTCAAAAAACTCCCCGCCAACAACCAGCGCCGTCGTGAAATCGTCGCCCACTATCGCGCCCACCTCCCCGCCGAACTCACCATCCCCTTCGACGGTCACCCCGGCATCACCGCCGCCCACATCGCCCCCATCCTCCTCCCCGCAGGACACAACCGCACCGCCTTCCAGGACTATATGAAAGAACACGGCATCCAGACCAGTATCCACTATCCCCCGATCCACACCTTCAGCTACTACAAAGAGCGCTTCCCCGGCCCGCATCACCTGCCGGTCACCGAATCCGTCGGAGCCCGCGAAGTCACCCTGCCCCTCTTCCCGACCATGACAGAAGAACAAATTGATTACCTGATGGAAATTGTTCCATTGGCGTTGAAAGCATCGAAAAGTAGTTGAAGTTCCATATTGAGTTTATTTTAGATACAAATTAAAGACTGAACCGCTAAGGTGGCTTGCCCCCTAGGGTACACGAAGACGCAAAGGTTTTTAGGTAAAAGAAAGAATTGAACCGCAAAGGTGGCATGCCCCCTAGGGTACACGAAGGCACGAAGATTTTTGATTTAAAAGAAAAAAAAAGATTGCATGCCCCTGTGGTATAAAATTCAAACAAAGACACCGATATAATTAATACACATCACTATTATTAAAACTCAAAACTTGCGGAGTACATGTAGCGCAGCGTAATGCCAAAACTCAAAACTTTTTTCTTCGTGTCTTTCTTTTCTTCTTCGCGGTTCAATTTTTAAATCCAATTATCCATACACTTTATTTTATAACCTTAACACCTTAATACCTCATGAACTTAACAACTATTAACTTCATCCTTTACAAATCCCACTTAACTGACCTCTTCACTTTCCTGCAACAACAGAACATTAACTTTCTCGTTCTCAAAGGCTGGGCTTTCATCCCAGATCTCTACCCCGATCCATCCAGTCGTCCCTTCGGGGATGTCGACATCCTCATCCATCCGCAAGACTACCAGATCGCCACATCTTGCATGGCAGAGCTTGGCTACATCAATCAGGTGGGTTCCAATCCACTCGTTCGGTCAGGTTCTAAACCCGCCCACCCTTCTACCAATCCACTCGTACGGTTAGGTTCCAATCCACTCGTACGGGCAGGTTCCCAACCTGCCCACCCCAATCCACAATCCTCTCCTGGCCACATTCCCCTCGAAATCACCTTCAGCCATCCAGCCGGTGTTCACATCGACCTGCACACCCACCTCCTTACGCTCGCCTGGTGGCAAACCGCCTTCCCCCTCGATCTCAACCACGTCTGGCACACCTCCCAACCCTATCAGGATTCCACCGGGTTGGAATTGCAGCGTCTCTCCCCCGAAGTCACCTTTTTGCACCTCTGCCTGCATCTCTTTAACCATGGGATCTTCAATCCTCGCTTCCACAGCTACCTTGATCTTGTCCTGCTGCTACGGAAATATGGCACCAGCATGCAGTGGGATCAGGTGCTCCAGCTCGCCACGGATTGGCACCTGCAAAATATCGTCCTTTGGGTCTCGCAAGTTTTGCAGCGCGATTATAAAACCACCCTCCCCATCAAACTCTCTCCTAAATCCTCTCCTCATTACAAGTATATTCACTCTCAATTTTCTCAATCCTCAATTCTCAACCCTCAATCCTCAACCCTCAATTCTAAACCCTGGTTCTCCTCCTTCCTCCTCCGCCTTGCCCTCATCGACCACCCCACCATCCTTCCCAAACTCCTCTGGAATGCCATCTTCCCCACACAACCTCTGCGCACCGCCATCCACAACCGACCCTGCACCCTCCTCCAACACTGGCAAACCTACACCCGCCGCCTCCTCAAATCTTGACCCCTTTCCCAAAAACCCTATTGACAAATTAGAAAATATATTCTATAATATTCTCAATAAAATTGCACCTTACCAACCGAATAAAGCCTTCAGCCTTCAGCCTTCAGCCTTCAGCCTTCAGCCTTCAGCCTTCAGCTTTCAGCTTTCAGCTTTCAGCCCCCCGAATTGTTCCGAATTGTTTCTAAGATTCAATTCCTCAATGAGACCATAACCTTCCAAAAAATAAAATTAGACTATAATGGATTTAGGATGTAGGATTTAGGATTTAGGATTTAGGATTTAGGATTTAGGATTTAGGATTTAGGGTTTAGGGTTTAGGTGTTAGGCTATCACCTATCAACTGTCCACTGTCCACTTGTCAACCCTCAACCCCAATCACCTTTCGCCTTTCGCCTTTAGCCTTTCAACTGTCAACTGTCCACTGTCCACTTGTCAACCCTCAACCCTCAACCCCAACCGCCTTTCGCCTTTAGCCTTTAGCCTTTCAACTGTCAACTGTCAACTGTCAACTGTCAACTTATATGTCCTTAATAAACTGGAATTCCCTCATCTCCAACACCATCTGGATCCTCGCACTCGCCTGGCTCCTGGCTGTACTCTCCATGGCACTCTGGTCCGCCCGCGAAAACAATCGCAAACTCAGCGTAGAACTCGACCAACCTGGCCGCCAAATGCAGCTTAATCTGGGCGGGATGATCTTTTGTGTGGGCCTCGCGCTCGTCTCAGAAGAACTCTGGCAAATGATCATGCTGATTGCGTTGGGCGTATTGTTCTTTGTCCAGTTGGTAATAGCAGCTCGAACAATGCGAAATTAAATCCATCGCTACCAATCTCAAACGGATAGTCAAATCTAAACAATTTTGACATTATGTGGCATAATACTTGTATCACAGCCGCTATCAGGAGGGATGTTTGCCCGCAGTAAGACGTTGCCCCAGTTTGGGGCTTGATGATGATCAATACACCTGCATGACTTTTGCTACAGAGAGTCATCATTGTTATCGTCTTGCCAAACACAAAGCTGTTCCTCTGGATCATCAATACCAGTTCTGTCTCAATGAAAACCATATCCGCTGCCCCATCTTTCTGAGTGGCGATCGTCTCTTTCCCAAAGCTGTCAAATCCCAGGGGATTACACGCCAGGCTCCCAGAGTCACCCCCGCAAAAACCGCCACCATTCCAAAATCAGCCATCAAATGGATGATTATCTTCGCAGCCTTCCTCATACTGGCACTGACCAGTTGGTGGGTCTTTGCCAAAACCGATATCTTCACCCGCCCGGATCCTCCTGTTCAGGCTTTTGATGATCTGCCACCCGGTGTCACCCCAGGCATTACACACACCTTGCAGGAGTTTGCCCCGAACCAAACCCTGATCTATGCTCTCACAGCAACGGCTTCCGAAACCAATACTCTGCAATCTTCCCAGGCAATTCCTGTCACCGGGCAGGTCAGCCCCACACAAACCGCTACACCGACACCAACCCCAACCCCCTCTCCAACCGCCATTGCTTGTTCACTCCCCGACGGCTGGATCACCTACAATGTCAAATTGTGGGATAACCTGTATTGGCTCAGTCTATCTGTGCGCACATCGGTGGACTATTTGATGGAAGTAAATTGTCTCACCTCACAAATGTTATTGGTGGGGCAGGAAATCTTTTTGCCATATTACCCACCCAAAGCCAGCTTCACACCCACTAAATCTCCAACGCCAACCAGAACCAATCCGCTGCCCACACGTACCTATACTCCCACTCCCACACGAACCTTCACTCTCACAAACACACGTACCTCTACGCCCACAAACACACGCACTTTTACTCCTACCCCCACTTCAACACTAACACACACATCTACACCTGTTGCACCAACCGAAACACCAACTGAAACACCAACAAGTACGCCTATACCTCCCACGAATACACCAACTGAAATACCAACACCTACTCCGACTGAAACACCCACCGAAGAGCCTACAGCTACCCCAACCGATGTCGACAATGGGGGATAAGAAACCTCTCCACACTCAAATACATTAACCATGATGCCGAAAAAAAACCAGCGTCTCCTCACCCAAGCCATTAAAATTGCATTGGGATTACTGCTGCTTTACCTCGCCTTCCGGCGGGTGGATTGGGATGTCCTTCTGGATACGCTCCAGACCGTCTCGGCCTTCTGGCTGGTGATGGCTGTCCTCAGTGTCTTACTCAGTTTGGGATTGAAAGTCTGGCGTTGGGATCTGCTCGTGCGTAATTATCATCTTCGCATACCCTTACTGCGACTCACTTCTGCCTTTTTCCTTGGTCAGGCTGCCAATATTCTGCTGATCATTCGTGGCGGTGAGATTGTACGCGTCACCACAGCCCACCAGTCTGGCAAAGACGATTGGGTCGAGATCACAGCCACCATCGCCATTGAAAAATACCTTGATCTGCTCTGCCTGGTGCTGCTCATGCTGGCCATGGCAACCAACCTGCCTGCTCTGGCACTCGAGACGATGGGCAGCCTTTACCCACTGGTCATCATCATGACAATCCTGCTCTTGCTGCTGGTAATGTTTGGTCCCATGCTCTGGCGAAGATTCTTCCCCGGGGAGAGCAAAACACCCTGGGTGGGAAAAGTCCAGCGTAAACTCGACCAGTTCCTGCAGGCCAGCCTCTGGTTGCGCGATCCACGCAAGTTACTGCCTACTCTTGGGATCACGTTACTCATCTGGGTCGTGATGGTGATCACCAATCGATTTGTCTTTCAATCTCTTGCCATCGATCTTTCCTGGAACGCAGCGGTGTTGGTGCTTATTTTGGTCTATATTGGAGTCTTGCCAGCGCTGATGCCAGGAAACCTGGGACCATTTACTTTTTTTGCCCAACTTGCGCTGATTCCGTTTGCAATTAAAAACGAACTCGCGCTGGCTTTTGCCGTCATTCTCTATGTCATTGTCACCCTGCCACCCTTGCTGATCACTGGATTGCTCATGCTCCTGCCTACTCATCTTAACCCTGAGGTTCCTCATGGCTGAAAGAACTCTCAGTCTGTCGGTAATCGTCCCAGCCAGGGATGCCGAAGGTACCATCGCGGATTGTCTGCGAGCTCTCACTCAACAGCAGGGTTATATCATGGGTCGTGATTACGAAATCATCCTGGTCGATGATGGCTCTCAGGATAAAACTGCTAAAATTGCTGAGGAGTTAGGCGTAAACGTGATTCGTCAACCGAATGCCGGGCCAGCAGCCGCCCGCAATACTGGTGTGGAACATGCTTCGGGCGATCTGGTTTTCTTCACAGATGCCGATTGCATCCCCGCGCCTGATTGGCTGGCGCACATGCTGGAGCTCTTCGCAAATCCGGAAGTCGTGGGTGTCAAAGGGGCATACCTGTGCGCTGAAAATAAGCTGGTACCCCGCTTCGTCCAACAGGAATTCGAGTATAAATACCAATCACTGACAAAACTACCCAATATCGATTTCATCGATACTTACTCGGCAGCTTATCGCAAATCCATCTTCCTTGAAAATGGTGGCTTTGACGCCCGTTTCCCAGTGCCATCTGTAGAAGATCAGGAGTTCTCATTTCGTCTGGCGCGCAAAGGTTATCTTCTCGCATTTCAGCCCACCGCCCGGGTTTTTCATCGTCATGATCTCACCATTGGGCAGTACATCCATCGTAAATGGGGCATTGGTTACTGGAAGGCATTCATGTTGCGCTGGTTGCCTGAAAAGACCCTTTCCGACAGCTATACACCGGCATCCCAACGCGCCCAGATCCTATTGATGGCTATCTTGCTGCTTGCGCTGGTATGGGCTCTCTTCTTCCCATCTTTGCTCTGGATCGCACTGGTTGGAGTCCTGCTGTTTTTCATCAGCGCCATTCCTTTCCTGCGATTGATCTGGAAAATGGACCGACGGGTTACTATTCCTGCCATTCCATTGTTGATTATTCGGGCTTCTGCTTTGGGATTTGGATTGCTGGCAGGTTTTCTATTTCCACCACGTCTTAAAAAAACCACCCGTAGTGGTCTCACCTTTTTTGAACGTCTCTCCAAACGCCTGTTGGATATTATTACAGCCACTGTCGCGTTGATCCTCCTGTCGCCGGTTTTGCTGGTTGCCAGCCTGCTGATCCGTATGGATTCACCGGGAAAAGCGATTTTTACGCAGGAACGGATTGGTGAGAACGGCAAGCCTTTCCGCATTTATAAATTACGAACCATGGTGGTCAACGCCCAACAAGAATTACAGAAGCTGCTCGATCAGAATAATATCAAGCTCGATCAACCGGTTTTTAAAATCCAAGATGATCCGAGGGTGACGCGCGTGGGTCGTTTCCTGCGGCGTTGGAGCCTGGATGAAATCCCCCAATTCTGGAACATCCTGCGTGGCGAGATGAGCCTGGTAGGTCCTCGCCCGGAAGAGAGTTGGGTCGTTGCGATGTACAATGACCGTCAGCGCCAGCGACTTGTGGTCAAACCAGGGCTGACCGGACCCATGCAGGTCAGCGGTCGCGGTGATCTTGATTTTGAAACACGATTATCGATTGAGTTGGACTATATCCAGAACTACACATTCTGGCTGGATCTGAAAATTATCTGGAAAACGTTCGGGGTGATTTTTACCGGAAGGGGTGCTTATTGATCGGTCACATCGCAGCCAACATCAAAAAAACGCATAAAAACATATCGCTTATACTGGTTATCGCAGGTTTATTTCTCATCATCCTTGGAACATATAAGCTTCTAAATCCTTCGGTGAAGATAGAATGGACGACCGAGAGCGAAGTGGATACACTGGGTTTCAATCTGATACGGGTACAACGCTCTGTTCCTGATGATGGGCAGCTGATCAATCCTCAGTTGATTTTGGCATTGGGTTCTCCCATTTCCGGAGAAACATACCATTTTGTGGATACGAATGTGAAGGTTGGCAAATCTTACATCTACCATTTGCAGGAGACTACCCTTTCAAACGAAATTGTTGATCTTGAATCAATAATTGTAAGGGTCAGGTATCAAGGATTAATTGAAATCGTAGGTGCTCTGGTATTGCTTTCCCTTAGTTTCGTGCTTGCTCGAACAAACCAAAAAAACATACCGGATAAATAAGATGAG
>SWCE01001460.1_pt1 | contig 9180 bp, 5 predicted proteins | sample 4690061 | NCBI WGS metagenome assembly SWCE01 (sample SAMN10267279, study PRJNA491770) | bioreactor metagenome | isolation source: DHS bioreactor inoculated with subseafloor sediment | place: Japan: off Shimokita Peninsula | collected 2012-10
CGATATCTCCAATCAATTCGGAGTTATTCAGGATTTTTATAAGACGGGAATTATTAGATTTATCTATTTTAAATTGATCCTGTGAATACAATGTTTGCAACATCCCAATTACAAATAGTATCAGAGTTAATTTATCTTTCATATTTATAATTGTTTTTACTTACCGTTACGTAAAGTGTTAACAAGCAGAACTAATCTCTTTCCTAAACACGCTTACTTTACATAATATCAATTTGGCGTTCGTTGGTTTGTAATTTGGTATTTCCAAATTTATACCTAAAACCTAATTTTATATATCTGTTGTCTAAATTGGTATTGTAATAACTACGTTGGTTTAAATAATTGGTTGTTGTATCAAAATCCCCTAAATTGAATAGGTCTGCAGCACTTAAGGAAATCACTGCTTTTTTATTTAAAATGGTTTTTGATACTGATATTTCAGATTCTAACCTTCCAGCAACATCCATAAATCCTTGGACATTCGAAGAGATGTAGATAAAAGTTAAATTTGCTGTTAAACTTTGGTCTTCTAAAAAGGTGAAATCGTTACTTAACACACTGTAATTGGACCATTTTTTAGCTTCAATAATACCATTTACAGTAGCAGTTTTATCGTAAGTATTGTAAAAAGAGGTTACTGCGTAAACAAACCAAGCATCTGTTACGTTAAAATAAGAAATGACATCAAAGCCAAATTCTATAGATTTTTCAATGTTTATTGGTGAATAAGTAATTTCATTACTTTGGTTGTTTTGAATAGGTATTTCAAAAATGTTATCATTTTTATGAATGTAATATGCTTCCAAGGTTAAAAAGGGGCTTACAGTAGACCCAACAACATAATGGTCTTTATAGGTAGGCATGAGGTTGGGATTACCTACCACTAAGGTATAGTCGTTCAAATAAAAAGTAAAAGGATTTAAATCTTTATAGTTTGGCCGTTCTATACTTCGTTTATAATTAGCATAAAAACTTAGGACTTCACCTGCTTGGTACGTTAGACTTACATTGGGAAACCAGTCAAAATAATCTTGTTTGTCTGTTTGATTGTTGGTTAAAGATATCCCTTCTAGAGAGGTTTGTTCCATTCTTATTCCTGCATGCAAACGCCATTTTTCCCATTCTTTTTTAATATTGGAATAGGCAGCAAACACATTTTCGTTATAATCAAAAGTACTGGAGTTTGTTACATCCAAAATCTCTTGATTGGTGTTAAAATCATAATCGTAGCGTGTCACATCACTGTTTGTTTGCACATTGGAGAATTTCATTCCAGCATCAAAATAAGATGTGTCGTTTATAGGCAATTTATAATCCAACTGAGAGGTTATGATTTGTGTTTCTTGATTGGCATCTGTATTAAAAGCTGTAGGCTCTATAAAGTTATTATTCTGATCGTAATAATTGCTTAAGGATTCTTGAAATCTGTTATAGTCATAAATGGTATAATGCCCATTAAGCGCCAAACTTCCTTTTGTAAATTGATGTACATAATCCAAATCAAAACCTAAATTGTATTTATCGTCATTCGCCATGTTAGCTGCCTCAAAACGGGATTGAAATACTTTGTTTGCATTATAGACATTCGTATTGTTATCTATGTTGTATTTGTAATATGGTGTCCATAACATGTTGGAAGATACACTTAAGGTGTTTGCCTCATTTAGTAGAAAATCAATGTTGAAATTCAGGTTATGCGATTTGCTCCAGGTATTTCTGTTAACGGATGATTTCCAAAATTCATCAACTTGACCATTGGTATCGAGGTAATAAACACCATCGTCGTTGTCCCTGTTTATTTTGTCGTCCGTATAGCTATAATTGGCAAATAAATTAATTTTGTCTGTTTTAAAATAATTGGTCATTCCTGCATTGTATCTAGGAAATACACCTTGGGTGTAATTTGCAAAAACACTACCTCTATAGCCTGTAATCAGGTTTTTACTCATAAGAATGTTCAAAACCACTCCACTTTCAGCATCATAACTAGCAGATGGATTGGTAATAACCTCAACAGATTTTATGGCATTGGCTGGAGAACCTTCCAAGAGCTGCAATAATTCATCCTTGGACAGTTGCACTTTTCTATTATTTATGTAAACTGTTGGCGCAGAACCTTTAACAGATATTTGCCCATCCAAAACCAAAACCCCTGGAGTACTTTTTACTACTTGAAGCAAGCTACCTTCAGAAAGCGCTGTGTTTTCAACCCCAAAAACCAGTTTGTCTGCTTCTTTCTTTATGGTAGGTTTGTTCACTACAATATTGACTTCGTCTAAAGCTTCATTATTTTCTTCTAAGGTGATATCACCAAGACTTATATCTTTAGAAGACACACTAACAAATTCGGTATAATCTTTAAAACCTATAAAACTTATTTTAATAAGATAATCCTCTTCTTGAACATTTTTTAGTTCAAAAAAACCTTGTTCATTTGTGGATGTGCCTTTAATGGCAGTAGAATCTTTTGCAGACAGCAACAATGCATTGGCAAAATATACAGGATTTTGGTCCGTGTCTTTTACGGTTCCTGTAATGGAAACATCTTGAGCCATCACTGTAAATGGTAACAAAAAGACAACAAAAACGTAAAAAAAATTTAACTTAAAACTCATAAGCTTATTTGGGGCTACAATATAAAAATAGTTTTGAACATATTTTTACGGAAAACCCGTAAATAAATATGATATTTAGTTAGTTATTAACAATTATAGCAAGTTTAAAACAATTATATTTGCAAATTAGATTTATGCTAGAATAAATTTTATGAAGCACATTAGAAACTTTTGTATTATAGCACATATAGACCATGGTAAAAGTACCTTGGCAGATAGATTATTGGATTATACAGGCTCTGTAACCGAACGCGAGAAAAAAGAACAGCTGTTGGACAGTATGGATTTGGAGCGAGAACGTGGTATAACCATTAATTCTCATGCCATACAAATTTTATATAATTCTATATGTGATAAATATAAAAAATATTTAAGTGACACGCCTGGACACGTAGATTTTAGCTACGAGGTATCACGTTCCATTGCTGCTTGCGAAGGTGCTTTGTTGATTGTTGATGCTGCGCAAAGCATTCAAGCACAAACCATTTCCAATTTATATTTGGCCTTGGAAAACGATTTGGAAATAATACCTGTTTTAAATAAAGTAGATTTGCCAAGTGCCAATCCTGAAGAAGTAACCGATGATATTGTGGATTTATTGGGCTGCAAACCAGAAGATGTTATCCATGCCAGTGGAAAAACAGGCTTTGGCGTAGATAATATTTTAGCTGCCATTATTGAGCGTATTCCTGCTCCTACCGGAAATCCTGATGAACCCTTACAGGCTTTGATTTTCGATTCGGTTTACAACCCATTTCGTGGTGTGGAAACCTATTTCAGGGTATTAAATGGAACCATAAAAAAAGGACAGAACATTAAATTTATTGCCACAGGCAAAACATATTTTGCAGATGAAATTGGTACTTTAAAACTAAAACAGTTTCCTAGACAAGAAATAAAAGCTGGAGATGTTGGGTATGTAATCACTGGAATTAAAGAAGCTAAAGAAGTAAAAGTTGGTGACACCTTAACTGATGCTAAAAATCCAACTACCAATGTTATTGAAGGTTTTGAAGATGTGAAACCCATGGTATTTGCCGGAATCTATCCTGTAGATACGGAAGATTATGAAGAACTTCGAGCATCTATGGAAAAATTGCAGCTTAACGATGCCTCTTTGGTTTTTACTCCTGAAAGTTCTGCTGCTTTAGGTTTTGGGTTCCGTTGTGGTTTCTTGGGCATGCTACACATGGAAATCATCCAGGAACGCTTGGAACGAGAGTTTGATATGACTGTTATTACAACAGTTCCAAACGTAAGTTACCACGCTTTTACCAAAAAATACCCAGAGACACCAATTATTGTTAATAATCCATCCGATTTACCAGACCCATCCGGTTTGGATCGTGTGGAAGAACCATATATTAAAGCTACCATCATTACCAAAGCAGATTTTGTTGGAAACGTCATGTCTCTATGTATTGAAAAACGAGGAATGATTACCAATCAAACCTATTTAACAACCGAAAGGGTTGAAATGACTTTTGATATGCCTTTAGCTGAGATTGTTTTTGATTTCTATGATCGCTTAAAAACCGTTTCCAAAGGATATGCCTCTTTCGATTATCATCCTATTGGGATGAAACCTTCTAAACTGGTTCGTGTGGATATTTTATTGAACTCCCAACCAGTAGATGCACTTTCAGCTTTAATACATGCTGATAATGCACATAGTATAGGTAAAAAAATGTGCGAAAAATTAAAGGAACTCATTCCTAGACAACAATTCGATATTCCTATTCAAGCCGCCATTGGTGCAAAAATTATTGCTAGGGAAACCATAAAAGCCTTACGTAAAGATGTAACTGCCAAGTGTTATGGTGGAGATATTTCCAGAAAACGTAAACTTCTTGAGAAACAGAAAAAAGGTAAAAAACGTATGAGACAAGTAGGAAATGTTGAAATCCCCCAACAAGCTTTTATGGCTGTTTTAAAACTGAACGACTAAAAAAATTCCTGCAAATGCAGGAATTTTTTTTAAACCCTAACAAAACCTTTTTGATTTTGTGTCATTGGTAAATGATCTCGCAAAAAAACGGTTAAACTCTGTTCTTAAATCGAGAAACCCATCTTTTAATAAATTAATTTAAATTGGTTTTTCCTCCGTTTGTTTCATTCTTTACTGTTTCTACATCAAAAGGTTTTCCTATATAAACTAATTTCCAACCAGGTTCAAGGTTTTCAAGGGTTTCTTCTTTGTCTGCCTTAACAACAAACAAATCGTTGTCATTATCTTTAATGAACAAAGGAATAATATCTGGATCCTTACTTGAAATTTCAATTAAATCGTAATAATGGTCTTTATCTTTTAATTTAATCTCTTGTATGGAAGGATATTTATTGATAACGTTTGTCAATGAGTTAAAATCGTCTGTATAAGAAAACACGCCTTCTGTTGGCATTTCTGAGGTTTCCTGCATTTCTGTAGAGGTTAACAACCTGTAAGACCCATTTTCCCCAAATTTATCCCCAAACTGCTTAATGGCGTACTTATTTATATCTGTATTTCCAGTTAAAGCCAATAAAAAACCCATATCGTTAAGCTCAATATTATCCAATAACTTATCGGAGTAAATATTGGTATTCATTGCTTCCAGACCAAGCTCGTTGGCTTTTGCAATATTATTTTGGTTGCTATCTATTAAAACAACATGTCTGCCATTTTTTTCTAAATAATGGGCCAATAACCTAGGGAGTTTGGATGCACCTACAATTAAAATCCCTCTAGACTCGGTCAAGAACACTCCAACTATTTTGGCAAACATCCTGGCTGTTGTAGCATTAAGGATAACAGTTCCTAGCACAATCATAAATACCAATGGAGTAATATATTCGGCTCCTGGAACGCCATCTTCGGCAAGTTTAAGTCCAAATAACGAGGCAATACCTGCTGCCACGATTCCTCGTGGTCCAACCCAACTTATAAACAGTTTTTCTTTAAGTTTTAAATTAGAGCCTTGGGTACTTAAAAACACGCCAATAGGTCTAATAACAAATACAACAACAGAAAATAAGATTACTGTGTTCCAATTGTAAATTAAAAGTAAATCTTCAAAATTGATATCTGCAGCTAGAAGGATAAAAAGTATGGATATCAATAAAACACTTAAGGATTCTTTAAAGTAAAGCAGCTCTTTTAAGTAAGGGGACTTGGAGTTTCCCAAAACCATTCCCATAACCACCACTGCCAATAAACCAGACTCATGTGCAAATTCATCGGCTAAAATAAAAACTCCCAATACAGCTGCCAATGCAAACACATTCATTAAATAATGGGGCACCCAATTTCGGTTTAAAATCAAATTAAGACCATGAGCAAAAGTAAATCCAAAAGTAGTACCGAACAATACGATTTTCCCAAATTCAATAAAAGCCGTTTTGGTAAATTCCCCACCAGCATCCACACTAATAAATTCGAAAACAAGTACAGCTACCAAGGCTCCTATTGGGTCTATAAGGATTCCTTCCCATTTTAAAACGGCAGAAACATCTTTTTTAAGGGGTATATTTCTTAAAATTGGTGTAATTACCGTTGGTCCTGTTACAATAATCAGAGCTGAAAATAAAAAAGAAATTTCCCAACTTAAATAAAAAATATAGTGTGCTGCTATGGCAGCCCCAAAAAAGGTGACTATAGAACCTACAGTAATTAACTTGGTAATAACTGGACCAACATTTTTTATTTCACCTTTTTTTAAGGTTAATCCACCTTCAAATAAAATTATACTAATTGCCAAAGACACAAAGAAAAACAAACTGCCTCCAGGAAAAAGCCCTTCATCGCCATTCCATCTAGGTTCAATCCATTTGGTGCCATCTGCACTTAAAAATTCTGCTGCAATAGGTCCTACAAATAAACCAATAAGAATTAAAGGTAAAATAGCTGGTATTTTTAATTTCCATGCTACCCATTGTGCCAATATACCAAGTATGATAATGCCTGCTAATTCTACCATATAAAGATTTTAAATTTTGTGAACAATTATAAAAAACCTTGGCAAAATAATGCTTTTTTATTTTACAATTGTAAATAGCGCTTTATTAACAAGTTAAAAAACTAAAGAAAAAAATTAAAAAGATTAAACCATCAATCCTCATTTTTGGATTCGGACATATAGTACAAACGTTTTAAACTCTTTTTAAGAAGTACGAATCGATATACGCCAATTATAAAAAAAAGTGCCGAAAATACTAATGACAACAATCCTAGAAACCTGAAATTTGGGGGAGGTATTGCTTTTAATTGAAAAAAAGCAATACCACCCAACAACAAATACAAAGAAGATCTTACATAAGATAACAAAGTACGCTCATTTGCCAACCTGGTTCGCTCAATAGCTAAATAATCTCTTAAAATAACTTCTTCATCTGGCTTAAAATCTCTACCAAACCGAAGCAATTTCATTTTTTTAATTTTCAAGGGACTCGGTTTAAGTGTTTTCATAAATGGTTTTTTATAAAATTATAATTAATATTTATTAGCTACAAATAAATTATCTCATTCAATCCAATCCAAAATGTTAAAAAACAACTAATATCCTTGCTTTATTTTCACTTATATGGGGCGTTTTAGTAATTTGCAGGCATTATGAAATTATATCCTATTGAATCTGGAAATTTTAAGTTGGATGGTGGCGCCATGTTTGGTGTAGTCCCTAAATCCCTTTGGCAAAAAACCAATCCTGCAGATACCAACAACATGATTGATATTGCTGCACGTTGTTTATTAATTGAAGATGGCAACAAGCTCATTTTAATAGACACTGGAATGGGCAACAAACAAAGTGATAAGTTTTTTGGATACTATTATCTTTGGGGAAATGATTCTATTGACAAGTCCTTAGAACAATATGGTTTCCATAGAGATGACATTACAGATGTGTTTATGACCCATTTACATTTTGATCATTGTGGAGGCTCAATCCAGTGGAACAAGAACCGAACGGGTTATGAGCCTACTTTTAAAAATGCCCATTTTTGGAGCAATCAAGACCATTGGAAATGGGCAACACAACCCAACAACAGGGAAAAAGCCTCTTTCCTTAAAGAAAACATTTTGCCAATGGAAGAAAGTGGCCAGTTAAAATTCACAGCCTTACCACAAACAGATATGTTGAAAAACAGCCCTTTGGGCTTTGATATTTTTTTCGCAAATGGCCATACAGATAAACAAATGATTCCTATGATACATTACAAAGGCAAAACCATTTGTTTTATGGCAGACCTACTGCCAACTGCAGGGCATTTACCCTTACCTTTTGTAATGGGCTACGATACAAGACCTCTGCTGACTTTAGACGAAAAAGAAAAATTCCTCAATCTAGCAGCAGATAATAATTATTACTTATTTTTGGAGCACGATGCACATAACGAGATTATTACAGTAAAGCAAACTGATAAAGGTGTGCGATTAAACCATGTTTTTACCTGTAATGAAATATTTAACTAATACCAATAAATTAAAATGAAATTAATGAAACCTTTTATGCTTTCAGTACTTGTAGCCGCTACTCTTTCTAGTTGTGGTGGAGGTGCTGATATTGTATCAACACCTGTTGAAAACATAGATTCTGTGCCTTTAAAAGTGTCGGAATTAACAGAAAACGAAAAACACACTTGGGGACATTTAGATCTTGTAAAAGATACAATTCCCGGAATGAGTGTTGAAAAAGCTTATGCTGAAATTATAAAAAACAGAAAAGGCCAATCTGTGATTGTTGCTGTAATTGATTCTGGTATCGATATTGAACACGAAGACTTAGACGGAGTTCTTTGGACCAACGAAGACGAAATCCCAGGAAATGGTATTGACGATGATAATAATGGTTATGTAGATGATATTCATGGGTGGAACTTTTTAGGAGATGCTTACGATGAACAATTGGAATACGTACGTATCCTTGCATCTGGAGACACAAGCAACCCAGATTATGCTAGAGCTCAAGAAGAATACGACAAAGAATATCAAGAAACGGTTGGTAGAAAAGCACAATACGATCAAATTTATGAGCAAGTAAAAAATGCCGATGAAACCATCTCCAAGCATTTAGGTAAAGAAAACTACACCAAAGAAGATGTTGAAGCCATCGATTCAGAAGATGAAGCCATTACCAAAGCCATTAGCGTAATGAACTTTATGTATGGTAATGGATTTGAAGACACAAAAGTAGCTTTAAACTCCATAAAAGAAGGTGTGGATTATTTTACTGATAAATTAAACTACAACCTAAACAAAGATTTCAACGGAAGAACCACTGGAGACAATCCTAACGACTTGTCTGATGTTGGATACGGAAACGCCAATGTACTTCCTTCTGAAAAAGGGGAAAGCCACGGAACTCACGTAGCAGGAATTATTGCTGCAGAACGTGGTAATGGTAAAGGTGTAGATGGTGTTGCCAACAATGTAAAAATCATGAGCTTAAGAGCTGTTCCAAATGGCGATGAGTACGATAAAGATATTGCTTTGGCTATTAGATATGCCGTAGATAATGGCGCGTTAATTATCAACGGAAGTTTTGGTAAGTACTACTCTCCACATAGCGATTGGGTTAGAGACGCAATA
>SWCE01003364.1_pt1 | contig 9089 bp, 12 predicted proteins | sample 4690061 | NCBI WGS metagenome assembly SWCE01 (sample SAMN10267279, study PRJNA491770) | bioreactor metagenome | isolation source: DHS bioreactor inoculated with subseafloor sediment | place: Japan: off Shimokita Peninsula | collected 2012-10
TGCGATTTTACTTTATCCCGGCGACTGCGTTTAAGTCTTATTTGTTATGCACAGGGCGATTCAGTCCACTATGAAATTCGTCAGCGTCAAGTTACCCAGTGTCGTTTGTTTGTTGTTGTGAGTGTCGGTTGAGCAGTCACAAGAAAATTTAGTTTTTTTGAAAAGGGATTTGTTTTTTATATTTACAAACAACACAATCACCAATTCTAAATTCATTACCATCTTTTAATAGAACCCTTCCAAATTCAGTCACAGTATCAGGGAAACTCTGCAACCACATATCTTTAATTATATAAATATTTTCTTGCTCAAAAACCTCCTCTACAATTTCATAATTTCTGACAGCCCAAGTTGAATCGTGAGGAGTTGCCTTAATCATGTCCGGATTGGGGCATGAAGTAATATAAGAATTCCAATATTCAGATATTACTCCAATTTTCCCTAGTTTTTCGAATTCTCTGGAAATTTCAACTCTAGGAGTCATTGTCTTAGGCCAAATATATTTTATGTTATAGAGCGTTCCCATACCTCCAATAACCACTGTTATCATTAAAAGTACATTGAAATAATTAATATGTTTTTTTGAAATATTTAAATTGTCTAATAGCAATAAAAGAGAAAAGGAAAGTGAAATATAAGTGCAAGTAAAATATCTTCGAGGAACACCATTTAAAAAAGTCCAATTAGATATTATTATTATTCCAAAAAGCAAAGCGGCATCAAAAAGAAAAAATAAAACCCATTTTTTTGTAGAGCTATTTAATCTAACCTTTCTAAGTTGAAGAAACAATACTATTAAAATAATTATTACAAAATATGAATATACACTTGTAAAAGGTTCATCAGCTTTAAATTTAAAAAAATCTAAAACAGTATTCCCAAAAATCATAACAGTTTGTTTTGTGGTCTTAAAATCACTGAAGGTGGTATAATCTTGTTTATTCGGTGCAATATTCTTTGCATAATGAATAAATATATAACATACCATAACACCTATTAATGTGTAGTAGAATTCTTTCTTTTTGAATAAAGAGAAGGACAAATTATTTGTTTTCAAATAAAAATGTAATTGAAACGCTAATAATAAAAAGACGCTAATGAGTGCCATGTCAGATACCCAAATTGCAGATATCAGAAGGAGTGTAATTATTGAAAGAATTGAATGACAAAGAAGCGGATTATTCTGAATTTTCTCTTTTTGATAATAATCAAACAAATAACAAACTATTGCAATTAAGCTATAATGTATTCCAAATGAAAATTGAGTTACATCAATAAGCCTCATAGGAGGAAAAAACCAGATAATTGCAAAAATGATTTTTAAAATATGTGATCTTAAGAAATGAGAAAATGACAGAAATCCTAATAGAAGAATAAAATAATGAACAATAGATTCTGACGTGAGAGCTGATAAGTTAAATATTTTTAAAGGAATCTGACCAATTAAGGGAATGAGGCTTCCCATTCTATCTTGGCCCCAAAAATAAAGGTCATTTGGCAGTTTAAAGTAATGAATCATTAATATAGTTACTGCATTGTCAGAATTCAGAACAGGATAAAATAATGAAGAATAAAAACGAAAGGATAATAAAAAAATCAGCCCTATTATTAGGATGTATATTTTTTTCATTGAGTAGCAAATTAAAAAAAACAACCTTCGCAGCATTGCTGCGAAGGTTGTTTTTTGATTAAAATTAATTTGTAAGAATCATTTGTTTCGTGCTAATGATCTTACCATCAGCCACTAAAGAATAAAAATATAAACCAGGTTCTAAGTCCGAACCTTTTATTGTTATAGAAGATTCTCCTCTTTGATTAATTGCAAAACTTTTTATTTGCTTTCCTTGCAAGTCATATATATACAATGTAGCGGAATTTATATTGTTTAAAAGCTTGAACTGAATGGTTGTATTTTCATTAAATGGATTTGGGAAATTTTGGAATAATTCTCCATTAGAATTGTCTTTAATAGTAGATAATAAATTTGGGGAAGATGTTTCTTTTAATGCATTTATATGTTGCTTTAACTCTTCAATTACCTCATTCTGTTTTTTTAATTCTTCAACTAAAAGAGGAATAAATGCAACATAATCAATTCCCATTACTCCATCGTTATCTTCATAAACCAATTCGGGGTAAATTTTCTTTACTTCTTGAGCAATGAAACCATAATGAATCCTTTTATCATCTTCAACCTTTCTCCCAATTTGTTTATTAGAGTTCATTGTTTCAGTTTGTACTGTATTTTCATTTTCTAGCAAAGAATTATTAAAGTTATATGATACACCGCGTAATTTGTAAATTTTACTTACTTGCTTTGATATAGGAGTGATGTTAGATTTTAACAAAGAGTCTGACGTGTAAATTGTAGTGTTAACTCGGATGTTGCCATTTACATCAAGTTTGTATGACGGAGTTCTTCCTATGCCAAAGTCTCCGTTTGAATTAAAAGTCATAATAGAACTTGGCGAATTTATATTTCTAAATATTTGACCTAACCCGCTTTGATCTATTCCAAAACCAAATGCATAAACTGAATTGATCGTCCAAAATCTGGCAATGTTTGCAGAACTCGAAAAAATTCGAGCTTCTAAAGTTTGATTTATTCCAGTGATTTCTAAGCTCCCACCTTGGGGAAACGGAGATTGTGTACCAATTTTAACAGTACCATCTGTTCTAACTTTTAATTGAGCATTACTATTGTTTGAAATAATAACACTTACCACAATCGTAAATAATATTTTGATATTTGCTTTCATTTTTTTATTTTTTAGGTTAATAAATTTTGATTAATTACATGGAGTAGGGATAATATTTAACTCAGTGCCAATTGGAACGGTGAAGTCTCCGTTAATTGTTGTTTCATCTGTTGCTCTAAAAGTTTTAATGTCTCCTGAATTTAAACTTATTGTACTAGCTCCATTGCCGATTGTTATATTTCTTTTTACGGAAAAAATGTAATTACTTAAATCAGTATTATTGTTAATTACAACATCCGTGCTGCAATTTTTCCCTAATTGATAATATCTGAAATAATCAACCTTCATGTATTGGGGAAAGGTAATTGATGGATTAAAATCAGCAACACCAATATCAATTTGCAAACCAATTACAACTCTTTGAGGGTCCATTATCAAGCTAGGATGGTTATAGGAAGAGTAAAATGGGACATCGTCAAAGTAAAAGATTATTCTATCTGCATTCCATTCTAAACCGTATTTATGATATCCAGTAAATAATGGGTTAGGACTTGTATATGTGCCCTGTCCAACTTTGTATGAACCACCACTGCCATTCTCATCATGCCAGCCACATACATTCGTTTTTCCATCTGCATATTGAGCACCAGAAGGTTCTAAAATATCAATTTCATCATGTACATAGTTGGGTTGATTTATATTTTCTTGATGGTATGTCCAGAATGCAGGCTAAAATTTTTGACCATTAGGAAGACCATTATGGTAATTACCAGGTAATTTAGCGTATATTTCATAATAGCCATAATGGTAATTTTCTGCTAACGTGTTAACACCACCTGTATTACAACATTCCCAAAAATCATACGGAACTGTTGAACCGGGGAATGGAGCATCTGTTTTTAGAAGTAATTCTCCTCCAGAAACTGTTACATTTGATGTAACAAACCTGCTGTTTCCACCCCAGTTACAACATTCTCCTTGCCAAAGGTCTATTACATTCCATTTAGACAAATCTAATGTGTTAAATTCATCACTTAGTCCTGTATTTAATTGCCAATTTCCGTCTACATTTGGCGGTAATTGTGCATATAAACCCGATGAGGTTAAAATAGCCAGTAGGTAAATTTTTATTTTTCTTTTCATCTTTTTAAATTTTAAAGTAAATGATTATAAACTGATATTGTCATTCATTTTCTTTTAAGGAGCATTGGCAAAAAACTAAATTTTCTTTTTCTGCACTCGGCTTGCATGTTGGTCTGTTGTTGTAATGTTTTCATTGCTACCGTCTTTTTAAAGCACAAAGATAAATGTTTCTACTGTCGTTTTACGCCTTGTGCATAACGGTCACTTGTAAGTTGTCGTTGCGGATTTCGGAGCTCGTTCCTGTCCGGCAGGACGGAACGATGTTGCGAGAATTCAGCGAACGACACCGCACGAACCCCGCAATGCAATTTACAATTTGTTATGGGCTGGGTTTTATTTTTCATTTTTCAATAAATTCATAACATATTTTATATGCCATATAAGTCGTTCATAAGAACCTAAGTCTAAGGCACGTTGTCCCGTCAACATACTAGTAAAAAACACAGGAGTTCCATTTAGTATTTTATGATTTACAATTTTTTTTGTTCCAAGAATCTGGTCAAACTCAAAGTCAAATTTTGCTGTCGAAAATGAGTTGGAGTTTAATAAATCTCTTGCGTGTGTATTATTCACCACTATAATTTGTGGCTTTGCAGTCTCAATTATCTGTTTTGATATTTTTAACTGTTCATCAAAAAAGTCATGTCCATTAGATGTATTCCCCAAGGTTTTAATAATATTTTGTGATGTTTCTCGCACAAACAACAAGTCTAAATGTGTCCAATTTATTCCTACTGCTATAGAAATATCAATGAACTTTTTGAAATATGGATGAGTCTTTCCATGCGAGTTGTCATAATAAATGTAACCAGGAACATTATTGTAAGATGGATTTATTCCAATAAACATCAAGGCATTTTGTCGGATGTCATTTTGAATTGCGAATCCTCTTTTTCTTATTTCAATGTTTTCAAATTTGGGGTCGTGCCAAATTTTTTCGATTTGACTACCAAATTCTTTATTTATTATAAGTGTCATAATTGCTCAGGTTGTCTTATTTTTCTGTTTCTGGTTAATTCAATGGCAACTGAAACTGCAATTATAATCGGAAGATGCTCTTTCAATTTTATAAATTCAATAATTTCATTAAAGGTCAAACCATCTCCGAATAATATTTTTTTCAGCGGAACATATAAATCAAGAAGTGAAAAACAACATGTCATTATTAGAATTGTTATTATTAATCCTTTTATAAATTCTAAATTTTTCCTATTTAACTTTTTCATTCTATAATATTTTTTGGTTAACCATAATTCTGTATGTTTTCGGGCTGTTTTAACCTTGCCCATAACGGTGGCGGTATGGCCAGTAAGGGATTGCGGGCGAATCACCTATCAAGTTACACGAAAGTTGGAGCGGGCTACAACCCTTCGCATACCACTGAAACCCTTATTGGCTATACCGCGTGTTAGCGGTTCGGGCTTATTTTTTTCCGAGTATTCCGCCCAACTTGTCAGTCAAGCCACCCAATGGGTTTGATGATTTTGCGGAACTATTATCACCCAATAGACTGTCTATCTGACTGCCTACTCCGGCAGGTAATTTGCTTTTGAGTTGAGATACGACAACATCCACAGCTATTTTAGCCACAGATTCTGACATTCCGGTTTTGGATGCCACCATTTTGATGATTTCGTTCATAGTAATACTTGTTTTAATTGTTAATTAAATTGTTTAAGAGTGATGATTTATCTTTTTACCTCAAAAGTGATTTTGACATTTGTGCGATATTCCACAATTTTTCCGTCATTAACCACTGCACTTTGTTCTTGCACGTAAAGAGAGGCAATGTTTTTAATACTTTTTGACGCTTCTTTTACCGCATTGTTTGCGGCATCTTCCCAACCCACTTTTGAGTTGGCAAGAATTTCTACTACTTTTAATACTGCCATAATTTTGTTTTTTTAAATGTTTGTAAGTTTTATTGTTGGTTGGTATTTTCTAACACATCTTCAACTTCCTTTAATTCGTTTGTAGAATTTACTCCTTGTTCTTTAGCTGCTTTGTTTTCGCAAAACTTACAGAGTTCGCTGATATTTTTCAGTTCTCTTGCTTTGGCAACACTTCCCTCAAAAATTTCGGTTGTCGCATCCTTATTTATTGAATGGCAGTTGTCGTAGAGATGATATTTGGTCCCGGATTTTGTCCAGTAAACCAAATTGTTACCCGTTAATTCTTCAACTCTTGCCGTTTGCTCGGTATATTGTTCAACAGAGGGTGGATTGAAATCTACCCCTGTAATACCCGCTATTATTAAAGCCACCCCGGCAATGCCACCTAAAATTCCTTTTTGTTTGGCATCTAAATTTTTATTTGTCAGTATAAAAATGATGAGTGGCAAAAAGGCAATGATGGCTACCACCAGCCCTAACTGACTTTGCATAAAAAACATTAATTTGTTTTTCTCTGAAGGAGGATCCAAGCGATTTGATTTTTTCCAGAGAATAGAACCTGTAACAGCCAATGCCAAATCTATCACTATCAAAATGATAATCCACGTCATATTAACGGGTTGCTTGAACAGCATAGAAATGGCCACAATTTGTGCACCAATAGCGAGCAACCACAGAATAGCTGTAATTACACGAAACCGTGTGGCTTTACCTTTGCTTTCCGCAGTAGGGACGAATGTGCTTGTTACCTGGGTAGAAGGAGGAATGTCTCCTCCTACCTTGGTAATTTTTTTCTTTTCCATTTTCAAAAAGGATTAATTTAATATTCTAATTCTCTGGGAAGTGACTTTGCTTCGGCTATCCATTTTTCCACTTCTTTTAAAGAGGGAGTTCTGCGGGTTAATTTTTTCGCTTCGTTTACTTCTTCCATTTTAGCAGTAAGGTTTTCTGCATTTCTTTGTGCAAGTTCCGGCACAGTATCAACGCCAGCTGCTTCCAGCAGTTCTGCAAATTCCTGTCCTACACCGCTTATCCTGAAAAGGTCAGCCATATTTGCAAATTTGAGGATTTGCTTTTCAGAAATTCCCGTAGCATCAGCCAGTTCCTTTCTTTGTTTTTTACTTTTTGTGCCGGCTAATAGTTTGTCGGTGTTTGTAATGCCGGCATTACGGAGTTTTTCGCCTAAAGCCGGTCCAATTCCTTCGATTTCTTCAATTTTGTAGTTTGCCATTTCTTTGTTTTTTAGTTAAAATAAATCCTACTCATCTGGCTTTTCGGTTTCGCCCCGTTTTTTGAAATGGTTACTGGCCTCCATTTTTCTACTCAGCTAATATAGAAAAAATATTTTGCTGTCTTTCTCTATATAGTCGGGTTGGTTTCATCCTAGCCTGACCGCTAACGGTTTGCAGCTATGCCCAGTAGCCGTTTTGCGGGCTTCGTCACTGTCACCCGCTACAAATTCCCTGCGGTGCTCTGCTGTTTCAATTTGCTCTTTCATAGGCTATTGGGTATAGGTGCTGTTATAGGGCGTTTTTTCAAGTCAAGTCAATCGATATAGTTTTCATCAAACCGAAAAAGTCAAGAAGAAGATAATTTGTATGATTAATTCTCGAAGTCAACATAAGATACTGTCCAGGTGTAGGAATTTTAATAGGTCTTACTCCGCTATAATATGTTCTTACAACTTTTTCATATTGTATTTCACTTTCAATTGAATTATGTGCAATATGATTTCTTAATGTTTTAAAAGTCTTTAATTGCTGTAAGTTAGTAGTGTAAGGTAGTTTTATTGGATAACCATTTTCCAAGTATAGTTCTGCTCTTTCAATAACAGTTTCTGGTTTTGTCCAATCTAAAAATGGCATTGAAGATTTTACGAGTAATTCAGAATGTTCAAAATTTTTGGGTTTGAGGTAAGATTTAACATTAGTCTTTCTTGTCGTAGTTTTTTCAAGACAGTAAAGAACAAATATTTCCCGAATAAAACCTTCATATGCTCTAAATGCGGCAAAAAAAATTGATTCCACCATTAACTCCATTTGAGCTTTCGTCAATTCGTTGCTATTGAACTTTATGTGATTTTGAAAATCAAATCGTTCAAGCCGTAAAATTTCCTGTATAAACGAATTGTAAGCTGCTGAAATTTTTATTCTGTTTTTAACAGGCATAAGACGTGGTTATAAAAGGGCTTCAATTATTTTTTTACTTAGAAAATTGGTTCTTAGAATTCTTGCTGAAGTGTCAGTTGTTCCACGTCTTGAAGCATTTATAAACTCCTTAAAGTCTTTAGGGTGATGTGGCTCATCAATGGTCTCGACTATTTCATCATATTTGGCACTAAAACTATCAAGAGCGAAACGAATTTTACCAATGCTTTTCTCATTAATATTTGCTTTCAGATTTTCGTCAGCTCCTTTAAGCTTGTAAAGTAAATGACCGATTGTAGTAAATAAAGTATAAAACAATTGTGTTCTGCTAAAATTTGTATTTTTTAATTCAGATGCTTGATAAATTGAACCTATATACGACATTATTTTATCAAAACGCTCTTCTATTTCTTCAAGATTATCAGGCTCATCCTCATATTTTTTATAATATGCTTCAATTCCTTTGTTTGTTTGAATTTTGTCAAGGAGTGATACTATTAGGTCAGCGGATAATTCCGCTTCTGCCATTCTGGTAACTTTCGATTTAGACAAAACGCCAGATTCAATAAAATAATTAACATACTTTAATCCTGTAGAATAAACAGTATGTTTGAAATAGCCAAGATATTTTGCATTAAATATTTCTTGTTGCTCTAATTTAACAGTATAAGAATTGATTCTTGCAAAAATGTCAAGAATTTCTTCGTATGGAATATCAAAAAGCAAATCAACACCAAGTTCATATTTTAAAAAATCTTTGTCTAGACCATTGGGTAGTGTTTGATATGAGAAGGATGAAAGTTCTTTATTATGAGCTTTTGAAATTTTAAAATCGCCGTTAAAGTAACCCAAAATAGCTCGTAATCTTTGTTGACCATCAACAACAACTCTAATATTTTTGGCACCTTCAAGTCTTTGGGTAATTATTAATTTAGGCATCGGTTTACCGCGAAGAATTGTATCAATTAGATATGACTTAGCTTTGTCTGTCCAAACAGATCTTCGTTGAAAATCCGGAGAAAGCTCAAGTAGTCCGTTTTTGTCCCACTCGACAAAATCAGAAATGCTGTATGTTCTTGTATCAAAATTTTTCATTCTACAAATTTATTATTTTTTTCCCATTTTCATTCTTTATTGAGGTAGCAGTCTTTAAAATGCCCTATAACGATCGGTGATAAATTCCGTTGCGGTCCTTTGGATTTTGGCGT
>SWCE01002093.1_pt1 | contig 8990 bp, 7 predicted proteins | sample 4690061 | NCBI WGS metagenome assembly SWCE01 (sample SAMN10267279, study PRJNA491770) | bioreactor metagenome | isolation source: DHS bioreactor inoculated with subseafloor sediment | place: Japan: off Shimokita Peninsula | collected 2012-10
TCAGGGATGTCTCCGAACACCTGTCAACTATGTACCAAGACCGAACAACTTCGCCGTGCAATGACACCGGGGGATTTGCTAGGCTTCCCCACACACTCTGCGTCATCACACGGCGAAGTCCGGGTGATCCAATCCACCTCACCACAAGTCCTGAAAGCCGGGACGATACCCGCCCCGATCTACCCGGTCGGATTGGAATGGCAATGAATGAATGGCGTAGCCCATGGGCAGAGGTAAACTGGAGCATATCGCCAACGGCTTCGCCGCACCGCCCTTGTCTCCCCCAAACGGCGGACTTGCACTTGTGCGGTGCAAACGGCTTAATCGGCACAACGAAAACCAGAAGGCGGGAGTGAGCCGGTGACCAAGACGAATGCGGGCAATTTCTTTGAGGATTTTTATGTCGGCCAGGTAATCCGGCACGCGACCCCGCGCACGGTCACGAGCGGCGATGTGGCGCTTTACACCGCGCTCTACGGCTCCCGCTTCGCCGTCCAGTCCTCCGATGCCTTCGCGAAGGAACTCGGCTATGCCCATGCGCCCATCGACGACCTTCTGACCTTCCACGTGGTCTTCGGCAAGACCGTGCCGGATATTTCCCTGAATGCCGTCGCCAATCTCGGCTACGCGGGCGGGCGTTTCCTCGCCCCGGTCTATCCGGGCGACACCCTGTCGGCCGTCTCCGAGGTGATCGGCAAGAAGGAAAATTCCAACGGCAAGACCGGCGTCGTTTATGTGCGTTCCACCGGCTACACCGCCGACGGCACCGAGGTGCTGGACTATGTCCGCTGGGTGATGGTCAACAAGCGCGACCCGGAAAGCCCGGCGCCGGACCCGGTGGTGCCGGACCTGCCCGCCGCCATCGATGCCAAAGCCCTCGGCAACGCCGTGCCCATGCTCGACACCGCCTATTGGGACAACGATCTGGCCGGCTCGAAATTCCGCTTCGGCGACTACGAGGTCGGCGAGAAGATCGACCATGTGGACGGCATGACCGTGGAGGAATCCGAGCACCAGCTCGCCACCCGCCTGTTTCAGAACACGGCCAAGGTGCATTTTAACCAGCACACGGAAGGCCAGGGCCGCTTCGGCCGCCGGCTGATCTACGGCGGCCATGTCATCTCGCTCGCCCGCGGCCTGTCCTTCAACGGCCTCGGCAACGCCTTCCATATTGCAGGCATCAACGGCGGCCGCCACGTGGCCCCGCTCTTTGCCGGCGACACGGTCTATGCCTGGTCGGAAGTGCTCTACAAGTCGGAGCTGGAAGGCCGCACCGACGTCGGCGCCCTGCGCCTGCGGCTGGTGGCCACCAAGAACCGCCCCTGCGCCGACTTCCCGCTGAAGACGGAAGACGGCAAATACGAAGACGGCGTCATCCTCGACTTCGATTACTGGGCGCTGATGCCGAAATAGGGTGTGGCAGTCGCTTCACTCCCCCGTCATTCCGGACCGTGTGGCGCGCCAGCGCCATCACGAGATCCGGAATCCAGCTGACAGCGCGACCGCCAGCGAGCACCGTTTTCAATTTGGACGCGCTTACACGCGGCTGATTTCTGGATTCCAGATCTGCGCTCGGCTCACGCCTCACTTGTCTGGAATGACGGCCTGATGGTGGGCAAGGCATCACCCCTTGCGCCCCTCTCCCCCCTTGAGGGGGAGATGTCTGCGCCAGCAGACAGAGGGGGGTGTCTGGCTTCGCGGCATAACATCACGCTGGGATATGAAGCCACCGCTGTTACCCCCCCCCCTCTGTCACCTTTGGTGACATCTCCCCCTCAAGGGGGGAGACGGGAGCAAGCGGTATGGCAGTGATCCTCTGCCAACCCCGCCCCACATTCGGGATAGCCCTGCTCCCACAGCAGCGCTATCATCCTCCTGTTGGAGGATCGCATGCTGACGACACTTTCGTCCCGCGAAACGTCCCTGCTGCTCGGGATCATGCAGGACCTGACGCGCATCGGCGACGGCACCCGCCTGCGCGAGCGCGTCGGCGAGCGGCTGCTTGATCTTCTGAAGGCGGATTACTTCGCCTCCTATGTCTGGAAGTCGGACAAGGACGGCGACACGGACCGGGTGTCGATCAACATGAACCCGGCGAACCTTGCGGCCTACGAGCGCTATTACCAGCACCGCGATCCGATTACCCAGCCCCTGCGCCACCGGCGGCGGGCGACCCATGTCAACGAGATCATGCCCCAGGACGACCTGGCGAAGACCGAATTCTTCAACGATTTCCTGGCGCGCGACGGCTTGCATCACGGCATGAATTTCCATGCCTATGACGGGCGGACCCATGTGGGCGATATCCGCATCTGGCGCGGCCGCAACCGGGAGACCTTCGACCAGCGGGACGTGGAGATCCTGGAGGCGATCGGCACGGCGTTTTCCAACGCGCTCTCCTCGCTCCGCGCCTTCGAAATCCGGCTTTCCGCCGCCGACCCGGTGACAAGGATCCGCGACTGGGCCGAACAGCTCCACCTGACGGCACGGGAGACGGATGTGGTCAAGCTGGCCATGGCAGGTCAACGCGATGCGGATATTGCCGAAGCGCTCGGCATCTCGGTCACGACCGTGCGCACCCACCTGCGCAACGTGTTCCAGAAGTCCGGCCTGGACAGCCGTGCGGCCCTGCTCGCCCATATCAACGGCCTGCGCCCGAACTAAATAAATGACCATCCCTCCTCATTTGTGAGGATGTGCGTTGCCTGGCTCCCCGCTTTCATGAGCGTTCCGGAAAACCGGACAAGAGGGGAAAACCATGAAAACCAGACTCCAAACGGCCGTCCTGGCCCTGGCGCTTGCCGCCACACCCGCCTTTGCGGCGGACGATCTCACCAGCCTGACCGCAGGCGAGGCCGCCAAGGCCATCGCAGACGGGAAGATCACGTCGGAAAGCCTCGTCGAGGCGCTGCTCGCCAAGGCCAACGCGAACGAAGCCGGCCATGCCTTCATCACGCTCGACGGCGACGGCGCGCTGGCCGCAGCCAGGGCGGCGGATGCCGCGCTCGCCAAGGGCGAGGCCGCGGGCCCGCTTGCCGGTGTGCCCATCGTCGTCAAGGACAACATCTCATCCGCCGGCCTGCCGACGACCGCCGGAACGCCCGCGCTGAAGGACTGGGTTCCGGCAACAGACGCGCCGGTTCTGGCGAAACTGAAAGCGGCCGGGGCGATCCTGCTCGGCAAGACCAACATGCACGAACTTGCCTTCGGCATCACCTCCAACAACGCCGCCTTCGGCGCGGTTGCCAATGCCTATGACCCGTCCCGCTTTGCAGGCGGCTCCAGCGGCGGCACCGGGGCCGCGGTCGGCGGGCGGATGGCCCCGGCAGGGCTTGGCACCGACACCGGCGGCTCGGTGCGCATTCCCGCCGCGCTTAACGGCGTTGCCGGCCTGCGCCCCAGCGTCGGCCGGTATCCGCAGGGCGGGATCGTGCCGATCTCCCACACCCGCGACACCGCCGGGCCGATTGCCCGCTCAATCTCCGACCTCGTCCTCTTCGACGGCGTGATCACCGGCGATGCAATGACGCTCGCGCCCGCCGATCCAAAGTCCCTGCGCATCGGCGTGCCGTCCGCCTTCAACGACAATGTCGATCCGGAAACCGGCCGGTTGATGAAAGCAGCGCTGAAGGCCCTTGAAGACGCCGGCGCCACCCTGGTGCCGCTCGACATGAGCGAGGTGATCAGCCTCAACGACAAGATCGGCTTCCCGGTCGCGCTATGGGAGGCCAAAGGCGATATCTCGGCGTTCCTGAAGAACGCCGGCACCGGCATCACCATCGAGGATATGGCCGCCAAGGTCGCCAGTCCGGACGTGAAATTCGTCTTCGATGAGCTGATCCTCGGCGACAAGAGCATTCCGGAGGAGGTCTATCTGGCCGCCATCAACGATTTCAGGCCGAAGCTGCAGGCGCTTTACGCGGAAACCTTTGTCGTCAACGATCTCGACGCCATCGCCTTCCCGACGACGCCGCTGCCGGCCCAGCCGATTGCCGGGTCCGACGAAACGGTCAAGCTGAACGGCCAGGACGTGCCAACGTTCCCGACCTTCATCCGCAACACCGATCCGGGCTCCAACGCCGGCATTCCCGGCCTGACCCTGCCGGTCGGCCTGACCAGGGACGGCCTGCCCGTGGGGCTGGAACTGGATGGCCCGGCCTTTTCCGACCGGCACCTGCTCGCCATCGGCCTGACGCTGGAAGGCCTGCTGCCGACCATGCCCGCACCGTAACCAACCGCTCCCTCGCGGACACGCGTAGGGCAATCGCATATGGCAAAGACGAACTCCCTCTCCCGTGGGGAGAGGGTTGGGGTGAGGGGGTACAAAGTCTGTGAAATACGGAGAGTTTGCCACCCCTCACCCGGAGCTTCGCTCCGACCTCTCCCAATGGGAGAGGTGACATGGGGCGTGTGGCCAACAATTTCGATCAAATGCGATTGCCCTGCGGACACGCCGGGGAGCCGACAGCTTGACCAGAATTACCGTTTCGCCAGCGGATGGGCGCTTTCGACCAGTTCGCGCAGGCGTTCATCCAGGACATGCGTGTAGATCTGGGTGGTGGAAATATCCGCGTGCCCCAGAAGCTGCTGCACCACGCGGAGATCGGCCCCGTTCTGCAACAGATGCGAGGCGAAGGCATGGCGCAGCACGTGCGGCGACACCTTGGCTGCGGGCAGACCGACCAACACCGCCAGGTCCTTCAGATCCCGGGCAAAAGCCTGCCGGGTGAAATGGCCGCTTTCCCCGTGGGAGGGAAACAGCCAGGGGCTTTTTTCATAAGCCCCTTCGGCGGCGCGCAGGCCGACGTAGTCGCGCATGGCTGCCTGCGCTGCCTTTGAAAGCGGCACCAGCCGCTCCTTGCCGCCCTTGCCCCGGATCTCGATCAGCCGCGCATCGCGCTTGGCCGCCGTGACCGGCAACGCCACCAGCTCGGAGACACGAAGCCCGGTGGCGTAAAGCACCTCCAGCAGGGTGTAGAGCCGGTGGCAGCGCAGCCGTTCGGCGGCACTCTTGTGGGATCGCTGCGTCGCGGCCTCAGCCGCGCCGATCAGCCGGTCGACCTCGTCCACCGACAGCACCTTCGGCAGCGATTGGCGTTTCTTCGGCGCCGACAGGGTCCGGGTCGGATCGTCCTCGCGCAGGCCTTCCGCATAGAGGAACTTGAAATACTGCTTCAGCGCGGACAGGCGGCGCGCCTGGGAGGTCGCGGCAAAACCCCGGTCGTTCAGGTCGCTCAGATAGGCGGCAAGATCGGCGGTGCTGGCTTTTGCCGGCTTCTTGCCCGACAGGAATTCGCCGAAATCCTCCAGGTCGCGGCGGTAGCCGGCCAGGGTATTTTCCGCCGCGCCGCGCTCGGCGGCGAGCATTTCCAGGAAGCTCTCGCACGTGTAGTCAATCGCCACGATCACCTGTCCTCATTGAGGATTTCTGCGCCGGCAGGCAGCGCCGGTTCAGCGCCCGAAGCCGTCCTTCTTGACCCTGACCTCGATTTCGCGGTCCCGCGGGTGCACGAAATTGGCCAGCGAATAGACGATCCCGTAGCCGGCCGCACCGAGAAGAACCAGAACTATCAGAAGTCGTGTGAGGGTCGGCACACCGAAGGCTCCGTCGAATCACTTTGGCACAGTGTTTCCCCTCGCGCGCGCCCGCGCAAGCCGCGCCGTGCCGGGCAGGAAAATTCGCATATCGGCCGGATTGCAAAGGGCCTTTCTTTTTCGGCGAATGTGCTACAAAGCCGCCATGGCACACCGAAGCGACCAGAAAGCGGAAAACGCACCGGCCCATCGCGGCGCAAATGCGCGCGCCGACGATGCCCGTCTCGTGGCGGCCCTGGGCAAGCGCTCCATCGTACTCGTCGGCATCATGGGTTGCGGCAAATCCACCGTCGGCCGCCGCCTGGCGAACCGCCTCGACATCCCCTTCGTGGACGCGGATACGGAAATCGAACGGGCCGCCAACATGACCGTGCCGGAGATTTTCGCCGCCCACGGCGAGCCCTATTTCCGCAAGGGCGAGGAACGGGTGATCGCCCGGCTTTTGCGGGAAGGCCCCCAGGTTCTGGCAACCGGCGGCGGCGCCTACATGAGCGAGGCGACCCGGCAGGAGATCGCCGAAAACGGCATTTCCATCTGGTTGAAGGCGGATCTGGACACGGTCATGGAGCGGGTGCGCAAGCGGTCCAACCGCCCGCTTTTGCAGACCCCGGACCCGGAAGGCACCATGCGCGACCTGATGGCAAAGCGCTATCCGGTCTATGGCCTGGCGGAACTCACAGTCAGTTCCCGCGACGTGCCCCACGACCACGTGGTTGAAGATATCGTCGAAGCCCTTAAATCCAGACTGCTGGCGGAAGATCTGACCACTTCTGCCCAAGAAACCGCAACAGGCGCACAATGAGCGAAACACTGGACATCGCCCCGGAAAGGGAAGCGGAGCTGAGAACCGTCAACGTGGATCTGGGCGAGCGCTCGTACGGAATCGAAATCGGCCGCGGCCTCATCGAACAGGCCGGCGAGAAAATCGCGGAGCTCCTGCCCGGAAGCCGGCTGGCGATCGTCACCGATGAAACCGTGGCGGGCCTGCATCTGGACACGCTCAAAAAGAGCCTCAGCGCCGCCGGGCTGGATCATGTGGTCCTGACCGTTCCGGCGGGCGAAGCCACCAAGTGCTTTGCCATGTACGAACGCCTGTGCGACGAGGTCCTGGCAGCCCGGCTGGAACGCAGCGACGCGGTTGTCGCGCTTGGCGGCGGCGTGGTCGGCGACCTTGCCGGTTTCGTCGCGGCTTCCGTCCGCCGCGGCATGAAATTCATCCAGATCCCGACGACCCTGCTCGCCCAGGTGGACAGCTCCGTCGGCGGCAAGACCGGGATCAATTCCCGCCACGGCAAGAACCTGATCGGCGCCTTCTACCAGCCGTCCCTGGTCCTTGCCGATACGGCAATCCTCGACACCCTGCCTCTGCGCGACTTCCGCGCCGGCTATGCGGAAGTCGCCAAATACGGCCTGCTCGGCGACGAGCCGTTCTTCGCGTGGCTGGAGGACAACTGGCAGGCGGTCTTTGCCGGCGGTCCGGAACGGGACGAGGCGGTCGCCCGCTCGTGCCAGGCCAAGGCGGACGTGGTCGCGGCCGACGAGCTGGAGGCCGGACGCCGGGCGCTCCTCAACCTCGGCCACACCTTCGGCCATGCGCTGGAATCGGCGGTGGCTTACGAAACCGTGCGGCTCGTCCATGGCGAAGGCGTCGCCATCGGCATGATGCTCGCCCATGAGTTTTCGCAGCGCCTCGGCCTGATCGACGAGGACGTCGTCGCGAGGGTAGAAAAGCACCTGACCGATGTCGGGCTGCCGATCCGCATGTCGGACATTCCCGGCCAGCTCCCGCCCGCCGAAACGCTGATGGACATCATCGCCCAGGACAAGAAGGTCAGCCGAGGCCAGCTGACCTTCATCCTCAGCCGCGGCGTCGGCGAGAGCTTCGTCGAAAAGGGCGTGGAACCGGAAACCGTTCGGACCTTTCTGGAAGAAAAGCTGAAGCAATGATGGAACTCACCCTCTGGCTGGCCATTGTCGCCGTCATCATCCTGCTGTTTCTGTCCGGCTTTTTCTCCGGCTCGGAAACGGCGCTGACCGCAGCCTCGCGCGCCCGTATCCACCAGATGGAAAAGAGCGGCGACGGCAAGGCGAAAACCGTCAGCCGCCTGATCGCCTCCCGCGAGCGGCTGATCGGCGCGCTTTTGCTCGGCAACAACCTGGTCAACATTCTCGCTTCCGCCCTGGCCACCAGCGTGTTCCTGACGCTGTTCGGTCACGCAGGCGTTGCGTTTGCCACCCTGATCATGACCGCGCTGGTCGTGGTCTTCGCCGAAGTCCTGCCGAAAACCTGGGCGATTTCCAATCCGGAGCGCTTTGCCCTGGCGGTCGCACCCGTGGTCAACGTCATCGTTGCCGTTTTCGGACCTGTCGTCATTGGCGTGGAGGCGATCGTGCGGATCATGCTGCGCGTCGTCGGCGTCAATGTGGGCGAGGACACCTCGATCCTGTCCGCCCATGAGGAACTGCGCGGCGCGGTCGACCTGCAGCACAAGGAAGGCGGGCTGGTCAAGGCGGAGCGCGACCGTCTCGGCGGCGTTCTCGATCTTGCCGAACTGGAAGTCTCCGACGTCATGGTGCACCGGACCAACATGGTCGCCCTGAACACGGAAGAAGAGCTGCCGAAACTGATCGACCAGGCGCTGTCGTCCCCCTACACGCGCCTGCCGTTGTGGCGCGGCGAAAGCGACAATTTCGTCGGCGTGCTGCACGCCAAGGACCTGCTGCGCGCCCTCCATGCCGCCGGCGGCGATTTTTCAAAGATCGATCTGCTCCAGATCGCGACCCCACCGTGGTTCGTGCCCGACACCACCAGCCTGCAGGACCAGCTCAACGCCTTCCTGCGCCACAAGGCCCATTTCGCCCTCGTCGTCGACGAATACGGCGAGGTGATGGGGCTGGTGACCCTGGAAGACATTCTGGAGGAAATCGTCGGCGAGATCGCAGACGAGCATGACGTGGAACTGGAAGGCGTGCGGCCCCAGGCCGACGGTTCGGTCATCGTCGACGGCTCCGTCCCGATCCGCGACCTCAACCGGGCGACCGACTGGCGCCTGCCGGACGACGAGGCCACCACCATCGCCGGCCTCGTCATTCACGAGGCGCGGATGATCCCGGAAGAGCGTCAGATCTTCACCTTCCACGGCTTCCGCATCACGGTGCTGCGTCGTGAGAAGAACCGGATCACCCGTCTCAGGATCATGCCGCTCGGCCAGAAACCCAACCTGCTGGCGGCCGGAGCCGCCCAGACCCCGCCCCCGCCGACCGTCCCGGCCGGTAAGGTCTAGGGCTGCCGGTTTCACGCGTTTTCAGCGGCTTTGCCATTTGGCCGATACGAGTGGATTGCCCGGGCTTCGTGTTCGGTCTTGGTACATAGTTGACAGGTGTTCGGAGACATC